>Ga0316192_10001202_pt1 | contig 19053 bp, 14 predicted proteins | sample MerIslwburrow_MG_FD_204931 | JGI IMG/M metagenome (GOLD analysis project Ga0316192, IMG submission 204931) | Coastal sediment microbial communities from Maine, United States - Merrow Island worm burrow | ecosystem: Environmental > Aquatic > Marine > Coastal > Sediment | place: USA: Maine...
TCCACTGTGCTCGTAATCCCTTATGCCGCCGGCGCTCAGGTCGTGTTGGGTTGGCTAACCAGACGCTTCGGAGGCAGGCCACTCGTATTACTAGCTGTACGGCCGCTTGCGATTTTCGTCTTGGCTTCCTGGTCGGTTCTTTTGGGCAGCACGTTACTGTCGGTCTTGGACCCGGACTGGTCCCAGGATACGAATGGAGCGCTCAGCAGTTGTCCCATCCGAGAGCTGTCAACGCTGCTGGCCGACCCTGATGAGATGGGGCCGGATCCGCTGCAGATTATGGCCTTTGTCGACTTCGGTCCGGAGTTGCTCTACCGAACGCCACACTCGGTCATGTCGATTCCGAACCATCGCCTCCAGCCCGGGTACTCCGTGACCTACGAAGCACTTTCGGCGCCGGCGGATGCCGGGGCCGCTCTGTTGGCCAGCAATGACGTCGACCTGGTCATCGTTTGCCATTCCTCGGAGATCGAGCGTACCTTCTACGTCGAACCGGCTGATCAAGAGAGCCTTTACAACCGTCTCCGAGCCGGTGACCCGCCGGAAACCCTCCGCCCAATCGACCTACCGGACGACCTCGCCGCCAGTTTCCGGGTCTACCGGAGATCGGACCGGTAGCAACTCTCCACCACACCCAACTGGTCTCTGGGCCATCACCCGATGGCACAGAGTGCCTCGGCCTTGCCGGACGCTGCGAGGGGGATGCAGTCAACCGGTCAGGTCCACTACATCCCCCTCGACTACATCAAACTCAGCTACTTGCGTTTCTTGGGTCCCCGTCGAAACAACGTCATGCTCTGGTTGACCGGCACCAGTTCTCGACGAAGCCCGCGTTCGGCCTCGACGATGGCCCGGGCGCTCGACACCTTCAACTCGTCCAGCTCCTCGCGCAAGCGGGCCGTCTCGGCTTCCAGTTCGATGACCCGCTTCACCCCGGCCAGATTGAGGCCTTCGTCGGTGAGGTTCTGGATGCGTTCGAGTTGGGCGATGTCGGCATCGCTGTAGCGACGACTTCCGCCCCCGGTTCGAGCCGGGAGCACCAAGCCCTTGCGTTCGTAGATTCGCAAGGTCTGCGGGTGCACACCGGCCAGCTCCGCCGCCACCGAGATCACATAGACCGCTCGTCGATCGTGGCCATCAGCCATTGTGTTCCTCCATCCTCGACACGGCGGCTACCTCGGGTTTCATGACTTGGCCGCGTCGACCAGGTGCTCGCGGGGAGAGTTCGACATGGTGACGGCCAACGCCTCAATGGCGCTGCGCTGCTCGGCCGTCAACTCATCGGGCACGTCGACCAATACGGTCACCACCAGGTCACCGGTCTTCTTGGCTCCCTTGACTCCTCGACCCCGAACCCGGAACTTCTTACCGGCGGGTGTGCCCTCGGGGATCTTCAGTGTGACCGTCGAACCGTCGAGGGTCGGCACCTTTACCTTGGCCCCCAGAGCGGCCTCGGCGAAGGTGATGGGAACATCGAGGGTCAGGTTGTTGCCGGCACGACCGAACAGCTTGTGACCCGCCACCCGAACCGTCACGAACAGGTCACCGGCCGGGCCATGATTGCGGCCGGGGCCGCCACGGCCCTTCAGCCGAATGCGTTGCCCGTCCTTGACCCCAGCAGGGATACGCACCTTAACCTGACGCTGCTTGCGTTCCATGCCGCTCCCACGACAGTTGGAGCAGGGTTCGACGACGACCTTGCCCCGCCCTCCGCACTGGTCGCACGGTTGGGAGAAGGAGAACATCCCCTGATTGTCATCAAGCACGCCGCGGCCATCACACCGGGGACAGGCGGTTGGCATCGTGCCCGGGGCCGAACCGGTTCCGCGGCACGTGCCACAGGCGGTATCAGAGGCCAAATGGACCGAGGTGGTCACCCCGTCAACGGCTTCATCGAAGCTGAGATGAAGCTCGGCATCGAGGTCCTCGCCCCGGCGGGCCTGAGTACCGGCGGTGTCGCGACGACGCCCGCCACCACCGAACATGCCACCCAGCAAATCCGACAGATCACCGGAATCGAAGCCGAAGTCGCCGCCCTGGCCCCCCTGGGGACGACGGGCACCGCGCCCGAAGCCACCGCCACCGCTGCCGCCACCGAAGCCACCGCCGCCGAAGCGTCGGATCTCGTCGTACTCCTTGCGCGTCTCAGTGTCATCGAGAACGTCGTAGGCCTCCGAGATTGCCTTGAACCGGGCCTCGGCTCCGGGATCATCCGGGTTGGCGTCGGGGTGGTTCTTGCGAGCCAGCTTGCGGTACGCCTTGGTCAGATCCTTTTCCGATACATCGGATGACACACCGAGGATCTTGTAGAAGTCCTTGTCGAGCCAGTCGTTTTGTGACATCTCAACCCCGAACCCGGACCATGGCCGGTCGGACCACACGGCCCTTCCAGCTGTAACCGGCCCGCATCACCTCGGCCACGAGCGGACCGTCGCTCTCATCAGCGGGCTCGTGCATGACCGCGTCATGACGAGCCGGGTCGAAGGGGGCGTCCTGATCGTCGATGCGATCCAGCCCAAGTTTGCTCAGGACCTCCATCAAGGTGCTGCGCACCGGTTCCACGTCGAGCGCACCGCTGGCGAGAGCCCCGTCGCAGGCGTCGAGAACCGGCAGGATCTCCGTCACCAGCGACTCGTTGGCCCGCTCCCGGGCCTCCGCCTCCCGGCGGGACACCACCTTGCGGTAGTTCTCGAACTCGGCCTGGATCCGGCGGGAGGTGTCGAGGTACTGATCGCGCTCCCCGGTCACCTGCTCCAGATCGTTGATCAGCTGCTCGACCGAGACTCCGCTCGGGGTCGAAGCCGATCCATCGGCCGGGGGTTGGGCATCGCCGCCATCGGTGGCACCGGGGCCGCCGTCCTCACCCGAAGCAGCGGTCCCGGCGCCAAACCAGCTGTCGCCATCAGCCGATGGGAGGTCCGAGCCCTGCACCCGAGCTTCCCCATCGGTGGCTTCAGCGTCATCGGCCCACGCAATCCCACCGAAACCTGCGGCTTCGGCCGCATCGGGGCCGTCATCGAACTCAGGTCGACCCTGAGACTGCGACGCCGTCCGTCCGAATCCGTCCTTTCGACGGGACTGATCCGGACTCACGCCTCGCCCTGGTCATCGTCGTCCTCAACGATCTCAGCGTCGACAACCTCGTCGTCGTCAGCGCCCTCAGCGCCGGACTCGCCTGCCATGCCCGGTCCGTCGGCCGCTGCGGCCTGCTCGTAGAGCTTGGTGCTCACGGTCTGGCTGGCTGCCATCAGCTTCTCGGTGCCGTCCTTGATGGCCTCGTTGTCGGTGCCGGCGATGGACGTCTTGAGCTCGGCCAACGCACTCTCGACCGCCTGCTTCTCCTCCTCGGGGATGTTCTCCACGTCGACGAGCAACTTCTCGGTCTGGTAGACGAGCGAGTCGGCGTTGTTGCGGATCTCAGCCTCCTCACGACGCTGACGATCCTCCTCGGCATGAGCCTCGGCATCCTTGACCATCTGGTCGATGTCGTCCTTGCTGAGGGTCGACTGGCCGGTGATGGTGATCGACTGCTCCTTGTTGGTGGCCCGATCCTTGGCCGACACGTGCACGATGCCGTTGGCGTCGATGTCGAACGTGACCTCAATCTGGGGAACCCCACGGGTGGCGGGGGGCAGATCAACCAGCTGGAACTTGCCCAGGGTCTTGTTGTACATCGCCATCTCCCGCTCACCCTGCAGGACGTGGATCTCCACCGATGGCTGATTGTCATCGGCCGTGGTGAAGGTCTCGCTGCGCTGGGTGGGGATGGTGGTGTTGCGCTCGATGAGGGTATGCATGACCTGACCCTTGGTCTCGATACCAAGTGACAATGGGGTCACGTCGAGGAGCAGAACGTCCTTGACGTCGCCCTTGAGCACACCGGCCTGGACGGCGGCGCCAATGGCCACCACCTCGTCGGGGTTGACCGACTTGTTGGCCTCGCGGCCCGTCATCGACTCGACCAGCTCGGAAACCGCAGGCATCCGGGTTGAGCCACCAACGAGCACCACGTGGTCAAGTTCGCCGTGACCCAGACCGGCATCCTTGAGCGCCGCCTCGAAGGGCTTACGCACCCGGGCCAGCAGGTCGGCGGTGAGCTCCTGGAACTTGGCCCGACTCAGGTCGAGCTCCATGTGCAGCGGCCCGGTGGCGGTTGCGGTCACGAAGGGAAGGTTGATTGAGGTGCTCTGCACCTGCGACAACTCGATCTTGGCCTTCTCCGCCGCCTCCTTGAGGCGCTGAGCTGCCATCTTGTCCGAGCCCAGGTCGACGCCGTGTGCGTTCTTGAACTCCAGGACCATCCAGTCGATGACGGCCTGATCCCAGTCGTCACCACCCAGGCTAGTGTCACCCGAGGTGCTCTTGACCTCAAAGATACCGTCGCCGATCTCCAGGACGGAGACGTCGAAGGTGCCGCCACCGAGGTCGAACACGAGGATCGTCTCATCGGCGGAGTCGCTCTTGTCGAGGCCGTAGGCCAGGGCGGCCGCCGTCGGCTCGTTGATGATCCGCAGGACCTCAAGGCCGGCGATCCGGCCCGCTTCCTTGGTTGCGGTGCGCTGGGCGTCGTCGAAGTAGGCGGGGACGGTGATCACGGCCTGGGTGACGGTGTCGCCGAGGTAGGACTCGGCGTCGCGCTTGAGCTTCATCAGGGTGCGGGCGCTGACCTCTTGCGAGGTGTAGGACTTCCCGTCGATGTCGATCTTCCAGTTCGTGCCGACGTGACGCTTCACCGAGCGGATCGTGCGCTCGGGATTGGTGATGGCCTGACGCTTGGCCACTTCCCCGACCAGTACCTCGCCATCCTTGGCGAATGCCACCACCGAGGGGGTCGTCCTGGACCCTTCGGCGTTGGGGATGACGACTGGTTCGCCGGCCTCGAGAGCCGACACAACTGAGTTCGTGGTTCCGAGGTCGATACCAACGGCCTTTGCCATGTGTTTCTTTCTCCTGCTGAGTTGGTTGTCTCCGGCTGCCGATCCACCGGGGGAGCATCCGGAGTTGCGCTCCCCCGCAAGGGTTCCATCGGCGTTACATTCTTTCAGTGAAGATGATCATACATAGTTGAGTGCATCGTTAGCAACTTTTCTGTCAACTGCGATTTGGCCCAGGTTTGGGTGGCAGCCGCGGCCCCCTCGCAACACCTCGGCTTCTCGTTGGTTCGAACAACGCGGTAAACAAGGGATATCTCGCCCCCCTCAGCCCTGACATCTTCAGACCCCATGACCACCCCGGCCGACAAGACGGGTGGCTGGCGGCTGATTCGGGGGGCCATCGCCCAGGAACGCATGGGCATAGCCGTCGGCATCGGCGTCTCCGTGGCCTGGACGGGCGCCCGCATCGCGGTGCCGGCCCTGGTCCAGCGGGCCATCGACCGGGCCATCAACGGCACCGCGCCCCTGCTGCCGTGGGTCATCGTGATCACGCTGGCCGGCGCGGTCTCGGCGCTGTTCACCGGCATGCGCCGCTATTGGGCGTTCCGCAATGCCCGCCGAACCGAGCTGCACCTGCGGGATCGCATCTTCACCCACGTCCAGCGGCTGCATTTCGCCTTCCACGATTCGGTGCAGACCGGCGACCTGATGAGTCGGGCCAACACCGACCTTCAACACTTCCAGAACTTCATCACCATGCTCCCGGTGACCGTCGGCAACATGGTGGTCGTCAGCGTGGTGACGGTGCTGCTGTTCACCACCCAGGCCAGCCTGGCGCTACTGGCCCTGGCCTTCCTCCCCTTCGTCAACGTCCTGGGCCGGCGCTTTGGCCAGAACCTGCACCCCGCCGTCATGGGTATCCAGAACGAGTCGGCCCAACTCGCCGCCGTGGTGGAGGAAACCGTTTCCGGGGTGCGGGTAATCAAGGGGTTCGGGGCCGAGGAGTTGCAGGCCGATCGCCTGGCGGTGGAAGCGGGCGACGTGTTCCGCGAGTCGATGCGGGCCGCCCGGGTGCGATCCGTCTACCTCCCGGCAATCGAACTGCTACCCAACCTGGGCCTGGTTCTGGTGTTGTGGTGGGGCGGCCGACTGGTCCTGCAGGGGGAGCTCACCATTGGCGAGTTGGTGGCGTTCAATATCTACGTGGCCATGCTGATCCAGCCCCTGCGCATGCTGGGCATGATCATCGCCAGCGGGCAGCGGGCCTCCGCCGCCGGGCAACGCATCAACGCCGTGCTGGCCACCGCCCCCGACATCGTCGATCCCCCCCACCCCACCGCACTGCCGGATCTGGAGCGGCCGGGGCGGGTGGTGTTCGAGGGGGTGAGCTTCGGCTACCCCGACGAGCCCGACATCGCCGTGCTCCACGAACTCGACCTGGAGATCGAAGCGGGCGAGACGGTGGCCCTGGTTGGTTCCACCGGTTCGGGCAAATCGACCGTAGCCCGGCTACTCCCCCGTTTCTACGACACCTCCGGTGGGGCGATCACCGTCGACGGGGTAGATGTCCGCCAGGTGCGCCACCAGGAGTTGCGGCGGGCGGTGGGGATCGTGTTCGAGGAGACGTTCCTGTTCTCCTCCACCATCGCCGACAACATCGCCTTCGCCGACCCCGAGGCTCCGGCGGAGAAGATTGAAATGGCAGCCCGGTTGGCCGGAGCACATGAGTTCATCATGGAGCTTGAAGCCGGTTACGGCACCCTCATCGGCGAACGCGGGTACTCACTGTCGGGCGGGCAGCGGCAACGTATCGCCATCGCCCGTTCGGTACTGGCCAACCCCCGGATCGTGATCCTCGACGATGCCACCTCGGCCGTCGACCCGACCAAGGAGCACGAGATCCGCGACGCCCTGGCCGAGGTCATGGGCCGAAGGACCACCATCGTCATCGCCCACCGCCCGGCAACGGTGGCCCTGGCCGACCGGGTGGTCCTGCTCGACGAGGGGCGCATCGTGGCCGAGGGCACCCACCAGGAGCTACTCGACAGCAATCCCCGCTACCGCCAGGTCCTGGCCGCCGCCGACCCTGACGGATCAGATCCAACCGCCGCCGGCCACCCCAACCAACCGGCTACCGGCCACCCCAACGACCCGGCCACCGGCCACCCCAACGGCTCGGGCACCAACCACCACAACGGCTCAGGCGCCGACAAGGAGCGCAGCTGATGGCTGGTTGGATGGCAGCTGGGGTCTCCGAGGAAGACCAACTCGACCTGGCCCAGACCACGAAGGTGCTGCGTCGCACCGCGGCCACCCTTGGCCCCTACCGCAAGCGGGCCCAGGCCGCCTTTGGCCTGCTCCTGATGTGGACCATGTCGCTGCTGGCCGGGCCGCTGCTGGTACGAACGGCCATCGACCGCGGGATCAGGGCCGACAATCCGGGGGTGGTGAATTGGGCCGTTGCCGGCTACGCGCTGGCGGCAGCAACGGCGTACATCACCTACCGGTTCGGCATCGCCAACCTGGCCCAGGCCGGCGAGAGCTTCCTCCAGGACCTGCGCAAGCGGGTCTTCCGCCACCTGCTACGCCAACCAATGAGCTACTACGACCGCACCAAGGCCGGTGTGATCGTCTCCCGCATGACCTCCGACATCGACTCCCTGGCCGAGTTGGTGCAGTACGGGCTGCTGATGTTCATCTCCGCCGGACTACTCCTGACGTTGTCGTTGGTGCTGTTGTTCCTGCTCAGCTGGAAGCTGGCCCTGGTCCTACTCATCGTGGTGCCAATCCTGGTGCCGGCCAGCATCAAGTTCAAACGTGACTCCAACGATGCCTACCTTTCCGTCCGCGACGAGATCGCAGGCACCCTTTCGAGCCTCCAGGAGGGCTTCAGCGGGGTCCGGGTGGTGCAGGCCTTCGCCCGTGAAGAGGTCGAGGCCGACCGTTTCGCCAGCACCAACCACCGTTTGTACCGCTCCCACATGCGCTCGGTTCGCATCGCCGCCTGGTACCTCCCAATCGTCGATTTCAGCGGGGTGCTGACGACGGCGGTGACGATCGGGGTCGGTGGCTGGATGGTGCGCAACGATCAGCTGACCCTGGGCACCGTTGCCGCCTTCGTGTTGTTGCTGTCGAATCTGTTCGAACCGGTCCAGCAGCTCAGTCAGCTGTTCAACATGATCCAGTCGGGCACGGCGTCGCTGTCCAAGCTCTACGACCTGCTCGACACCCCGGTTGACATCAAGGACCCCCCATCACCCGAACCCCTACCGTCCCAGGGTCTGCTGGCCGTTGAGCAGCTCTCGTTCGCCTACGGCAGCAACGGGCCCGAGGTGTTGTCCAAGGTGGACCTTCAGGTCCCCGCCGGTGAGCGCCTGGCGCTGGTCGGCCCGACGGGGGCAGGCAAGTCGACCCTGGCCAAGCTGATGGCCCGCCTGTACGACCCGACATCGGGGTCGGTGAGCTTCGGCGGGGTCAACCTGCGCTCGGCGTCACTGGCGGAACTGCGCGAACGGGTCGTTGTCGTACCCCAGGAGGGCTTTCTCTTCGCCGGCACCATCAGCGACAATATCCGGGTCGCCCGCCCCGGTGCCTCCGACACCGACGTGCGCCGCGCCCTGGAACGAATCGGAGCCTGGGATCGCATCGCCGAACTACCCGAGGGGCCAAACACCATCGTCCGGGAGCGGGGCACCCGACTCTCCGCCGGTGAACGCCAACTCGTCTCCCTGGCCCGGGCCGCCATCGTCGACCCCGCCGTGCTGGTACTCGACGAGGCAACCTCCAGCCTCGACCCCGGCACCGAGACCCTGGTCGAGGGGGCCATGGAGGTGCTGATGGACGGGCGCACCGTGATCGTGATCGCCCACCGCCTGTCAACCTCACAGCGCTGCGACCGGGTTGGCGTCGTCAGCGGCGGTCAACTGATCGAACTGGGACCCCACCCCGACCTGGTGGCCGCCGGCGGCGCCTACGCCGAACTGTTCGCCGCCTGGGAACGCGGCATCGCCAACACCGGGCCTACGGAGTAGAGCGCTCAGGAGTAGAGCGCTCAGGCCCCGTTGTCGGAGGGGAAGCGCAGCAGGCTGGGCTGGTAGTCCTCCGGGGCCTCGAAGCCGAGCAGGTTCATGACCGTGGCGGCCACGTGGCTGAGGCCTGCGTCGGGTGGAGGGTCGAGGGTGAAGGCCCCGTCGTTGGTTGGGTCGTGAATGACGAAGGGCACGGGGCTGATGGTGTGGGAGGTCACCGGCGAGCGCACACCGCCCTTCTCGGTGAACATGATGTCGGCGTTGCCGTGATCGGCGGTGTAGATCAGGATCCCGCCGAGTTCGTCGATCACCTGACGTAGGCGGTCGACACATTCATCAACGACCTCCATGGCCTCGATGGTGGCGTCGAGCACGCCGGTGTGGCCGACCATGTCGCCGTTGGCGAAATTGAGGCGGCCGAACTGGTAGCGGCCGCTGCGCAGCATCTCGATGGCGGCGTCGGTGATCTCCCGGGCCTTCATCCTCGGCGCCTTGTTGAACTCGATGTTGTCGGAGGGGATCTCGACGTAGGTCTCCAGCGACTCGTCAAGGTAGCCCGAGCGGTTACCATTCCAGAAGTAGGTGACGTGACCGTACTTCTGCGTCTCGCTGATGGCGAAGCTGGTGACCCCGGCGGTAACCAGGTACTCCCCCATCGTGCGGTCGATGGCCGGGGGGTCGACCAGGTAGTGCTTGGGGATGAAGGCGTCGCCGTCGTACTGCAGCAGCCCGGCGTAGAACAGCTCGGGGTGGCGGCCACGGTCGAACACGTCAAAGTCGGGTTCCTCGTAGGCCCGTGAGATCTCGATCGCCCGGTCGCCCCGGAAATTGAACATGATCACGGCGTCGCCGTCGACCATGGGGCCAACCGGTTGGCCGTCGTCGCCGGTGACCACAAACTGTTCCAGGTACTGATCGCCGCTGTCGGATTGGCCGTACATGGCCTGCACCGCCTCGGCGGCCGAGGGGTACGGTGCCCCCACCCCGTGGGTGTGGCAGTGGTACCCCCGGTCCACCATGGCCCAGTCGGCCCCGTAGCGGTCCATGGTGATGTTCATCCGCCCGCCACCGGACGCAATCCGGTAATCGACGCCGTTGGCCTCGTTCAGTCCGGCCAGGACGGCCTCGGTGGCCTCGATGTAGCCGAGGGCCGAACGGGCGGCCACATCACGCCCGTCGAGCAGGACGTGGACCCGGGCCCGGGTGACCCCCTGGGCCGCGGCCTCGGCCAGCAATTGGTAGAGGTGCTCGGTGTTGGCGTGCACGTTGCCGTCGCTGTGCAGACCAAGGAAATGTAGGGTCCCACCGCTGCGTGCCCGCTCGATGGCCGTCAGCCAAACGGACGACTCGAACAGGGTCCCGTCCAGCAGGGCCTGGTTGACCAGTCGGGCACCCTGAGCAAAGATCCGCCCGGCGCCGAGGGCGTTGTGGCCAACCTCGCTGTTGCCCATGTCCTCATCCGACGGCAGCCCGACGGCGATGCCGTGGGCCTTCAGCTCGGTCGCCCCCGGCCCCGACGTGAGGCGGTCGAGATTTGGGGTGTGGGCCTGCTCCACGGCGTTGGAGGGCCCTGGCGGGGCCACCCCGACCCCGTCGGCCACCACGAGCAGCACTGGCCCCGAGCGGGGCGTGAACGTCGGATGGGCGTCCAGGTTCAACGTCATGGTGCTCAGCCTAGGTCGCCCTGGTTGATGGGGGTCACGAACATGACGGCAACGCTCAGGGACGTTTGGCCGCAGGCCAACTCCAGGCGGCCGGCACCGTCCGGCCGCACCTAGGTGGCCGGGACGGTGCGACGTCTACCCGCCATGGCGTAGGTCGCGAGGCGCAGGCGCTGGGGTCGAGTTGGGCTCGTTCGCTCTCGATGGACAACGACGGCTTCGTTACGTTCGGTTTTGAATGATTACGAGACAGCGATGCGACTAATGAACTTCACATTGGCGGCGATTCTGAGCCTCATGGTGACCCTGTCATTCACGGCGGCCGACCGCCTCGACAAGGCGATGATCCCCGCCGCCACCGCCGCCACCGGCGCCGCAAGGCAGGCGGCGGGGATCGGCAGCGTGCCCATTCGCATCGAGCCCTTCACCAATGACGGTGATCCCGAGGCCACCGAGCGCGGGATGGCCGCCGTGGCCCAGATCGCCTACCCGTGGCAGGAGAAACTGCCCGACTGGCAGATCCGGTTCCTGACCTCCGACGACGGTGCCTACGGCTACACCATGACACGGGAGAAGCGCATCGACATCTACGTCCGCGACGAGCAGTCAGAAGAGCTGCTGGTCCACGTCGTGGCCCACGAACTGGGCCACGCAGTGGACGTCGCCCTGAACGACGGCGACGACCGTCAACGCTGGCGGAAGGCCCGGGCCATCGAGGACGCCCCGTGGTGGCCCGACAACCGGGCGGCCGACTTCGCCACCGGGGCCGGCGACTTCGCCGAGAGTTTCGCCGTCTGGCAGGTCGGGTCGGGCTCCTACCGCTCCGAGCTGGGTCCACCACCCGGCTCCGAGCAGCTCAGACTCATAGCCGAACTGGCCGCCGGTTGATTTGCCCCTCCCATCGGGTCCGGCACCCGAAGGACCGACCAGGCCGGACAGCCAGGCGGACTGGTCATCTGTTCGGGTCGATTGGCTAAACGGCGTCGACGCCGAGTTCGCCGGTGCGGATCCTGACCAGGGTCTCGACCGGGGTGATCCAGATCTTGCCGTCACCGATCTTGCCCGTCTTGGCCGAGGTGGCGATGGCCTCCACCACTCGCGACGAGTCGGCGTTCTCGACCACGACCTCAAGCTTGACCTTGGGCACAAAATCGATCCGGTACTCGGCCCCCCGGTAGGTTTCGGTGTGACCACCCTGGCGCCCGAAGCCCTTGACCTCACTCACGGTCATGCCGGAAACGCCGGCCGAGCGGAGCGCTTCCTTCACTTCATCGAGCATGTGCGGCTTGATGACGGCGGTCACGAGATGCATGGGTTGAACCTAGCACGACGGCCAAAATCTACCGACCAGCGCGATTGGCCACTAAGTTGGCTCGCTGTATGGATGCGGTAGCGAACGACCCAGAGACCAACGAGGGCTCACGCCCCGGTTCCGCCCCGAAGGCCAGCCAACTGTGGCTGGCCGCAGGCCTGATGATTGCCGTGGTGACGGTGCTCTCGGGTATCTCGGCCACGGTTTTTCAGTTCCACGACGACTCCGAGGTTCAGCGGGAGCTGTTCGCCAACATCCCCTCGGCCATGCGCCTGGCCTTCTACACCCTGATTCCGTTGGTGATCCTGTGGTCAACGGTGCAGCTGTCGTACCGGGTGAAAAACTGGGAGCGGGGCGCCCCCGACCGCCGGGCCACCACCACCAAAAACGTCAAACGGCGCATGGGCGACTTCCGGGCCGGGGTCTACATGCAGACCCTGATGCGTGAGCCCGGGGCCGGGATCATGCACTCGCTGATCTACTTCAACTTCTTGATCCTGCTGGCCGTGACCACGGTGCTGGAAATCAACCACCAGGTTCCCGAGGGTCTCAAGTTCCTCAACGGCGATATCTACCGGGGTTACGCCCTCGTCGGCGACCTGGCCGGGCTCGGCTTCCTGGCCGGGCTGGCGATGGCCATCGTGCGCCGCTACGGGCCCCGCAAGTGGCGCCCCTACCGCATTGCCATCAAGACCCGGCCCGAACACGCGGTGATCCTCGGGGTGATGACTGCCATCGGCGTGACCGGGTTCGGGGCCGAGGCCTCCCGTATCGCCCTGGCCTCTTCGCAGGCCCCCGAGGGTGCCCTGGAGTTCGAGCGCTGGTCGGTCGTCGGCTACCCACTGGCCCAGCTGCTTGAGGGCTCCGCCAACCTGTCGGGCTGGCACCAGGCGTGGTGGATCGCCCACGTGCTGAGCTTCGTGGTGTTCCTCGCCATCATCCCCGGCACCATGTTGCGCCACATGTTCACCTCACCGCTCAACATGTATCTGCGGGACAAAGACCGCCCCAAGGGCGCCATGCGGCCCATGCCCGATCTGGAGACCACCGAGTTGGAGACCTTTGGGGCTTCCACCGTTGAGTCCTTCACCTGGAAACAACTGCTCGACACCGATGCCTGCACCATGTGCGGACGATGTACCTCGGTGTGCCCGGCCAATGGCACCGGCAAGCCGCTCGATCCCCGCGAGATCGTACTCAAGACCGGTGAGGTCATGTCCCGCACCGGCGATCCGGCCGTTGCGCCCCCCATCGGGGTCGACGCCGAGATCAAGGTCAATGCCAACTGGATCTTCGAGCGCATCCAGCCCGAAGAGGTGTGGGCCTGCACCTCGTGCAAGGCGTGCGACGAAATCTGCCCCGTCAACATCGAGATCCTCGACAAGATCCTCGACATGCGCCGCTACCTCACGCTGATGGAATCGAACTTCCCCGTCGAGTTGGGAACGGCGTTCCGGTCGATGGAGAACTCCTCCAACGTCTGGGGCATGAGCCAGACCACCCGGGCCGACGTGCTCGGCGATGCTGATCCCGCGGTCGACATCATCAGCGGCGATGCATTGCTGGAGCCGTTCACCCATGAGTACCTGTACTGGGTGGGCTGTGCGGGCAGCTTCGACGACAAGAACCAGAAGGTCACCAAGGCCATGGCCAAGCTCATGGACCGGGCCGGTATCGACTTTGCCATCCTCGGCCCAGCCGAGTTGTGCACCGGTGACCCCGCCCGCCGCTCGGGCAACGAGTACATCTTCCAGATGTTGGCCAAGCAGAACGTCGAGACCCTCAACACGCTCGGGGTCAAGAAAATCATCACCCAGTGCCCCCACTGCTTCAACACCCTCATGAACGAGTACCCCCAGCTGGGCGGCCACTACGAGGTTGTACACCACAGCCAGTTCATCGAATGGCTGATCTCCAACGGCGACCTCGACGTCTCACAGGCCACGCTGGAGGACCGCATCGTCTACCACGACTCCTGCTACCTGGGCCGCCACAACGACGTGTACATGGCCCCCCGCAACGTCATTGGCTCGCTCAAAGGCGTGCAGATCGTTGAGGCCGGCCGGAACGGCACCAAGGGCATGTGCTGCGGCGCCGGCGGCGCCCGCATGTGGATGGAAGAGGACATCGGCACCAAGGTCAACGACGAGCGCAGCGCCGAGCTGATCGCCACCGGCGCCAGCCGGGTCGCCACCGCCTGTCCCTTCTGCTACATCATGATGGACGACGGCGTAAAGGGCCATGGAGTCGAAGAGGACGAGGTCCAGGTGGCCGACATCGCCATGCACCTGCTCGAAGCCATCGAGGAGGGCGAACGCAAGGATGCCGAGCCGGCCGGCCGGCCGCCTGGAGTTTCAGCCGGCGGCTGAAACTCCCCGGGTCCAGGGCGGGCGGTCGCCGGGCGCGCAGCGCCTGGGGGTCGGCTGCACTCGGGGTTTTGGGCCTCTGGCCGCGGCCAGAGGCCCCTGCGCGCCCGGCGGGCCACACTCGGTGCCGAGAAGGCTCGTGCACCGGCGGATGGCACCCAGCGAACGGAAGACTCGGGTGGAGGCGGGGCTCGCCGGAGGCCTGACCTCCAGCCCAGGGGACCTACGGGCGGATCGGCCCTCAAGGGGTCAGTGAACCACCGACCCCTTGAGGGCCACCGACAGGCGCTCGGCCAGTAACGGCCGTTCAGCCTGCGGCGGGGATGACGAGGCGGAAGATGGCGGCGTCGGGAGTGCCGGGTGCGGCCACCAGGGTGAGTTCCTCGGCGTCGGCTGAGAAGGCGAACAGCAGGGTGACCTCGTCCTCGCTGGCCTCGGGATCGAAGCGGCGGGCCACCATGATCGAAGCTTCCAGTTCACCGTCGGCCTCGAGGCCCCAGTAGGAGGGCTCAAGGTAGCTCGCAAGCTCCAGGGTGGCCGTGCGCTGCACGTTGACCTTGACGACGGCCAACTGCTCACCCTCGGCCGCCCGGTAGGGGCCGGCATTGATGTTGAGCGTGGCCGCCTCTGGTTCGACCACGATCTGGCGCTGAGGGTCGGCCGGGTCCGCAAGTGCGGTTGGCACCGACTCAACGGCGAGGAAGATCGGGAAGTCGCCCTTGGGGGCCCGACCGACCAACGGGATCATGGTCGGGATGCGATTGGGCTCGGAGATACGCAGCGAAAGGTTGGCCGGATCGGGGTCCTGGTCGAAGCCGGTCTTGAACATGATGGTGACGTCCTGAGTCTCTCCCGGCGCCAATGTGAGGCGGGTCCCGGCGTCGACATAGCGACCGTCGGTCACGACGTCACCGGTACGGGCCACCAGCGACACCAACCGGTCCGACACCCGGGCCGGGGTGGTGGTCAGCGTGTTGCGGACCGAGACGTCGACCTCGATGACGGCATGATCGAGGAGCACCTCAGTGGACTGGATGCGAACGTCGACCACCGACCACATGACTCCTCCGTAGAGGGCCGAGGGCAGCGGCTCGTCCGTCGGGTCGGCGACGGACAGCGGGAAGTCGGCAGCACCGGTATCGACGAGATTGTCGCCGTCAGCACCCAGCGCCTGCGAGACCCCGACGGTTTGAAACATCAGCAACAACGTGACCGTCGTCACAAGCCAAACGGTGGCGAAAAAAAGCTGACTTCTTGAACCTGAACTCGTAGCTTCCTTGACCATTGGCCCATGTTCGGGGACGCCAACGTCGATTGCCAGGCATGGCAGTACTTCGACACGAAGGTGAAAAGAAGCAGCGATTTATTTCAGAAATTTTCCCAATAGCGGGAGGGTCTCGGCCCGCGCTGTCCTTGGTATTTTGACCCAAGAGAATCTGATCCGTAGGGGTTGTCAGCCTCGGTGGTCATCTGTATGAAGCTGATCTGGCCAATCTTCATCCCGGGGTAAAGAGAGATGGGCAGGCTGGCGACGTTTGAGAACTCCAACGTGAGCTGGCCGTCCCAACCGGCATCGACAAAACCAGCCGTGGTGTGGATCAGCAAACCGAGGCGACCGAGGCTCGACTTGCCCTCGATGCGGCCGACCAGGTCGGAGGGAATGGCCACCCGCTCGGCGGTCGAGCCCAGTACGAACTCCCCGGGGTGGAGGATGAACGGCCGGTCGTCGGACGCTTCGACGGTGTCGGTCAGGTCCTCGAGGTTGGTCTTCACATCAATGTGACTGAAGGTGTGGTTTCGGAACACCAGGAAGCGATGGTCGAGGCGGAGGTCAACCGAGGAGGGTTGGATGGCGCTGTCATCGAACGGCTCGATGATGATGCGGCCGGCCGAAACCTCTTTCCTTATTGTGCGGTCGGAGAGGATCACGAGGTCGAACGATAGTTTCACCTGAGCCCGAACATGCGCTCGGCCCGCACGTCGCCCCGCACTTCGGCTTCGCCCCGGGCACCGATAACGGCTAGATTTAAGCCCTTGGTGAGGGTGGGGATCCTGCGGGAAGACGAGCGAGGCGAACGCCGGGTGGCGCTCGTGCCCCACTCGGTGGCCCAGCTGGTTGAGCGCGGCGTCGAGGTGATGGTCGAGACCGGAGCCGGGCTGGCGTCGGGCCACACCGACGACGCCTACCGGGACGCCGGTGCCACCGTCTCCGACCGCTCCGAGGTCGGACGGGCCGAGGTTGTGGTGGGGGTACGGGGCACGAACGCCTCCCATGGGCACGACCTTGGTCCCGATTCCGGCCCCGCCCTCGCGGTGCCTGCCGGGGCCGTCCACATCGCCCTGTTCGACCCGGTTTGGAACCCCGCAACGGCAACCTGGTTGGCCGCAAACGGGGTCTCCGCCTTGTCGCTGGAGCTGGTACCCCGTATCACGCGGGCCCAGGACATCGATGTGTTGTCGTCGATGGCCACCATCGCCGGCTACGAGGCCGTGCTGCTGGCCGCTTCACGGCTCCCGAAGTTGTTTCCCCTGTTGATGACGGCCGCAGGGACACTGGCTCCGGCACGTGTTCTTGTTCTTGGAGCGGGGGTGGCGGGGCTCCAGGCCATCGCCACCGCCCGCCGTTTGGGCGCCGTGGTCGAAGGCTACGACGTCCGCCCTGCGGCGGCTGAACAGATCCGCTCGCTCGGCGCCCGCAGCGTGGAGCCCACCGCTGAAGCCGGGACCGACAATCACCGCCCCGTGAGCGGTAGCGACGACCATGACGGCGGCGAGGCTGAGACGGCGATCGGTGTCGAGGATGCCGGTGGTTACGCCACCGTCCAGTCGACCGAGGCCGAGGCCCGGCAACGCCGGCTCCTGACCCCCCACGTGGCCGGTGCGGACGTGGTCATCACCACCGCTGCGGTACCGGGGAAGGTGTCACCGCAATTGGTGTCGCGGGAGATGGTCGAAGCCATGCAACCAGGCTCGGTGATCGTCGACCTGGCCGCCGAGCGGGGTGGCAACACCGCGGTGACCGTGGCCGACGAGGTGGTGATGATTGGAGCGGTGACGGTACTGGGGCCGACGGATCTGGCGTCCCGGGCCGCCCACCACGCCAGTCAGATGTTCTCCAACAACGTTGCCCGACTGCTCGATCAACTCCTTGTCGACGACTCCCCGACCGTCAATCTCGACCCCGACCACGATGTGATCGGCCCCATGCTGGTGAGCCATCAGGGAGCCGTTGTGCATCCTCAGGTACAGGCCGCCCTCGAAACGCTTGGCACCGACAGCGGCACCGTCGTCAGCGACAGCAGCACCAACGGCAACGACAGGAACTCGGTTGACGACGGGCGCTCCGCCACCGAGCGGAGCAGTTGACCATGGAATTCGTTGTTTCCCTGACGCTGTTCGTACTGGCCGTGTTCCTCGGGGTGGAACTGATCAGCAAGGTGCCCCCGACGCTGCACACACCGTTGATGTCGGGCTCCAACGCGATTTCCGGTATCACGATCGTCGGAGCCGTCGTTGCTGCCGGGGCCGACCACTCCACCTTTTCCACTGTGCTGGGGATGGTGGCGGTGATCCTGGCCATGATCAACGTCGTCGGCGGCTTTCTTGTTACCCACCGGATGTTGGGCATGTTCAAGTCTCGCAGCAAAAAGCCATCCCAATGACCACCACCATTCAGGTTGGCTATTTGGTAGCCGCAGTGCTGTTCATTTTGGGCTTGAAACTCCTGAGTCGCCCTCGAACGGCGGCCAGGGGAAACCAACTCGGCGCATTGGGCATGCTGGTTGGTGTTCTGGTCACCCTGACGGCGAACGACGTCCTGACCTTCCGCTGGATCCTCATCGGGATCGTGATTGGGACGGCCATCGGCATCGTCCTGGCCACCCGGGTGCAGATGACGGCCATGCCGGAGCTGGTTGCGTTGTTCAACGGCTTTGGTGGGGCCGCATCGGTACTGGTGGCGACATCGCTGCACCTGCAGCGGTCCGATCTCACGGCGGACTCGGACCAGGTGGTGTTGTCCACCCTGATCGACACGGCCCCAACCACGGTAGCCACGGTGTTGGCCACCGTCATCGGCGCCGTGACCTTCAGCGGCAGCACGATTGCCTTCTTCAAACTCCGGGAACGCCTGAGCTACGGCGGTTTCCCCGGGATCCGGGCTGTGAACGAGGGCCTGCTGGCGATACTGGTGGGGCTGGGGGCGTTGGTGGTGACCGACACCTCGACCCGACTCTGGCTGTGGTTGCTCATCGCGGTGGCACTGGTGGCCGGGGTTTCGGCCACGGTTCCCGTTGGCGGGGCCGACATGCCGGTGGTGATCGCCCTCCTCAACTCGATGTCGGGTCTGGCGGCGGCGGCAGCAGGGTTTGCCCTCGACAATAACCTGTTGATCATCGCCGGGGCTCTGGTTGGTGCCAGCGGCCTGATCCTGACCCGCATCATGTGCAACGCCATGAACCGCTCGATCTGGGCGGTGCTGTTCTCGAAACCAACGGCGGCGTCGGCCGCGGGGAACGGTTCAGGGACCGACGATGTGTACCGCACGGTCCGCTCAACCTCGGCCGACGACGTAGCCCTGATCCTCGACACGGCCGAGCGGGTGGTGATCATCCCCGGCTACGGCATGGCGGTGGCCCAGGCCCAACATGCGGTGCGGGATCTGACCCGCAGCCTCGAAGGGCGTGGCATCGAGGTGCTGTTCGGCATCCATCCGGTGGCCGGGCGCATGCCTGGTCACATGAACGTGCTCCTGGCCGAGGCCGAGATCGACTACGACCACCTGGTCGAGATGGACGCCATCAACCCCCGCTT
>Ga0316192_10001203_pt1 | contig 19052 bp, 19 predicted proteins | sample MerIslwburrow_MG_FD_204931 | JGI IMG/M metagenome (GOLD analysis project Ga0316192, IMG submission 204931) | Coastal sediment microbial communities from Maine, United States - Merrow Island worm burrow | ecosystem: Environmental > Aquatic > Marine > Coastal > Sediment | place: USA: Maine...
GTGTGAGGTTTGAGCAACCAAATTTCTTGACCGGATACGGACATCTTCGCCACATCACCTAGAAACTTCTGCTCGTAACGCAATGTTACACCAAATTGCTGGATTAAAGCATCTACGAACCAGAAACCCACATTATGACGTGTTAACTCGTATTTCGGGCCAGGATTTCCCAGCCCGATAATGACACGAATACAGGAAGACAAAGTGAATATTTCCTGTACTAAGCTAAGCTACCAGCTTTATTCAGCTGGTTTTTCAGCTTCTACTTCCCCGCCAGCTTCAGCTTCTACTTCTTCTTCATCACCACCACCACGTGGGGTGTGTATGCTTATGATTGGTAAGTCGTAATCTCCGCCATGGGCAAGTGTTGGTATTTCCACACCCTCTGGCAATATGATATCACTGAGATGTAATGACTCACCAGTGTCTAAACCAGACACATCAACCTCGATGTATTCAGGCAGATTTTTGGCTAAACACGCAACATCGACATTATTCATAAGGCGAGAAACCAAACCACCACCTTTTACACCTGGACTTTTTTCTTCGCCCACAAAATGGAGAGGCACATGCATGCTCAACTTATCGGTTTCACTAATACGTTGAAAATCAACATGTAAAAGTTTTGGTTTGCCAGGATGGCGTTGAACGTCTTTTAACACTGCGCGCTCTACTTTGCCGTCGACTTTGATAGCAAGAATGTGAGAATAAAAGGCTTCTTGTTCCAAGTGGTGTATCATTTCGTCATGAGGCATGGTTAAAGACACTGCGTCTTTACCACCACCATAGATAACACCAGGTATTTTATTGGTATGACGCAGGCGGCGGCTCGCTCCTTTCCCTACGTCAGTACGCGTTTCCGCTTCTACTGAAAAATCGGCTTTCATTATAAATCTCCAAATAATTTTAAACTAAAACACAGTGCTCGGCTTTTTTTATCTAAGCTATGCACTGCAATGTGTTGTTATTTTCGCGACCAAAAATAACACTTTGTTTCTACTAAATTAGCGAACCTATTATACGATTTGGCTATAGTAGAAATACTTTACGTCAATCCATAAACAATGAACTAACAGATTCCTCTTTATTAATACGGCGCATGGTTTCCGCCAACAATTCAGCAATACTCAATTGGCGTATACGACTACATTTTATTGCCGCTGGCTGCAAAGGTATGGTATCGGTTACCACTAACTCATCAAGCATCGATGCGTTTATATTTTCAACGGCAGGCCCAGATAACACTGCATGGGTACAATACGCCACAACGCGAGCGGCACCCTGATCTTTCAGTGCTTTGGCGGCCAAACATAAGGTACCTGCGGTATCAACCAAATCATCTATTAGTACACAATCCCTACCACTCACATCACCAATAATATTCATCACCTTGGCTTCGTTAGGTCGGGGACGTCGTTTATCAATAATGGCCAAATCTGCATCGTCCAGACGCTTAGCCAGTGCGCGGGCTCGTACAACACCACCAACATCAGGTGAAACCACCATTAGATTGGGATATCCGCGACGCCATATATCACCCAAAAGAATGGGTGACGCATAAATATTGTCCATGGGTTTATCAAAAAATCCCTGGATTTGATCCGCATGCAAATCGACGGTTAAAACTCTGTCTGCACCAGTGGTGGTAATCATATCAGCGACTACCTTGGCCGTCAGCGGCACCCGTGCTGATCTCGGCCGTCTATCTTGTCTGGAATAACCAAAATAAGGTACAACCGCGGTAATACGGTCCGCTGATGATCGACGCACAGCATCGATCATCACCAATAATTCCATTATATTATCGTTAGTGGGCGCACAGGTCGGCTGCATAATAAATACATCTCGGCCACGAACGTTTTCCATAATCTCAACGGCAATTTCGCCGTCACTAAACTTGCTTACGTGCGCTTTACCGGCATGAATATGCAGACAATTAACAACGGCCTGCGCCAATTGAGGATTGGCATTGCCAGAAAAAACCACCATTCTACCGTCAGGGACGTTTGGCCTATCCATAATGAGTTTTGTATCTACATGAAAATATCAACATGATCACCGACCACACAAATTGGCTGGGGTGCCAGGATTCGAACCTGGGAATGCAGGGATCAAAACCCTGTGCCTTACCACTTGGCGACACCCCAATTACAAAAACTATTGCCATGCGTACATGGTCTTTATATTACAGGCTTTATATTATACCTATAATTTATCTGTTTTCAGATAATATTAACGCAGTTGACTAAGCAACGGCGATTTATTGCATCCCTTGGCGTAAAAACACTGCCATTCACTAGGTACATTATTAAAAATTTTTTCTGCGTCCTGTTCACTAGCTACAGGGACGAAGACACAACTCCCGGTACCCGTCATCTTGGCTTGGGATTTCGAAATATCCGACAACCATATAAGCGCTTGATCCACCGATGGATATCGTGCGCGAACGATTTTTTCGAACACATTTTCGGTGTGACCCTCAAAGTAGTCGCGTATTGTGATGGGTTGTGAATCTCGTGTCAATTCCGGCGCCGCAAAAAGTTCTTGTGTGGACACATGAGTTCCTGGTGCGATGACAACAAACCAGGGTTCTGGCAGCTCAATGGGCGTCAATTTTTCACCCACACCTTCGGCCCAGGCAGCGAATCCATGGATAAAAACTGGCACGTCCGCACCCAGAGAACGCCCAATCTCTGCTAACTCGTTAATAGATAACGATAAATCCCAAATTATATTGAGCGCATGGAGGGTGGTTGCCGCATCCGAGCTCCCTCCGCCTATCCCACCACCGGTAGGTAGGCGCTTTTTGATTGAAATATCTACACCGTATGGCGTATTGCTAAATTTTTGTAACAATTTTGCAGCGCGAACAACCAAATCTTGGTTTTCCGGAATTTGGGCCAACTTGGTAACGCGATGAATTGCTCCATCGGTTCGCCGGTTAAATCGTAAGGTATCTCCATATTCTACAAACTGAAAAATAGTTTGTAATTCATGGTAACCATTACTGCGTTGACCTGTAATATGCAGGAACAGGTTTAATTTAGCCGGTGCCGGCCACCATTCTTCTTGAGCCTTTGAATCCAGTGTATTCATGGGTCTTTAGAAGTTTGGGCTATGGACCATTCGTCAATAACAAGGCGTAATTTCAATTTCGGACCTGTGATAAATAGCTTTTTTGGCATCAAATAGTTTTCAACATTTTGATAACGCAAATATTTTACCTCCCATTCTGGATAGAGTAACTGCTGAATATTACCCGTCTCACCCAATGTTATTTCAGAGAGTTGTTTCGAATCTGATGTTCCCAGTACCCATTGACGCAGCTTATCCAAAGGAAGATCCCAGCCTAACTGATCGTATAACAAAGATTCTTCATCATCGGCAATTAATGACTGCCCCTGTGATGTTTCCAGAACAACATAATCTTCATCTCCACGAATCTTTATCGCCCCCTGTCCTGTTGGAGTATTAAACGAAATTCGATAATTAAGTGGAAATTGCTGCCAGTTAAGTTTACCTGTCCAAGCCTCATCTGGTGTTTGGATGGACATCCTACCTAAAATGGACCATTGTTTGAGAGGTGCTATAGATTGACGCCTTTCGAATAAGGCTTGTTTTTCTTTGTCACCAAGGGAAGTCTGAGTTGTGATCGCAGCGGAGGAATCTGTTTGACTTGGCTGATTTAGAGCGCAACCACCTAACAATATCGAGAGTATAAAAAGGCTAGTTCTAAGATTTTCTAATTTTAGAACTAGCCTAAACTTTCGCGTCACAAACCAAATCGCTTCATTACATTTAATAAAATTTCGTTATCAGGATTTTCTTTTAATGACCCTTCCCAAATCTTTAATGCAGCCGATTTTTTACCCGAAACCCAAAGTACTTCTCCTAAATGAGCGGCAATTTCCGGATCCTTACCAATTTCATTTGCACGTTCTAAATGTAAAATGGCTTCTTTATAATTTCCTAAATGATACTGCACCCAACCCATGCTATCCATTACTGCCGCGTCGTTAGGCTCAATCTTAAGGGCCTGCTGAATGTATTTTAATGCCTCCTCGTAGCGATCAGTGCGATCTGCTAAGGTATAACCTAATGCATTTAGGACTTGTGCATTACCTGGTTCCACTTTGAGAATCATTTGTAAATCACTTTCGACCAGCCCTATCTCATTTAACTTTTCTGCAACCAAGGCTCTGGCGTATCTTATACTGGTTTCTTCGGGTGATTCATCCAAGATTTTTGTATAGAATATCTTAGCATCAGCATAACGACCTTCTTCGCGGTACAAATCACCATCAAGTAGGCTTAATTGTAGCTTTTGTTTTTCGTTAGCCGTACGAATTGTATGTAAATGATTTCTTGCGCGGGTAAACTCTTTTTTATCCGCTATCAATGCGACGACTCGAACTTGTGCGCTGAAATAAAGTCTGCCGCGCCTAACTGTAGCGTAATAATTTATTGCCTGTGCTATGTCATTTTCTGCTTCTGCAATCTGGCCCAAATAATAATTGGCATCATAAACCCGTTCACCCCTGGATAAGACTTTTTTCAGGTATTTTTTTGACTTTTTGTATTTCTCTAACTGTAAAGCCAACACACCGCCTGTATATATGACGTCAGTATTTTCAGGCACCAATTTCATTAATTTTTCATATTGTTGTAATGCGGCCTCATATTTACGAAACTCGGTTAACATGCGCCCATAGGTCATATTAATTTCAATATTATTTTTCAGCTCGCCTTTTAAGGTATTTTTTAAATACTTAAGCGCATCTTCTTTGTCGCCTTTCATGGCCAATATGTTAGCGCGCATTGTCACCGCAATAGGCCAATTGGGTTTTATGGCCAAACCCTGGTCAAGTGTTGTAATTGCTAAATCAAACTGAGCTTGGCGCATGGCTAAGTGAGCATAGGAAAACAATGCGTTAGGATCGTCTTGGCGGTTTTGCGTCACCTGCTCCATCACCGATAGGGCAATAGAGTTGTCGGGCAACCGAGCCAGTTGCGAGACAATGACTCCAAAAACAACGGAGGTGTCTTTACCACCTATTTCCAACATCTTTTCGTAATGTGGTACAGCTTCATTAGGCCGGCCAGCTTTAACTAAAATACCGGCATACATACGTCTGCCCTCTATATCATCGGGTGCAGCTGTAACCCACAATTCCGCAGCCTTCAAAGCAGTTGGCAGGTTATTAGAAGACGCAGCCAATTGTGTTGCGCGCTCTGCGGCCTTTGGGTCCTTGGTAATAGTCGCGATTTCCAAATAATATTGAACAGCGGTTTCGATATCACCCCTCTGCTGCGCTAATTCTGCCACCATTAACTGATACAACATCGCGGATGAAATATTAGTCTCCACTTCAACCTGTTTAGATGTTTTAACGGGTGCGGCTTTTTTAGTTTCTACAACTTTTTCGCTGGAACTCGCTGCTACCGCCGTGGTTTTGGATTTACTCTGTGACTCCAATAAAGAGCTGCAACCCGAAAATGCAATCACCAGCGCACTGAGAAAAACTGACTTAAGCACAAGAGGTTTGGTAGTCAATCGAGTAGCCTTACATTTAGCATGGTTAATAATGCTATTTCCGCTGAATTTTGTCTGTATCACTTTCTTTAGCAACTCCGTAACGTATACAATATTTATTTAAATCCAGTATATTCAAATAGTTAAAAATACTGCAGTAATGATGATAACAATTTAATCAAGCTACCTTAGCCACTTTATATATCATAGCAAGTAAAATTGTACTATCAGCAAAGTCTTAAAACTAAGACAACAAAATATCCATTTATGCAATAATTTAAGTTAAAATAGTTGGGGAATACCACAACAAATCATTAACCCTTTGTTTTATTAACAATTATCACTAATTGAATATAATTATTCTCTGCTCGCTAGCTGCCTATGTTAATATTTATTACAGAAAAAGATATTAATTTCTAATAAATTTTAGGTAAAATAAACAATATACTTACCGATTAGTATATTAATGTGTGGAAAAATTGTTATTTGTATACAATTCCCCATTAAAGTATTAGATTTACTAGCACAAAGAAGGTATCGCTTATCCAATTAGCAACTCAACGTAGTATGTCAATTTTAGCCTACGGTATTAATCATAAAACTGCGCCCGTCTCCGTACGAGAGAGGGTTGCCTTCGAGCCAGGCAAAATTACTGCTGCCTTGCAAGATTTAGTTGCACAGACTTCGGTGCAAGAAGCCGCCATTATTTCGACATGCAACAGAACCGAGCTTTATTGTGGCCTTGAAAGCCCAGATCACAAACTTATTACAAACTGGTTAAGCCATTATCACAATCTTGGTGAAAAGGACATCCAACCCTATATTTACACACATCCGGACAACCTTGCGGTAAGACATGCCTTGCGTGTGGCGGCTGGTCTGGATTCCCTCGTGCTTGGAGAACCGCAAATTTTGGGCCAAATGAAAGACGCCTATTTTGCGGCCAGTCAAGCCGGTACTTTGGGTGGTCAGTTAGATCGTTTGTTCCAACACACTTTTTCTGTTGCCAAACAGATTCGAACCGATACCGCCATTGGTGCCAGCGCGGTATCCGTAGCATTTGCGGCAGTCAGCCTGGCAAAACAAATCTTCAGCAATTTCCAGGACCACACGGCTTTGCTCATTGGTGCGGGTGAAACCGTCGAATTGGCCGCACGGCACCTGCATGAAAGTGGTATTGGTCGTATGATCATTGCCAACCGAACACTAGATCGCGCCCACAAACTGGCAGAAGAGTTCAACGCCTACGCCATTGAGCTGTCGGATATACCCAGCCATTTAGCTGAAGCCGATATTGTAATCTCTTCCACCGCCAGCCCACTACCCATACTCGGTAAAGGCAGTGTTGAAAGTGCGCTCAAGATTAGAAAACACCGACCTATGCTCATGGTCGATATTGCGGTTCCTCGTGATATTGAGGAACAAGTCAATGAATTAAAAGATGTTTATCTCTATACCGTGGATGATCTTCAAGAAATTATTCAAGAGGGCTTGCGCTCTAGACAAGAGGCTGCACAGCAAGCTGAAGAAATCATTGATCAACAAGTCTCGCATTTCATGCATTGGTTGCAATCCTTAAATGCTGTGGCTACTATCAGAGCGTATCGTGAGCAATCGCAAGCCTATAGCGATGAAGAACTCAAACACGCACTCTCCCTTATCGCTAAAGGTATGCCTGCTGAAATGGTTTTACAGCAATTTGCCCATAGGCTTACCAACAAACTCATTCACACACCCAGCGTGACCCTGAAACAAGCCGGTTATGATGGCAATACCGAATTGTTTAATGCCGCACAAGAACTGTTCAATCTAAAAAACCCTGACAACTAGCTAGGTCTATCTAATTCGCTGTACAACACAAACTTCAATCCCAATCCTAAACACTTTACAAAAAGATCACCGTGAAACCATCTATTCGAGCCAAGCTGGAAACGCTGCACGATCGTCTTGAGGAACTAAGCGCCCTACTCGCCGATCCCGACATTATTAACAATCAAAATAAATATCGGGATTTGTCCAAAGAATACGCGCAAATAAGTCCTGTTGTCGACTGCTTCAATAAATTTGTACTCAATAACCAAAACATGGAAGAAGCCAAGGCCATGCAGAGTGATGGTGACCCTGAAATGCGTGCCCTGGGTGAAGAAGAGTTTGCGAATAGCAAAAAGGAACATGAAAGACTGGATTTCGAACTGCAACGATTATTGTTACCTACTGATCCGGATGACGACAAAAATATCTTTCTGGAAATCCGTGCCGGTGCCGGTGGCGATGAGGCGGCATTGTTCGCCGGAGATTTATACAAGATGTACGCGCGCTTCGCAGAACGGAAGCGCTGGCAAGTGGAAATCATAAATGACAACCAAGGAGAACACGGTGGCCATAAAGAACTTATACTGAGAATTATAGGCAACAATGCCTATGCTCAACTCAAATTTGAGTCTGGCGGTCATCGTGTTCAACGAGTGCCTGAAACGGAATCGCAAGGACGTGTGCACACGTCGGCATGTACTGTTGCCATCATGCCAGAGGTCCCGGAAATTGAACAACCCGACATTAATCCAGCGGATTTAAAAGTTGACACCTTTCGTGCATCCGGCGCTGGAGGTCAACACGTTAACAAAACTGACTCTGCTATTCGTCTTACCCACTTGCCCACAGGTATTGTCGTGGAATGTCAGGACGAACGCTCGCAACACAAAAATCGTGCACGGGCCATGTCTCTCCTAGCCTCCAGAATTCACGCCGAACAACAAGAAAAGCAGGATTCCGAACAAGCTCAAGCGCGCAAATTGTTAGTTGGATCGGGGGATCGTTCACAACGCATTCGCACCTATAACTACCCCCAAGGACGTGTTACTGACCACCGCATCAATCTCACGCTGTATAAACTGAGTGAGGTAATGGAAGGTCAGTTAGAAATGATCATTGACCCACTCACACACGAAAACCAAGCGCAACAACTTACGGCCTTGGGTGAAAATTAATATTGATCGCAGAGACAATTGAAGCCAGTCTAAAAAACGCCGTACAACGCTTGCGGGCAACACAAGACGCCGCACAATTGGAAGCCGAAATATTATTGGCTTTTACTCTCGAAAAACCACGAAGTTATTTGCGCGCATGGCCGCAAAGCAAACTCGAAGAATCGCAACAAAGCCAATATCTGCAACTCATCGAACGCAGAGTCAAAGGCGAACCCATAGCCTATATTATTGGCACTCGGGAATTTTGGAGCCTTGATTTAAAAGTCACACCCGCCACCTTAATACCACGTCCGGAAACCGAAAGACTGGTAGAACTCGCGCTCGAAAAAATACCCAACAACACCCCACGTAGAATAGCTGACTTAGGTACGGGATCAGGCGCCATCGCCCTGGCCATTGCCAAAGAGCGACCCTTATGCCAAATCACCGCAACCGATGCGTCACCCCAGGCAATCGAAATCGCAAAAATAAACCGAGACACACATAAACTAAGCAATGTGCAGTTCGTGCAAAGTCACTGGTTTTATGCGTTTCAAGAGACCGACAAATTTGACCTTATTGTTTCTAATCCACCGTATGTCGCAATAGAGGACCCTCATTTGCAACAAGGCGATTTAACTTTCGAACCCAGCACCGCCCTGGTGTCAGGGCCTGATGGACTAGACGATATTCGTCAGATCGTGGCAAGTAGTGCCACACACTTAACTCCTGGAGGCTGGTTATTACTGGAACACGGGTACGACCAAGGCAAGGCTGTTACTCAGCTATTGAAGGAGAACGGTTTTAATTCTATAGAATGCATTGCAGATTATGCCCAAAATGAACGTGTGAGTATGGGCAAAGTTTCGACCTGAATACACGCTCCACACTCTGAAAACCTTCCTAAAATAGCCACACTATAGGAAAGTCGCAGCTCTACAATTTACCATTTTAACAATAGTGTCGTGCCCGACTTTATTATTGAAACACTTGTCATAATGGTTCCGCCTCATTGCACCGAGGCAGCTTTGAACGTGTATTCGTATTGCTGAAATCCCTTGCAGCTTAATGCCGTAAAACGAACCGAATCCATAAGCTCGATTTCTTGTAAGCAGTAATCCCTCAGCCCTCAGGGTCTGGCCTGCATTATGGCATTATTTTTTCGGAGGTTAATCTGCTTTGAAATGTTTTTTCTCTTTATGCTTCGGTAAATTTTATTTACCGTTATATCTATAATGTCCTGTAATTAGATAATCAAACAATATATCGTTAATTTTAGGCCCTGCTCCTATATTGTGTGCAATTAACGGCCTCTTTCCATCACTAGACTTCTCATCGATGACTATCCCAATATGAGGAAGATTACCTGGAAGCATCCAAGTTACTAAATCACCTGGCATATAATCTTTAGCATTGCTTGTTACTTGCAGAGATTTACCAAATCTCTCAAAATATACTTGTAAATTTGGCACGCGACGATGATCAATATTCTTGTCTGGCTTAGTTAAACCCCAAATCCTCTTTGAAGGATACAAGCTAAAATTCCCTGCCATATCCTCATGAACTTTCTTTTGCAGATCCACGCCTACTTTTCGAAATGACCTAATGACAACATCAGTACAAACCCCAACATTTGTTGGAACGTCACCATTTGGATACGAAATTGAATAATATGATCCATCATATGTTACGTCATGAAAAGTTCGTTCTTTTGCCGCTTTAATAAGGTCAATGATAAAGTTATCGCTTTTCACATCACCATAGGTAGCAATACTATAATTAAAAAATACGGCTAGAATAATTATTTTCTTCATACTCTAATACTATGTAATCTGGCCTGAGTTGGATAGTCTTTCCCATCAAATCCTAAACGATGACAAAAACCACTCGGTAAAATCACGATACATCGACTAAGCTTATGATTATCGTAAATAATTCGCCTCATGGTGCTTAAGCTTCGGTGCATATAAATTAGAATATTCATAGATACTGATATTTTAAAAATACTTGCAAAATTTGTGTGTATGGTTAGGATTGAAGTATGGACCTTGATCTTCAAGAACTCATCAAACAACGCGAAATAGGCTTTAGCGAACTGCATCCTGATCCTAATCAGGCACAGTCTGCCCTATTGTTATTGTCTGATGCGGAAGGTATTGAAAATGTTGTCCCATTTACCCAATATTCTATTGGCGTTCAGTTTAATATTCGACTGATTACCCTCAGAATCATCGAGGAGTCACTCATTGAGCTAGGTTTTCATCTGGATAATAGTTTGATGTCAAAGCTAAGACGGGCCCTGTTTTATTACACCGAAGAGACACAACTGGAAAATCTCGGCTACACCCATCCAGATTCAAAATCCACCACCGAGATCTTTATTAATCGTTATTCGCAACTACAACATGGTTGCCGCGACGAAAGACCTGTCTATTACCACCACCACAATTAATCTGTTATTCTTCAGTTTTTCGTTTATTGGTTCTAAAACCACCAGTTTGAATAATAATGAATGACGAACAGCTATTAAGATACAGCCGCCAAATTATGCTACCCAAAGTAGACATAAGCGGGCAACAAAAACTATTGGGTGCAAAAGTACTCATAATCGGCTTAGGTGGACTAGGCTCTCCTGCGGCAATGTATCTGACCACAGCGGGCATTGGTGAAATAATTATTGCCGATGCCGATGAAGTGGAATTATCAAACCTACAAAGACAAATACTACACACCAGTAATGATATTGGGAGACACAAAACAGCATCTGCTGTTGATAGCCTTAAGTCGCTAAATCCTGAACCTATCATTACTCCAATTACCGAAAAATTAAGTGGTAAAAAACTCAACGAATTAGTCGCAAAAGTCGACGTAGTACTCGATTGCAGTGATAATTTCAAAACACGTTTTGAAATCAACGCTGCGTGTGTGGCAAATAAAAAACCATTGGTTTCCGGTGCGGCCATACGCTTGGAAGGTCAGGTGAGTGTTTTTCGCGCTGACTTAGGCACTGGCCCTTGTTACCGATGTTTGTATACAGACGAACAGGAGCTAGGTGAACGCTGTAGTGAGACGGGAATATTGGCACCCGTAGTTGGAATTATTGGCTGTATACAGGCAACGGAAGCCTTAAAACTGTTATTAGGTCTTGGTGAATTATTAAACGGACGTCTCTTATTACTCGATGCATCTATTATGGAATGGCGCACATTAAAACTCAAAAAAGATCCTGACTATCCTGTATGTTCATAATTTTACTAACTTTTACCAATAGAGATCTTATCCCATCAAGTTAAATTAGGCTTTTATGTAAGATTGCATAATCCCGCACAAGCTTAAAGTATTACTACACTTGGTCGATATACAAATAAATTGCAATCCCATCCTTCAGGCTATTCCAATGCAAAAATCAATACGAATAAAAACGCAGCTTTTGTCTCTATTTTTTACCGTGTTATTTGTTACACCGTTAACATCCAACGCCAATACGGAACCGTCTGCCTTAATGGGTGCAGGTTCACATTTTGCGTGGATTATATTTGACGCCCTCAAAGAAGATCTTGAGAAGGCAACGGGCCGGAAGACGGTTTTGTTTGGAGAAAATTCCATGCTAGGTGTTGGCTGCAATGCTGGAATAAAAGCGGCGATTAAGCACAGTAAAGAACAGGAAACATTTGGCTTTGTTTGTTGCCCTTTAACTGAAGAAGAAATCAGTAAAAACAATCTCAAGGTATACCCTCTCGCTAAAGAGCCCATTTTAATACTTGTTAACGAAGAAAACCCAATTAGCGATCTTACATCCAAACAAGTAAGCGCAATATTTAGAGGTGATGTAAGCAACTGGAAGGAAGTCGGTGGTTGGGATAAACCAATCGTTTTGGTAACACGCCTACACTGCAAAAAACGCCCAGGCCATTGGAAACTTATTGAACCCGACATTAAAAAAATCCGCCAGGAACGTTTAAACGTAAAAGACGCTAAAACAATGATGAAACACGTCACTCAATTTAAAAATGCACTTGGCCACACAGGTTCCACCTGGATATTTAAACCAACGGACAAAGTCAAGACAATTACTGTTGATGGTTATGCACCAACTGTAGAAAATCTGCGTAATGGAAAGTACCCTTATTCCAGACAACTATCCGCTATAACCAAGGCTAATGCAAGCCCTGATATACTGAAACTTATCGATGCCGCCCAACATGGGCCGGCTTTTCTAAGAGTATCAAAAAAGTACAATCTGCTACCGTCAAACTAATCTATTAAAACTAATTCAGCGACAATGTTTCCATTTTACTTCTTGATAGTAGATCTGTAATTTAAGAAGGTAACTGGAAACGAGTTTTATCAATTTTATATTTTTTAAGTAACTTACCCAAGGCTCGACGTTCTTTACCCACTCGCTGTGCTGCACGAGTAATGTTACCATTGGTTTCAGACATCAACCAACACAGATATCTTATTTCAAAATCTGCAATAAATTGTGATTTTATGTCTTTGTAACTTGCGTTATAAAAACTCGATATTCTACGATCAACCACACTCTTTCTACGATCTTCTTCATTTTTTATCAACAACTGAACTCCGTCCATTTCCCCGTTTTCCGTCCATCCATTAATTTCTCGGAAACTATTTTTATGCATAGCGCACTACCTCCATTTTTTGCACAACATAAATTTTGACACCGGAGTTTAGTGATTGGTTTAGTGAAAACAAGTTAACCCTCGTTTCCACGCTCTGCGTGGGAATGCATACCAAGCGCGAATACGTGTAGCAAAGTAGTTACGTGCCTTAACAAAGGTAGGTATACACTCCCACGCAGGAGCGTGGGAGCGAGCTAAAAACCAAGAAAATGTGCACTATCCGTAGGATGGATAAGCGCAGCGCATCCACCATTCTAGCTGGTATTGGTGGATGCGCTGCACTTATCCACCCTACATTAAGAATACTTTCACAGTCTCAGGAGCGTGGGAACGAGCTAATAATTAAGCAAGTAAAGGTTAATGGCGGGTGGAAGAATGTTTAAACTGTTGATCAGAGGCAAATAGCTCTTTTACATCCACACGATCAAACTTGTATTTTTTGTTGCAGAATTCGCAGCTTATACCCAACACCTCTTCTTGTTCAAGCGCAGCATATACTTCTTCATAACCTAGCATACGCAACATATTACGTACCCGGTCGCGAGTACACGAACAATTGAAGCTCACGGGTTCCGGATTGAATATGCGAACATCCTCTTCGTTAAATAAACGATGTATAATATTTTGAAACGAAAGACTCTGCATTTCTTTACGTGTGATAGTCTTAGCCAACGTGACCACGCGGGACCACGAGTCCTGATCTGTCACCGGGGGAAAGGTTTTAATTTGATTAATGTCTTCGGGCAATTTCTGCAACAACATTCCCGCACATTGCTCTTTGTCAGCGTATAACCACAGCCAAGTGGTTAGCTGTTGCGACCTGTCCATATAGTCTTCTAAAGATTTCACAAAATCACCACTGCTTAAATCAACAATTCCTTGGTAGCGCTCACCTTTTTTGGGATCAAGAGTAATAGCTAAAATACCATTACCCGTTAATTCCAATAATGATTCATTTGGGTCCGGATCTTCAAACTGCGCAATACCACGAATGGCTTTGTCACTGGAACATTCCGCCATCGCCAATCGCAAGGCACCTTTGCCTTGAATTTGCATTATGAGAGATCCATCGAATTTTAGCGTAGATGACAGTAAGGTTGACGCAGCGATCATTTGACCTAAGACATTGCGTATTGTCGTCGGGTAGTCATGGCGCTTTAACACCTCTTGCCAGGAGTCGGTCAATCGAACTATCTCACCTCGAATTCCCAGGTTTTCAAAAATAAACTTCTGTATTTTGTCTTTATCAACCAATAGTTTTAACCACTTAATTTTGCTTTTAATAAATCATTTAACTGCTTAGGATTCGCCTTACCTTTGGTTGCCTTCATGGCTTGTCCCACAAAAAACCCGAACAGTTTTTCTTTACCACCTCGATATTCTTCTAATTGTTTTGGATTATTTGCAATTATCTCATCAATGATCTTTTCGATCGCCCCACTATCGGTAATCTGTTTCAGCCCTTTTTTCTCGATAACACTATCCGCATCGCCTTCTCCGCTCCACATGGCCTCAAAGACTTCTTTGGCAATCTTTCCCGAAATTGTATTATCTTGAATTCGACTAATCATACTCGCCAACATATCCGCTGTAACTGGACTCTCGTTGATCGCTTTATCATTTTTGTTAAGGGCTGCCGTCAGGTCACCTATTATCCAATTCGCTGTTAATTTTGCTTCGTTCGTGCTTTTGGCGACCGTTTCAAAATAATCAGCCATATCACGACTAGACGTTAACACACTCGCATCGTTTACACTTAAGACATATTCACTAACAAAACGATTTTTCTTTTGGTCCGGTAACTCGGGTAAAGTCTCTCTAACACTGTTAATAAACTCATCATCAATGACAACAGGTAACAGATCGGGATCTGGGAAATATCGATAATCATTTGCCTCTTCTTTGCTACGCATTGATCTTGTTTCGTTTTTATCGGCATCATAGAGACGCGTTTCTTGTATAACCTTACCTCCTCCTTCCAAAATATCGATTTGCCTTTCCACTTCAATGTTTATGGCCCGTTCAACAAAACGAAAAGAATTAATGTTTTTTAACTCCGCTCGAGTACCATATTCTTTTTGTCCCTTAGGTCGTATGGATACATTAGCATCACAGCGAAACGAGCCCTCTTGCATATTGCCATCGCAAATTCCCAGATATTGGACCAGAGAGTGCATTTTCTTCATATAGGCAACGGCCTCTTTGGCAGAGCGCATATCAGGCTCGGAGACGATTTCAACCAAGGGTGTACCGGCCCGATTAAGATCTATACCGGTCTGACCATGAAAGTCTTCATGTAACGATTTACCGGCATCTTCTTCAAGATGTGCCCGAGTCACGCCAATTGTCTTGCTCGTGCCATCCTCCAATTCGATTTCGAGCGTTCCATGTTCAACTATTGGGTGTTCTAATTGACTTATTTGATAGCCCTTGGGCAAGTCAGGGTAAAAATAGTTCTTTCGAGCAAATACCGAGCGCTTGGCGACGGTGGCACCAAGAGCCAAACCCAATTTTGCGGCCATAAATACCACGTCTTTATTTAGCACCGGCAATACGCCGGGTAAACCCAAATCAACAGCACAAGCTTGCGTGTTGGGTTCGGCGCCATATGCTGTGGAGGCACCTGAAAATATTTTAGACTTGGTGGCTAACTGTGTATGTATCTCCAAGCCTATAACTGTTTCCCATTCCATCTTTATTCCTTATTCAGTGTTGGTAAATTACGGTCTACATTCTAACTGTAAGCGGCAGGTATCTTTGTGTGCCAATCGGTAGCCTGTTGATAGACATGCGCAACATTGAGTAATTTGTCTTCAGCAAAATAATTACCGATTATTTGTAGACCCACAGGCCGCTCTTTGCCGCTTACGTTTCCAAAGCCTGCCGGAATGGACATACCGGGTAATCCCGCTAAGTTGGTTGCAATGGTATAAACGTCGGAAAGATACATAGTAATAGGATCATCGACCTTTTCACCGATATTAAAGGCAACGCTAGGTGTGGTGGGCCCCATAATTACATCTACCTTTTTAAAGGCTTGCACAAAATCTTCGCTAATGAGCTTTCTAATTTGCTGCGCTTTCAAATAATACGCATCGTAATAGCCCGCTGACAAAGCATAGGTACCAATCATAATACGCCGTTTAACCTCTGACCCAAATCCTTCACCACGATTGCGCTTGTAAAAATCCTCTAAATCTTTTGGATCTTCACACCTGTAACCAAAACGCACGCCATCAAAACGGGAAAGATTGGATGAGCATTCCGCTGGTGCAACAACATAATATACCGGAACCGACAACTGGGAATTCGGTAAAGAAATTTCAACCAGCTCTGCACCCAAAGCCTGGTATTGTTTTATTGCGTCATCCACAACCTTGGCGACATCGCTGTCCAGGCCCTCGCCGAAATACTCCTTCGGTAGTCCAATCTTAAGCCCAGCAATGGAATCATCCAGTGCGACGGTATAATCTGGAACGTCGCGTTCAACACTGGTGGAATCCCGAGCATCAAAACCTGCCATAACATTAAGTAACATGGCGGCATCCTGCGCACTGGCAGCCATAGGACCAGCCTGATCCAGACTTGAAGCAAATGCAATCATGCCATAGCGCGAAACCCGGCCATAGGTGGGTTTTAACCCGGTAATACCACACAATGCCGCAGGTTGCCGAATCGATCCCCCCGTATCAGTACCAGTGGCAATAGGTGTCAGGCGCGCTGCCACTGCAGCCGCTGATCCACCCGATGAGCCACCAGGGACAGCCGCCAGATCCCATGGATTTTTCACCGGGCCGTAATAACTGGTTTCATTGGATGAGCCCATAGCAAATTCATCCATATTGGCTTTACCCAACATGACCATGCCTGCGGCGTTACATTTTTCCACCACTGTGGCGTTATAAGGTGAAATAAAATTATCCAGCATTTTTGAACCACAGGTGGTTTTCACGCCCTGGCTGCAGAATATATCTTTGTGTAGCAGTGGTACGCCGGTGAGTGGTGTCGCCTCCCCAGACTTACGTCGAGCGTCTGCGGCTCTAGCCTGCGTTAATGCCAAATCAGCTGTGACGGTGATAAAACTGTTTAATTCTTTGTCGTGTAGTTCGATACGATTCAGAAATTGTTGAGTCAATTCTTCACTGGAAATATCGCCTTTTCCCAGTGCTTGTGAAAGTTGAGCTATAGTCTTTGTATGCATTGGACATCCAAACCTGTGGATTGGTTAATATTTAATCAAGTAAAAAGTTAGCTATATGATACAATAAATAGTTACTCTATAACCTTTGGAACCAAATACAAGCCTGCTTCTGTTTCAGGCGCAGTGGATTGAAATAGATCTCGCTGGTTTTCTTCGGTGACCTTATCTACACGTAGGCGCTGAACTTCATCCAGCGGATGTGCCATAGGTTGAACACCTGTCGTATCCACCTTATTCATTTGTTCGACCAGATCGAGAATGCTGGATAGGTTTTCAACATAATTTGGTATATCTTGTGCATCGATAGATAGTCGAGCAAGATGAGCTATATTTACAACGTCTTGTTTATCTAATGACATAATATTTATCCGTACGCTTTTTATCGCGTATTGTAGTTGGAGAATAAAGAGAGAAGTTAACACAAATCGCGGCTTGCCCAAAACTCTGGGCATTGGTACATTAGCGCATCCTTTTATTAATTTTGCAATGAGATTATAGTCTTGGCATACTTTTCTAGTTTACGTGGAGCTTTTTCAAACGACCTGTCCATCGATTTAGGGACGGCAAATACACTCATTTATGTCAAGGGACAGGGTATAGTCCTTGACGAACCTTCGGTAGTGGCTATCCGTTTGGAAAGGGGCAGTAATGCTCCCAAAAACATAGCAGCTGTTGGTTTAGAAGCCAAACGCATGTTAGGCCGCACCCCTGGTAACATACAAGCCATCAGACCCTTAAAAGATGGCGTTATAGCAGATTTTACTATTACCGAAAAAATGTTGCAGCATTTTATCCATAAAGTGCACAAAGATAAGTTTAGATTCCTGCATCCCAGCCCGCGTGTGCTTATTTGCGTACCCTGTGGCTCCACCCAGGTTGAGCGGCGTGCCATCAAAGAATCTGCTGCCGGCGCTGGCGCTAGAGAAGTCTATCTAATCGAAGAACCCATGGCAGCAGCCATAGGTGCCGGCATGCCAGTCAATGAAGCCAATGGTTCCATGATACTGGATATTGGCGGTGGTACGACTGAGGTTGCGGTTATCTCCCTGTCTGGCATTGTATATTCTGCCTCTGTACGTATCGGCGGCGATCGTTTTGACGATGCCATTGCCAATTACGTGCGCCGAAATTACGGCACATTGATTGGTGAAGCAACTGCTGAACGCATCAAGCATGAAATTGGTAGTGCTTATCCCGGAGATGAAGTCCGTGAAATGGAAGTGCGCGGCCGCAACCTGGCCGAAGGTATTCCCCGCAGTTTCACTCTCAATAGCAATGAAATTCTCGAGGCCTTACAAGAATTTTTAGCGGGTATTGTAAGTGCTGTTAAGACCGCTTTGGAAAAAACACCACCTGAACTTGGCGCCGATGTGGCACAACGAGGCATGGTGCTAACCGGAGGTGGGGCATTATTGCGCGACTTTGATCGTTTAATCATGGAAGAAACCGGATTACCGGTTATTATTGCGGAAGACCCCTTAACGTGTGTAGCTCGTGGTGGCGGACGCGCAATCGAAATGATCGATGAGTCTGGCCCAGAATTGTTTACCACAGACTAATAATCCTAGGTCGTTCAATTTAGGCTACTCTATTATTTTATTGTTGATATGATTGGAGCAAGACAATAAAACCCATTTTCATGCGGGGCCCGTCCCTCAACTCGAGACTCATCATTGCCAGTATGGTTTCAATGCTGTTAATGATGGTGG
>Ga0316192_10001204_pt1 | contig 19047 bp, 20 predicted proteins | sample MerIslwburrow_MG_FD_204931 | JGI IMG/M metagenome (GOLD analysis project Ga0316192, IMG submission 204931) | Coastal sediment microbial communities from Maine, United States - Merrow Island worm burrow | ecosystem: Environmental > Aquatic > Marine > Coastal > Sediment | place: USA: Maine...
CGAAGCCCTGCTCAAGATCCTGTCGGGCGTGCTGCGGGCCCGCTACGGCTCCTCCACGGGTGAAGGCGTGACGCCGGAAGGTCTCGACCGGTCGATGGTCATGTTGGCCATGGGCTATGACGCCGCCCAGGGGCGCCTCGTCCAGCGCCACGGGCGAATCCAGGTCGAGTGGCCTGACGCCGGTCGAGATCCGGTCCAACTGGCAACCAGGCAGGCCACGAAGGATCTGGCCACCGCCATGGGTGCGGACTACGTGGCCAACCCCCGTCTCGGCTCGCACAACGCCGGAACACCGACCACGGTGCACGCCCTGGGCGGTGCCCCCATGGGTTCGAACGGTGCCGACTGCGTCGTTGACGAGTACGGCCGACTGCAGAACGAACAGCAGCGGGCCCACCCTGGCCTCTAGGTGCTCGATGGAAGCATCATTCCCACCTCGATCGGAGCCAATCCGTCGCTCACCATCGCCGCCCTGGCCGAGCGGGCCATCGACAATCTGGTGGCCAAGGACCTTGACCGGTTGCTGGCCAGGCCGACCGGCGCCGCCCGACTAACCGAAACCGACGGCAGCGTGGCCGGGAAGCGGTCAGCGTGAACGCCGGACCCCTGAGCGCCTATCCGGTCATCAGCCGTGCGGTGTCGGTCATCGCCGCCGTGGTCATGGTGGTCACCGCCATGACGGCACTGATCCGCCATGTCCCCACCGCCGACCGCCTGGAGCTCAGCGACCCGCGGCCCTCAGCCACGCCTGCCGGCTGGGATGGCATGACCGTCACCGACTGGACGCTGCGTCGAGGGTCGGGGCAAGCCGACGGTGTGGTGCGGGTGGGAGTGGTGGAGCCTCTGGCCCCGGTCCGGGCCGACATGTTGTTCATCCACGGCCACAGCGACCGATCCGACAACCATCAGGCTCTGGCCACTGCCTGGTCCGAACTCGGGTTGCGGGTCATCCTGTTCGACCTACCCCAACACGGTGGGACCAACGCCGGATCCCTCGACTCCTGGGAGTTCGACGAGATCGCCCGGCTGGGAGTGGCCATCGAGCAGATAACCCGCCAGGACCGAGGCCGACCGTTCCTACTCGGCGGCTTCAGCTTCGGAGGGGCGATTGCGGTGCACAGCGTGGTCCGTCCGGCACTGCTGGCCGAGTACGGGCGACGGCCAGCGGCACTCACCCTGTTCTCTCCGGCGGTAGCGGTCAAGCCCTTCAGCGGCGGTGACGGGATCTCCCGCAACCGGGCGTTGGTCCACCCCGGCGGTGCGGTGGGAGCCGAGCCGTCCCCAGCCGTGCCTGCGGCCAACCCATTGTTCTCCGGCCGACTCCTGGCCGAGGGATTCGCCGACCGGAGGGCGGCCTTCCCGGCCGACATCCCCCTGTTCGTCGCCACCGGAGGCGAGGACGAGGACACCGGAGGCAACGGCGATGAATGAACGCTCGGACCCCGTTCCTGGAGCCGGGGTCAGGTTTCGCGAGACCCTGACCGGCCTGGTGACCGTCATCGATCACGACGATTCACCCATCTTCCTACCTCTGGGTGATCGCCAGCAGAGCGCACTGATCAGCGACCACCTCATCGTTGGCAGCGACACCGGGCGAGATCGTCGGGCAGTGTTACGCGACCTGGAGATCAGCGTCGACATATCCCGCTCAACCGACGACGGTGGCCTGGCCGGCGTCATCCGTAATGGCCGGGTGACCATCGACGATCTGTTCGGGGCCACGGTGCAGGACGGCATCTTCGAACTGTTCGGCCGCGTCGCCAACGACGGTCTGAGGATGCGCTACGCCATTGTCTCCCGAGAACCCTCGGGGCAACGCTGGCTCATAAGGGGCACCAAGCTGGTCACCAACGAGGTGCCCGGCTCGTTGATGCACCGACTGTGGACCGAGACAACGACGCTGTACATCACCGTGTCGCCGGTCGAGGGGCCGATCTCGTTCGACAACTTCGACATTCCCAAGCATCCTCCCCGACGACCAGTCGCCCTCGGTGTAGTCCGGGTACTGCCCCGGAGCTTCGGCCGCCAATTGCTGTCCTTGCGGGGAGAACCGGTACCGGGCGGGGGCATGGAGGCCACCCTGCGGTTCTCCTGGTTTTTTCTCCAGGCGGCGCGACACCAATACCTCGGCCGCACCCCCGACGACGAGGACGAGGGCGGGATCGAAGCCGCCTTCGCCGACCTACTCGGCGACGGTTGATCAACCGGCGGTCAGGGCGTAGGTCAGGGTCACGGTATTGCCACCCCGATCCTCGACCTGGCCGAAGGTCACACTCTGCCCATTGGCGCTGAAGAGCAGTTCCAGCCGGTCGACACCTTGGGGATCGGCAATCGTTTGCGGTCCACCACCGAGCACCGGGATCCGCTCAATCCCAGTGGTGGAGACGATGACCACGTCACCGGCGACACCAACATCGACCTGCAGTTGTTGAATCTCCAGGTGCCATGGCCCGCGATAGCCCTCGACCTGGAGGCGACCTAGCCCATCACAGGTCACCGCATCCGCCAGCAGTCCGCCTGCCTTCGTCTCGACGATGCAGCGGGCCGGAAGGCCCTCGATGCTGCCGGCATCGCCTGGTCCGAAGCCCCCCGATCGTTCGGGGGCATCAGGGAACGCTTCAGCGCCCAGCGAGGTGGTCGAGCCGTTGCCCGCATCCTCTGGATCGGCGCCATCGGTGGACCCCAGGAACTGCAAACCAAGAACGGCCAGCACCGACATGATCACGGCCAGGGCGCCGAGCATGAGCAACAACTCCGGGGCGACCCGGCCCTCGATGATTCCCAGGCGTTCCAACCACGGTGATGCCGTCATGTTGGCGGCGGCAGCGCTGCGCTCGGCCAGCAGTGAGGTGACAAACGGGAATCGGGCCTCGATTTTGTCCCGCTCATAGTGCAACTCGACCACGCCGACATCAACGACCGGAGGACGGGCGCCGTACTCCAGCATCATCAACACCGGCGTGTCACCCAGTCTCCCCTTGAACACCCCGGCCAGATAGGCGAGGCGACGGCCAATCGCCGACTCGCCATCTCCATCCTCTGGCGGCACCATCACGATGGCCAGGTCAACGCCCCTCATGAGCGGCAACCTGTCGCTCGATTCGATGAGGTCGCTGGAGGGTGTCGGGTCGAATAGATCAACCTCCCGATCCAGGCCCCGGAGGTAGTCTTGGAGCGCGCTCCAATCCCTCCCCTCGCCGGTGGTGGCCAGAATCACCCGACCCAATGGCCTAATCCCCGTCGAATTCATCACCGGGTCCTCGCAAAACCCTCCGTCGATGGTCTATCTATGGTAACGACGCTACATCTACGAGCAGGAGTCGCGAGGACATGATCGCAACAACGTCGTTGATCTCGACCACCGCATCGCACTCGGGTTCCTCCGACGCGCCCCGGGCCCATTGAGGAGGCGACGAGTTATGGCCTTTGCCCGTCGACTGGCAGCGGCAACCGTGGTGGTTGTCGGATCCGTTGCGTTCCTCGTCGTTCTGGTCATGGCCCTGCTCAGCCTCTCTCGGGCCAGCGGCACCCGGATCGAATCCGACGAAGCAAACTCGTCAGCAGCCGTCGACGCCACGGTGCCCGACCCGGCGGGGCCCGAGACCTCGCCAGTCGTTCCCTTCGACGGCTCCGGGGGCAATATCAGCTGCTACCGGGGCGCCAGCGGTGCGACCGCCGGGCTTTTTCTGGTTCAGGTGTTCTCACCTGGAGCCACCCCCCAGGACCTGAGTGTCGCCGTCGATCTGGTGACATCCAGCGGCGAGCGACAACCTCGGGCCATCGGCGTGTCGATCGACGGCCTGGCTGAGACCACCACCGCACCCATTCCCGACTCGAACACCGACGGCCCGTTCACCTCGTGCCTCGTAACCGCCTTTCAACGCGGCCAGAGGGTGACGTTCACCGGAAACTAGCTCCACCCATCGAGCGAATCATTGGCCTACGCTGTCGTTCATGGATTTCATCGGCGACGGCAATTGGCCCCTCCTGATCGTGGCCGTGGCCGCTTTGTTCATCGTGTTGGGGCTGATACGGAAACTGGTGAAGCTGGCCTTCATCGGTGTTGCCCTCGCCGTACTCGGTTTTGTTCTGTGGCCCATGGTGTCCGGCGGTTGACCACCACTTCTTGACAGCACCCCTGGGCAACCGGGCCGGGGCCCACCACGGCGTTGTCTCAAGCAGTGTCGGGGGATGCCGATGAGTACGTGTGACCGAACGTCGAACGAGGCGCCAGTGGCGACGCGACCTCCGACCGCTCATCCCGCTCGGGGCCCTTTGGCTTATGGCCGTGGGGCTGTTGATCGCCATCACCAAACAGAACGCCATCCCGTACGAGGATCTGCTTCTCGACCCCTCCCAGTACCAGGGCCGTCCGTGGTACACCGGGCTGGTTTCCAACCTGGGCGTTCTGGCCTGGACGGTGGCGGCGGCGGCAGCCACCGGCGGCGCCTGGATCGCCAATGCGGCCCGGCGACACGGAGCAACCGCCATGCTCCGAGGTGGGGCCCTGCTGACGACGTTGCTGCTACTGGATGACCTCTTTCAGCTGCACATCATCGTGCCCAAGACGCTCGGCCTGCCCAAGGTCTCGTTTTACGGCCTCTATCTGGTGCTCTCAGTATGGTGGCTCAGTTCGAGCTGGTTCGAGCTACGTCGCACCCGTCGCCTACTACTGACCGCAGCCGTAATCGCCCTGGGATGCTCGGTCCTGTTCGACCAGGTGGCAGCAACGGGTGGTGGGCTGGTGGCGGAGGATTCGGCGAAGTTCCTCGGCATTTTGGCCTGGGCCCTCTATTTCGTGACCACGACCCGTGATATCGCCCGGTCGGTCCTGAACGAGCTTCTGGCCCGCAGCAGTGACCTACAGCAGGAGATCTTGACCTCCCGGGGCCAGACCTGACGCCGACAATACCGCCGGGAAACGACAACAATAGAATTCGAGTTGTACGGGACGAGCCTTAAGGCAAGAATGCAGCCCATGACGGGCCCGCCACCGATGTCAACCGCGGTCGCTCCTGGCTGGTACCCCGACCCTTGGAAAACAAGCGCCTGGCGCTGGTGGGACGGCCATTCCTGGACGGCTCACGTTTCGGACGGACAGGAGAACAAGCCCCGCCTGCCTTCCTGGCTGAGCGTGCCCGTCCTGGTGGCAGGTCTGTTCACGGCACCAACCGTCGCCGTGCTGGCCTACCTCGAACCGGCCGCCATTGCCCTCGGGTTGGTACCGCTGTTGATCGTGGTGCCCGTACTCCTCTGGCTCGATCGGGTGGAGCCGGAGCCGCGAAACTCACGACTGCACGCCTTGTTGTGGGGAGCAACCGTAGCCGGGTTGGTGGCAGCGACCGTCAACACGATCGTCGCTCTCGGCTCAGGAGAAGCCGTGGCGGCCGTGGTCTCGGCCCCCCTCGTGGAGGAGGCGGCCAAGGGCCTGGGCATCTACTGGGCCGTGAGACGGCATGAAGTCGACAGCGTCATGGACGGCATTGTCTACGCCGGATGGGTTGCCGTCGGCTTCGCCGTGCTCGAGAACTTCACCTACTTCACCGATGCCGCGGCGGCAGACGCGCTGCTTCAGGTGTTCGTACTTCGAGCCCTGGTGACGCCGTTCGCCCATCCGCTGTTCACGGCCTGGACGGGACTGGCCATCGGCCTGGCCGTTGCCCGCCGCCAGTCGATCGCGGTCAACGCCTTGTGGGGCTTTGGCCTGGCGGCCGTCACCCACGCCGCCTGGAACGGATCACTGGTGTACTCCGAAGAGACGGGCGACCTGGCCGCCGTTGGCATAGCCGCCCTGTGTTTCGTCGTGCTTTTCCTGGCCGCCATTGCCACCGTGGTGACCCTGCGTAAGCGCCAACAGCAGGACTTCCTCCAGGCCGTTCCCATGCTGGCCCAGCGCTACGGGATGTCGCCGCAGGAGGTGCAGGTGTTCGGCCACTGGCGCCAGATGCTGCACTCACGTCGACAACTCCCCCGTTCCGACCGGGCCCGTTTCGACAACGTACACGCCGCATTGGCTCGCCTCGCCATGCTTCACCGCAGGCCTGGCCCGCTTGATCCGGCCGATGAAGCGCGTCTGGCCGATCAATTGCGAAGGGCCCGCACCGCCCGCGGCCCAACCTGATCGCAACTGCGCCCCGTCGATCAAAAGCGCCCGTTTGCGGCCGATAGCCACCGCATGGCACCATCCGCCCTCCAGGCTTCGGCCCTACGCACTCCCGGCACCGTGGACGAACTCGGGATACCCGTCGGGCTGGCCGAGGACCTCTTCATGCGGCGGGTGCTGACCGAGCGGATCACGACCATCTGGGATGCTTCCCAACAACTTGGAGTTTCCCACACCGTCGGGGCCGAGCTCGCCGCCTCGCTCAAGCAGAAGGCACACCTGGAGTACCTGGGGGCCATCGGGCGCGACTATCGGGTTCGCCTCACCGAACTTGGCCATCAGACCACGACCCAGCGTATGAGCAGCGGCCGCCACGTGGCCTCGATGCCGATCTCGCTGAAGCTGTATCACCGTGTGGTGGAAGCCCAACAGTCAACGGTCCACCCTGATCGCGCCACCATGCGTGCCGCCTTTGCCGACCTCGTCGTCGGTGATCACGTGCTCGACCAGATCGGACCGGCCTTCATTGGAGAAGGAGCCATGTTCCTTTATGGGCCAGCTGGCACGGGCAAGACGAGCCTGGCCGAGCGCATGAACCGGATCGCCACCGATGCGGTGCTGATCCCTCATTTCGTCGAAGTCGATGGGCAGGTCATCTCCGTGTTCGATCCGTCGTTGCACCGGCCGGTCCTCGACGCGCCCGCATCCGTCGATCAGCGCTGGGTGCTGTGCCATCGCCCATTGGTCACCGTTGGCGGCGAACTCGACCTGTCGATGCTCGACCTGCGATTCGACCGGATTTCCGGTTTGAGTACTGCACCGATCCAGATGGCATCCAACAACGGCATCCTCGTCGTCGACGACTTTGGCCGACAGGCGGTGCGCCCCGAGGAGTTGTTGAATCGCTGGATCGTGCCCCTGACCCAGGGCATCGACTACCTGAAGTCCAGCACCGGGGCGAAGTTCACCGTGCCGTTCGAGGTCAAACTGGTGATCTCGACCAACCTCGACCCGAACTCCCTCGGTGACGACGCCTTTCTTCGGCGGTTGCCGAACAAGGTCTTCATCGGTCCCGTCGATGACCATGCCTTCGATCAGATCTTCGACCGAGCGGCGGCTGATCACGGCGTCAAGGCTTCCGACGAGGCGCTGAGCCATCTACGCGAGGTGACCCGCACCCAGATCGGGGAACTTCGACCCTACGTCGCCGTTGACTTCTGTCGACTGACCACCGCGGTCTGCCAGTACGAAAAGACGGCGAACGTCCTCGATCCGGAAGTGGTCGACCGGGTGGCTGCGCTGTACTTCGTTCAAAGCGAGGCCGAGGCGATGAGCGAGCGAGCCCTCAACGTATGGGACCAGGGCCTCGCCACCCCCAAAGCCGATCAGCACGGGGGTTACGAGATCGGAGCCCTGTTCCACGATGACCCGCTGGCCGGGCTCGAGGCCTTGGCCAAGACCTTGAGTGTCGACGGCGCATGGTCGGTCGAGGGCGTGCCGTACGCCCTTCGCCCCCACGGTAAAGGCTGACGCCACCGCCCGACGGGACACCACCGTCAACCGGGGTGACAGACCAATGGAATCCGGACCGATGGGCGCCACCCATGAGCTACTTGTGGCATCTTGTTGCAGTGGCCTTCCCGGTGACAACCGTTCGGTTCTGGTGCAACGTTGCCGCGCTGGTGGCGCTCGTTGCCATCTCCGGGTGCGGGCTGACCCCGGTTGACGATGCTCACGAGGCCAGGCCGAACCTGCTGCGGTCAGAGCCGGCCGCCACGTTCCTGGTCGGTCTGGTTGAGGGCGATGGGACGACGTCGACCATTGCCGATTTTCGACAGGCGCTGGGGTCAATCTGGGCCGAGGATCATCTGGTGGTTCAGTTCATTGCCGCCACCGACGATGAGCGACTTAATGAACTACAGCACACTGCGTGTACCGCAGGCGCGGGCCACGAGATCGAGGTCGAGATCGACGTCGGGTCGGATGCCCTGTTCCACCTCCGGAACCATCTGACCCCGCAGGAGCGCTCACTCATCGGGTCCGAAACCCACCCCGAACTCTATGGTTCGCTGATCGGCTGGTTCTGCCCGGAGCGGCTGGCACTAGTATCCGGCTGAACGTCATCGAACGAAATCGGAGCCAGCCGTGACCAACCCCGACGTCGAATCCACCGCAAACCCGGCTCGACCAGGCGAGGCCGACACCGACACAAGCCACGGATCAAACGGGTCCCCGCCGCTCGAATTCGGCATTGCCCTGCGTCTGCTCCACAACGCCAAGGCCGAGGCGCGACGGGCGGAGAAACTCGGCTTCGACTACCTGTTGACCGGCGAACACATCATGTTCCACGGGGCGACGGCCAACAACCTGGTCTCGCTGGCGGCGGCGGCCGGGGCCACCGATCACATCAAGCTCATGAGCGGCATCGTGCTTGTACCCCTGTACCCGGCGGCACTGCTGGCCAAGCAGGCGGCGGTTCTCGATGTGGTTTCCGACGGCCGCTTCACCCTTGGTATCGGGGTCGGAGGCGAATTTCCCAAGGAGTTCGAGGCCGTTGGGGTGCCGGTTTCGGAGCGCGGGGCCAGAACCAACGAGGCGTTGGAGGTCATCGACAAGTTGTTGACCGAGCGGGATGTGGTGTTCGACGGGCGCTTCACCACCCTCGGCGGGGTCACGATCTCACCGGCCCCCGTCCAGAAGCCCCGCCTACCGTTCTGGGTGGCAGGCCGCAAGGAGGTGGCCATGAAGCGGGTGGCCAGATACGGCGAAGGGTGGATGCCCTACATGTACACCCCCGAGATGCTGGCCGACTCGGTGGAGAAGATCGAGACGTTCACCGCCGAGGCTGGCCGGGCGCCGGGCTCGGTCCGCACCGGGCTCTACATCTTCAGCTGTGTGCACGAGGATCGGGACACGGCGTTGGAGATGGCGAACACGCAACTGAGTCGTCAGTACAACCAGGACTTCTCCCGCATGGTCGAGAAGTACACCATCGCCGGCAATCCCGAGGACTGCGCGGCCAGGGTGGCCGAATACGTCGAGGCCGGAGCAAGCGCCATCATGTTCAGCCACGGCTGCCCCCCGGACTACACCGAGACCAACACCACCTTGCTGGCCGAGGCCGTGCTTCCCCTGTGCCGTTGACGGTGCCGTCTCGTTGACCGTGCCGTCGCGTTGACGGTGCTGTCCCGCCGACAACGCTGTCCCGTTGACACCGACCAGGCGCCGGTCGTGAGCACGATCCGATGCCAAGTCGACGGTGGATGGTCTCGACTGTGCCCACCGTGGCGCTCTGCGTTATCGTTCCGTCGGGTGAGTGCACCCAGCCCGGAAATAGCGAAACTGGCGGATATGTCCGCCACCATACTCGACGAGATCGAGCGGGCTGTGGTCGGCAAGCGTCCGGTGTTACGGCTCATCCTGACTGGCCTGTTGGCCAACGGCCATGTCCTGATCGAGGACGTACCCGGGGTGGCCAAGACCCTGATCGCCCGGTCGATGGCCACCGTCACCGGTCTCGGCTTCTCCCGGATCCAGTTCACCCCCGACCTGATCCCGTCCGACCTCACCGGATCACTCGCTCCCGGTCCCAACGGGCAGTTGAGCTTTGCCCCCGGACCGCTGTTCTCCAACCTCGTGCTGGGTGATGAGATCAACCGCAGCCCGTCAAAGACGCAGGCCGCAGCGCTCGAAGCCATGGAGGAGCGCCAGGTCACCGTCGACGGGGTCTCCCACCCACTGCCCCACCCGTTCTTCCTGTTGGCCACCCAGAACCCGATCGAAACCGAAGGCACCTACCCGTTGCCCGAGGCTCAGCTCGATCGTTTCCTGTTGCGGGTCAGCGTGGGCTACCCCCAACCCGATGAGGAGCGTGAGCTGTTGCGACGCCGGGTTGAGCGGGGCCAGGAGCAGCCCGACCTGGCCACGGTGTCGTCGCCGGAGGCGATCGCAGCACTGCAGCAGGCAGTAGAGGCAGTCACCGCAGGAGCCGATGTCGTTGACTACATCGTCTCCATCGTCGAGGCCACTCGAGCCAGCGAGTCGTTGGAGGTCGGAGCCAGCCCCCGCGGCGGCCTGGCCCTGCTACGGGCCGCACGGGCATCCGCCGCGCTGGCAGGCCGGAGCTTTGCGACACCCAACGACGTCAAGTCGCTGGCCGTGCCGGTGCTGGCCCACCGGCTGGTACTGCGAACCGAGGCCTGGGTTCGGGGTGTACGGGAGACCGACGTCATCGAACAGTGCCTGGCCACCGTTCCCACCCCTGCCACCCTCAACCAGTCCGATGTCGAGGCCGCGGCCCGAAACGGCGCAGCCGCAGCCGGGTCTGGGGCAACGACCAACGAAGCTGCAACTGCAGGGTGAACCGCCAGACCAGCGCCCGGTTCACGATCCTGTTGTTCGGCGGCGTTGCCGGGCTGGTGATTGCCATCATTGCCGGCCGCCCCTGGTTGGTGGCCGCCATCGCACCGGCGATGACCCTCGTGGTCCTGGCGGCCGGTCTTCATCAATGGCCCGATCTGGAGGTTTCGCTGTCGGGGCCAACCCGAGCGGTGGTCGGCGACCAGATTGACCTGGTCGTGTCGGTCAGCTCGCAGATCGGGATCCCGTGGCTCAACCTGCGCCTCGAACTTCCATCAGACCTCAAGGCGGTCGACGGCATCGCCAGCGCCATCATCTCTGTCGCCCCCGGCCGCCAGGTCGACGTCCAGATTCCCGTCGAGCTGACCCGCTGGGGTGTCGCCCGACCGGGCCGGTTGCACGCCACGGCCCGCGACCGCTTCGGCATGTTCATCTCCTCAACGGTTCACTCCTCGGACCTGGTCATCCGCACCCACCCCGCCGACGGGCACCGCCATTCGATCATCGCTCCCGCTCGGCTACGGACACGCGTTGGAGCCCACCTCTCCCCCCGTCACGGTGAGGGCACCGAACTGGCCGAGGTGCGCCCATTCCGCACCGGTGACTCCGTCCGGGCCATGAACTGGAAGGTGTCGGCCCGCAAGGGTGAACCGTGGATCACCGTCCGTCACCCCGATCGCTCCGGTGACCTGGTGCTGCTGTTGGACTCCTTCACCGACATTGGCCCCGAAGGCAACCATCTGGTGCAGCGGGCGGTTCGGGCCGCCATGACCCTGGCCGACTCCAACCTGGGCAGCCACGACCGGGTCGGCCTGCTCGACGTGGGCCGCCACATTCGATGGTTCCGCCCCCGGTTGGGTCGCCTGCATCAGGCCCGGCTGTTCGATCGCCTACTTGAAACCCAGGTCGAGCCGGGCCTGCGGGCCCCCCGCATTGGCCAATTACCTTTGCACGAACTGTCCGACGGCACCCTGATCGTGGTCATCAGCGGTCTCATCGATGCCAATATGTCCACCCTCCCCATCGAGCTGGCGTCACGCGGCCTCGAGGTCGTGGTTCTTGATTGCTCGGCCGATGACCACCTCCCACCATCGGTTGATCGCGCCGACGGGCCCGCGGCCCGGCTCTGGGGTCTGGAGCGGGCCAAACGACGCAGTGATCTCTCCTCTGCCGGGGTGACGGTCGTATCGTGGTCGGCCGATCAGCCGCTCGACCTGCCGGTGGCGGCCCTGGCCCGGCGGGGGCGGGCCCGCGGCGGAAGCCGGGTCCGGCGATGACCTCCATCCACGGTGAGGAGCTGTCAGGCTCAACGACCCTCTCGCGCCAGCTCGCCCTGGTGCCATCATTGGCCGCTCTCGCCACGATCGTCGCCGCCGTGGTCGGCGGCCTGCTGGCCGGGCTCGACCAAACCCAAACGGGACAGGTCCTCCTGGCTCTGGCCGTCGTCATGATCACCCTGGCCATGATCTCGGGCTTCGAGGTCACGCAGTACCTTGGGCTGGGCCTGCTGATCGTCAGCGGACACTGGCTGGCGGGAGGAACCGCCGGGGCAGCACCGGCCTCAGCTGGGCAAACCGTGGGCGAGCCGTTCGCTCTGGCCAACATTGTCATCCTCGTGGTCACCATCACCTTGGTCCATGAGACCGGCCGGTTCTCCCTCGACGCCCGCAGACCAAGCCGGTTCGGGCCGGGATTCATCAGTCGCTTCACAGCCAACGCCGCCGCCGTGACCGCTGTTGTCGTCGTGTTGGCCCTGGGGGCGTACTTCATCGATGGCAGATCGCTACCGCCAGTCCTCATCCCCGTCGGTCTGGCCGCCGCATCCCTCCCGCTGTTCACCCGCCGCTGGGTCCAGGGTCTCAGCCTCGGACTGCGCTCCTCGGCCGCGGTGCGCCTGGCCCTGGGTCTGACGGTCGTGATCGTCACCCTGGGAGCGGTGGCGATGGCGGCCCAGGCCCGCTCGGAACTGGTGAACGAGCGGGAACTCCCGACGGCGTCCAGACCCCCGGCGGTGGCACAACCCAGTGGATCAAGCTCCAGGGCAGAGGATGAGGCAGCCGACCCGGTCAGCAAGGCGTTGACCTTCCTTCTACTCATGGCGGCCGTCATCGTGGCCGGGCTGTTGTACGCCGCGTTCCGCCGTCCCGAGGAGTCCTACGAGCTCGACGACCTCAACCTTGACATCGACGATCACTCGCTCGGCATTGCCGGACCCAGTTCGGCCGACCTCGACGATGTTGTCGTTGACGAGGTGGCGATGGTCGACCTGCTCGACGAGTTGCTGCTCGACGTCTCATCGGAGCCCGACCCCGGGCGGGCCGTCCGCTATGGCTACGCCACCGTCGAGCGCCGCCTCCAGGACCTGGGCGTCGAGCGCCAACCATCCGAGACCGAGCAGGAATTCCTGGTGCGCGCCCTGCCCGCGCTGTCGGCCGTCGGGTCAGCTTCCTCCGAAGGTCAGGGGGAACCTTCACTGACCAGCGGAGAAGGTGCCGGGTCTTCGCCCATGGCCGTCCTCACCGACCTGTTCGAGGCCGCCCGTTTCGGAAACGAACCCGTGACCGAGAACATGCGGGCCGAAGCACTGGTCGCGGTGGAAACCCTGCGCCGCTCGACCTCACCGTCATCATGAATCCAAGCAACCAATCCCCGACCCCATCCCCTGGCAAGATTGTGAACGGAGCACCATGAGCTCGACCCTCATTCTGCTGGTTGTGGCGGCGGTGGTGATCATCGTCGTCGGCATTCAGGTCAGCGCCCGTCAGATCCAGCAGTTCCCTGTCGACGGCCGCGGCGCAGGCACACTGTTGGCAACCTCAAGGGAGCGAACCTTCACGCTCCAGCCAATTGAGTTGGAGCGGCTTCAGGCCGTGGTCTCGGAGTCGTTGTCAAGTGAGACGGTGGCCCGAGCGAAGCTGTGGCCCCTACTCGACGAACTGGAGCGCAGCGCCCCCTCCGCCACCACCACGTCACTGCCGAAGCAAGGTCAGGGGCGACGGTCGAGGACAAAGCACCTGGAGGCGCGCCTCGCCGCTCTGGAGGCCCGCTGGGGCCTCGACACCGGCTCTGACTAACGGAACTCGCTGGACGGGGCGCCGTGACGTACCGTTGCAGTTCATGAAGACAAAGATCTGCGAGATGCTCGATATCGAGTTCCCCATCCTGGCCTTCACCCACTGCCGCGATGTGGTGGCCGCGGTCACCAAAGCCGGCGGTTACGGTGTTCTGGGGGCGGCCGCCCACACACCGGAGCAGCTCGACATCGACCTGAAGTGGATTGCCGACGAGGTCGGCGACCGGCCGTTCGGCGTCGACATCATCGTCCCGGCCAAATACGAAGGCAAGGACGAAGGCGAGGTGGCGGCGAAGACCCTGGCCGAGATGATCCCGCCAACCCATCGCCAGTTCCTTGATGGGTTGATGGACCGCTACAACATTCCCCCACTGCCCGACGACGAGGGGCGGGTCCGGGGTAATGATTCCGCCGCCCCGATGTCCTACGCCCAGGCCGTCCCGCTGATGGACGTGGCCTTCTCCCATCCCATCTCACTGATCGTCAACGCCCTCGGCCCGCCACCGCCCGACATGATCGAACGGGCCCACGCCCAGGGCGTTCTGGTCGGCGCTCTGGCCGGCAAGAAATCCCACGCCGTTCGCCACGTTGCGGCCGGGGTCGACATCATCATCGCCCAGGGTCACGAGGCCGGCGGCCACACTGGCGAGATCGGCACCATGGTGTTGGTGCCCGAGATCGTCGACGCCGTCGCTCCCACCCCGGTGCTGGCCGCCGGCGGGATCGGCACCGGACGTCAAATGGCTGCATCCTTGGTGCTTGGCGCCGAGGGTGTCTGGGCCGGTTCGGTGTGGCTGACGACGATGGAGGCTGAGACCCATCCCGCCGTCAAGGACAAGTTCCTGGCCGCCACGTCATCGGACACCCTGCGGTCGCGGTCGCGGACCGGCAAGCCGGCCCGCCAGCTTCGTTCGGCCTGGACCGATGAGTGGGAGGGTGCGGATTCTCCCGGCCCCTTGGGTATGCCGCTACAGCCGATCTTGATCGCCGAGGCCAGCCGCCGCATCGATCGGGCGGCCATGAACGTCGACAACGAGGGGGCCGTCAAGCTGGCCAACTACTTCGTTGGTCAGATCGTGGGCTCGATGAACGAGTCGAAGCATGCCGACCGGGTCGTGATCGAGATGGTTGAGGACTTCATCGACGCCATCGGGCGCGTCAACGACATGATGGCGTGAGCACCTAGGCATGTGCGTGGCCCGGGCGGTTGAGCCCCGGGCCACGACTACGCTCAGCTGAGTCGTTCGATGATCATGGCCATTCCCTGGCCGCCGCCGACACACATCGTCTCAATTCCGTACTCCCCATCGAGGGTCTGCAGGTCGTTGATGAGGGTCGTCATGATCCTGGCGCCGGTCATGCCGAAGGGATGGCCGAGCGCGATGGCCCCACCATGGGGGTTGAGCTGATCAGTGATCGAAACCCCCAGCTCGTCGCAGATGGGGAGGACCTGGGCCGCAAACGCCTCGTTCAGTTCGAATACGTCGATGTCCTCAATTTTCATGCCCGCCCGGTTCAACACCTTGGTCACGGCCTCGATGGGACCGACACCCATAATTTTGGGATCAAGTCCCGACACCGCCGAGGCCACGATCCTGGCCAGCGGCTTGACCCCGAGTTCCTCGGCCTTGGACGCCGACATGACCATGACGGCCGCTGCCCCGTCGTTGAGGGGGCAGGCGTTGCCCGCGGTGACCCGTCCGTCGGAGCGGAACACGGGCTTGAGGCGACCCAGCCCATCCAGCGTGGTGCCATCGCGGGGGCCGTCGTCCTTGGTCACCATGGTGCCGTCAGCCAGCCGGTACGGGGTGATCTCCCGCTCGAAGAAGCCGTTGTTCTGGGCGGCAACGGCCCGATCCTGACTCAGTTTGGCGAACTCATCCATACGTTCGCGGGACACGTCGTACTTGTCGGCAACGTTCTCCGCCGTCTGGCCCATGGGGATGTAGAAGTCGTCGAGGTAGTCACTCCGGGCGTCGTCCATGAACCGGGGATTGCCAGGATCCTGAGGCTCGTGGAACTGGCTGACCGCCTCCACCCCGGCGGCGATGAAGATGTCACCCTCCCCGGAGCGCACGGCGTGGGCCGCTGTCCTGATGGCCTGCAGCGAGGAGGCACACGCCCGCTGCACGGTGGTACCGGCGACGGTGTTTGGCAGACCACCCAACTGGCCAGCCAGGCGGCCGAGGTTGCGGCTCTGTTGGCCGGTGGCGTTGGCCACACCGCAGATCACGTCCTCGATCTGGGCCCCTTCCACCTGCGGGACCTTGCTCATCAGATCCGACACGATGAAGCCTGCCAGGTCGTCGGCCCGTTCGTCCTTCAGCGATCCCTTTACCGCTCGACCAATCGGTGTCCGGGCGGTTGCGACAATAACTGCGTCTTCCATTGCTGTTTCCCCTTGAGAGAGCTCGACTTCATTGTGCCTCAGAGCCCTCTCGCGGCTCCAAACGCATGATCGCGGTCCCGCCTCCCGGGCGGCCCTTCGGAGCCCGGGGTCGGGGGTCGTTGACAGAACCCTGGGCTCAGGTTTTCCTGCGGGGGCCGACTAGCGGTAACTTCTGTACCCAGGAATCAGGAAGGTGCTCGGCGCCGCTGGGTCACCAATGTGAAGGAGCGTACTAGTGGCAACCAAGCCAGGCGAGAAAGTCAAGTTCGAGGATCTTGGAGTCGAGATCATCGTCACCAAGGGTGGGGAGGGCGAGATCTCGGCCGCAGCCGGTGGTGATGGGCTGAAGGTTGGCAAGCGCTACGAATGCGAGTCAACCGGCATCCAGGTTCTGGTTACCAAGCCCGGTGCCGCAACCCTGCTCTGCAATGCCGAACCCATGGCCCTCCAGGAACCCAAGAAAACCAAGTCGGCCGACTGACCGTCAGCAGACTGGCCCCCGGCCGACCTGCCGACCGACCGTCGGCTTGAGCGGGGCGGTGCACCGTGTTCGAAGTTGGAAGCGTGCACCACCCCGCTCAGCGGCTTAACCTGCTCTCGTGAACGGGGAGCAGGCAGTACCAGAAGTCAAGGTCGCCAGCGACGACGAGGGTCGCGTCGTCACCGTGACCATCCCCGGCGGGCCGATGTCAGCCCGAACGGCGCACGACCTGGTTGCGGTGGCCTCGGACCTGCACGAACAACGTGGGATAGCGGTGATCGTCATCCAGGCGGGATCAACCTCGTTCTGCTCCGGCCCGGGCGCTGATCTCGACCCCTTGTCGATCGACCCGGATCCGGCGGCCATGTGGTCCCGGCTCCGTTCCCCTATCGTCGCCGCCATCGGCGGATCATGCCGCTCGGTCGGCCTCGAGCTGGCCTTGGTGGCTGATATCAGGGTGGCCGGTGTCAACGCCGCCTTTGCCTTCCCCGATCTGGCCGAAGGCAGACTTCCCTGCTGGGGTGGCACGCAACGCCTGAGTCGGGCCATCCGTCCGTCCACCGCAGGGGCCATGATCCTGCTGGGCACGGAGCTGTCGGCCACCGAGGCCCAGCACCTCGGCCTGGTCCATCAAGTGGCCGATGATCCTTCTTCCGTTGCCGCGCAACTGAGCGCCGAGCTGGTTCAGCGAGGGCCGCTCTCACTGGAGATGGCCAAGGAAGCGGTCCACCGTGGCGCCGAGCTACCATTGCGTGATGGCCTGCGGCTGGAGGGTGACCTCAACCATCAGCTGGCGGCCACCGACGACCGGGCCGAGGGCCTCCAGGCCTTCTTCGACAAACGCCCCCCCGACTTCGCCGGTCGATGAGCGCCTCGAACCCCGCAGACGCCAACCAGGCGTTGGTGGACAACGATCGGCGGCACCAACCATCGCGGGCCGATCAGGTCCTCGGTGCCCTACCCGCTGGATCGTTGGAGGCCGCCCGTTCCTCACTCCACGCCGCTCTGAGCCTCATCGGGTCGTCACCGCCAACCAAACACTGGCTCAGCGAGCGTTGGATTGGCGAACAGCTGGTCGCTCCCCTGCTGCTGGGTGATAACTGGCCCGAACCCACTGCTCCCCTCATGGTTTCCGGGGGTGCCGTCCATGCCGACCTGACCGATGACGATCACGAGTTGTTCGCCGGTCTCCGCCAGACCCTGGCCTCGAGGCAAACCCCCCTTGATGCCGAACGGCTGGCCGCGGCCGCTCAGGAGCTACGGCTGGCGGTCACCCCCTACCGTCGTCTTGCTCCCCGGCCAACGACGGCCTCAGTGGCAACCGGGCCCGTCACGGGCGGAACCGGGGAACCTCCGGCCGGGCCAACCGGACCGGGCCGACAGGACTGGCCCCGCACTCCGCTGGTCGTCGACCTCAGCTCTTTGTGGGCCGGGCCGCTTGCCACCTCGCTCCTGGCCGACCTGGGAGCGGAGGTGATCAAGGTCGATCCCGATTGCCGCCCCGATGGCCTGCGAACCCACGGGCAGCTCTACCAGCGTCTCAACGGGGCCAAGACGATCATCGACCTCGACCTGCGCCAACGACACCACCGCAGCCGCTTCGAGGCACTGCTGGCCGAAGCCGATCTCGTGGTCGACTCGTTCTCCCGGCGGGTCATGCCCAACTTCGGCTACGGACCGGGCGAACTGCAACGCCTCCACCCCCGGCTGTCGACCCTTTCGATCGTGGCCTTTCCCGCAGGCTCCCGGGAGCAGGACTGGGTGTCCTACGGTCCAGGGGTTCACGCCATCAGTGGGCTGGCCGACCCTGGCCCCTCAGGCCGGTTTCATGCCGCCCCCATTGCCTACCCCGATGCCCTCGCCGGTCTGGCCGCCTTCGCCGCCGCCGCCGACCTCCTGACCACTGACCGCCGACCCGCCGACCGCCGCCCCGCTGACCCGGCGGCCGTCGACCCGCTCGACGGCGGTCGCAGCCAAGGTCCAGCCGTACCCGGCGATCCCAACCTCGCCCACGGGCCCTGCGCGGGCGTTGGCCGCCGCCATCGGGAGATCAGCCTGGCCGGGTCGTTGCAGCCGCTGATCGAGCGGGCCCACGCTGCACGTGAAGCCGTGGAGATCCAGTCATGAACGAACCACTCGAACTGGAGTTGACCGGCCCCCTGGCCATCATCTCGCTCAACAACCCCCCGCTGAACATCTTCAACCTGGAACTGCGCGACGAGTTGATCCAGGCGCTGCAGGCCGTCAACGACATCGACGATGTCAAGGCCATGGTGCTGCGGGCCGAGGGCCGACACTTTGGCGCCGGAGCCGACCTCTCGGAGTTCGGAACCGCGGCGTCGATCTTCGAGGCGAGACGTATTCGCTGGGACCGTGACCCCTGGGGCCTGCTGTGGGACCTCCGGGTGCCGACGATCGCCGCCCTGCACGGTACGGCCCTGGGCTCCGGCCTGGAAATGTCCCTGCTGTGTGACTACCGGGTGGCCGCTCCCGACACTCGGCTGGGGCTGCCGGAAACGAAGCTCGGTATGCTCCCCGCAGCCGGGGGCACACAAACCCTGACCCGGGCCATCGGCCCCCATGCCGCGCTCCCCCTGACGGCGCTGGCCTCGACCATCGACGTCACCGAAGCGTTGGCCCGG
>Ga0316192_10001205_pt1 | contig 19038 bp, 15 predicted proteins | sample MerIslwburrow_MG_FD_204931 | JGI IMG/M metagenome (GOLD analysis project Ga0316192, IMG submission 204931) | Coastal sediment microbial communities from Maine, United States - Merrow Island worm burrow | ecosystem: Environmental > Aquatic > Marine > Coastal > Sediment | place: USA: Maine...
GATTAACGCTCGCACCCTCTGTATTACCGCGGCTGCTGGCACAGAGTTAGCCGGTGCTTCTTCTGTAGTTAACGTCAAGACTCAAGGCTATTAACCTTAAGCTTTTCCTCGCTACTGAAAGGGCTTTACAACCCGCAAGCCTTCTTCACCCACGCGGTATTGCTGGATCAGGCTTTCGCCCATTGTCTAATATTCCCCACTGCTGCCTCCCGTAGGAGTCTGGGCCGTGTCTCAGTCCCAGTGTGGCTGATCATCCTCTCAGACCAGCTACGGATCGTCGCCTTGGTAGGCCTTTACCCCACCAACAAGCTAATCCGACATAGGCTCATCCAATAGTGCGAGGCCCGAAGGTCCCCCGCTTTCCCCCGTAGGGCGTATGCGGTATTAGCCTGAGTTTCCCCAGGTTGTCCCCCGCTATTGGGTAGATTCCTATGCATTACTCACCCGTCCGCCACTCGTCGCCTGGAAGCAAGCTTCCATCGTTACCGTTCGACTTGCATGTGTTAAGCATACCGCCAGCGTTCAATCTGAGCCAGGATCAAACTCTTCAGTTTAATACCTAGTTACTTTAAGGGTAACCAATCCCACTCATTGACGAAAAGTTTCCGTCATCAGAATAAATACTATTACTGACGTTGGTCACTTACATCTTAAAGGTGTTACTTTTTACGGTACATCACCCATGTAAGTGCCCACACAAATTACCTAATTTCATTGTTAAAGAGCGTGCCGACTTTCGTCCAGCAAAGACCGTCAATTATGACGGCTACTTTTAGGCTTGTCAACAAAAATAATCTATTTTTTAATTTTGACAAACCTGCGACCTTTCGTCGCTGTAACTAGTTCTACTCTAGACTTCGGGCTTTCACCCTATTGAAGCAGAGAGAGCGCGATTATACGCTTCTAGCTAATCGCGTCAACCGTTTTTATGTAAAAAAAAAGGTTTGAAATAGTCTTGAGTTACAGGAACTACCTCAGACGCGAAGCGCATTATACACAGCGACAATCTCTGGTCAACAACTCAATTTGAGTTTTTCAAATATTTTTTATTTTGACTGGAGTTTAAACCACTCCACAAGCGTGATGCTCACTCTTTAATTATAGCGTTTATCTCTCAAACCACCGTAATTTTGGCAAATTTACGTTTACCAACTTGATACACTCCTGATTCACCTTTGCCAATATTTAATTTGGTATCTGAGATTTTTTCGCCATCTCTTTTTACGGCACCTTGCTTAATCATACGCATTGCCTCTGATGTACTTTTTGTCAGGCCCGCATCTTTCAAGACGTTCGCTATGGATAACCTGCCTTCTTGAGCCGTTATTTTGACCTCCGGCATATCATCAGGCATTGCGCCTTTTTGAAAACGCCCTATAAAGTCCTCCTGAGCGCGTTTTGCTGCGGTCGCATCGTAGAAACGCTCAACAATCTCCGCCCCAAGCAGAAACTTAATGTCACGCGGATTGGCGCCCTGCGCAATATCTTTCTTAAATCGCGCAATTTCACTTAAAGGCCTAAAACTGAGCAATTCAAAATAACGCCACATTAATTCATCGGAAATTGACATTAATTTACCAAAAATCTCTTCCGGACGGTCGCTAATACCCACATAGTTGTTAAGCGACTTGGACATTTTTTGAACACCATGCAAGCCTTCCAACAATGGCATGGTAATGACTATCTGTTGCTCCTGGCCATATTGTTTTTGCAGTTCCCTGCCGACCAGGAGATTAAACTTCTGATCCGTACCACCCAGCTCAATATCGGCCTTCATGGCAACGGAATCATAGCCTTGTATTAAGGGGTACAAGAATTCATGTATGGCGATTGGTTGGCCAGACGTATACCGTTTATTAAAATCGTCTCGCTCCAACATCCTGGCTACCGTATGTTTGGCGGCCAGCTGAATTAGGTCAGCGGATGTCACTTCATTCATCCAGCTGGAATTAAACATCACCAGAGTTTTTTCCGGATCCAGTATTTTAAAAATTTGTTGTTCATAGGTTCTGGCATTATCGATCACCTCGTCACGAGTTAAAGGTGGTCGAGTCACGCTTTTACCCGTTGGGTCGCCAATCATGCCGGTGAAGTCACCAATCAGAAAGAGTACCTCGTGGCCAAGATCCTGAAATTGCCTCAGTTTATTAATTAATACCGTATGTCCTAAATGCAAATCGGGTGCAGTGGGATCAAAACCCGCTTTAACACGCAATGGTGTTCCCTTTTTTAGCTTTTCGATCAGCTCTGACCGAACCAACACCTCTTCCGCCCCACGGTAAATAATTTCCAGGGATTCATCTATTGAATTCATACGGTTTCCATCTTTTATAGTTCCCAAGCTTCAAATCGGCGTTAATTAAAGGAGACAGATTCTACAGATACTACCGTTCATTATAAACCGCTATATGGAGCAGTATGCGGTAAAGCACAAACAAATAATGAAAAATCAATAGCATACCAATCTAACTACGCCGACTTCGCCAATTACCCATTTTATATTGCCAAATACCCACCAATTTACCCAATGAATTGAGCAGTCAAACTAATACAACGATATAATAGATAAAGAACAAGGACATAAAGACCGCTAAATTAAGCATTATATAGCAATATATGATATACGGTACCTTGTTACTTATTTATTAATATATAGATAGATAAAACCGCTGTTTATACTGGTAATTCATGTAGGGGAAAGCATATAATATTCAACATTGTGCGAAGTTAGCTAGCACGAGTCATAGCATTGAGGTTCTAATGGCAAGATCACTAAACAATAGAAAACCCCCAAAACGATCTAGACGAAATTCACGTAGAGGCATTTCCCGTACTCACTGGACAGTTCTATTTTTCAGTACTTCATTGTTTAGCATAATTTTCTTTTTGATTTCCGATATCGCAGAAGCTACCCGGGTTGCCAATATTAGCCAGCGCGCCATCACGGGCATTAGCACAGCTTCTATGAACATGATTGATATGCCCTTAGAGATTCCCCGCTTATTTGACGACCAAGAATTCGATAAGTCAAACAGCAATACAACCAATATAACCGCTACACCCAAGAAAAAGAAAGTGGCAAAAGCCCCCAAAATGAAGTGGCGCAGCGTTACCGTCAAACGGGGTGACACTGTCGCCAAGCTGTTTTCGCGCATGAAAATCAATGCAAAAGAATTACATCAGATCGTACGCCTAGGTGACCCAACCAAAACCTTAAACCTAATCACCCCCGGCGAAGAATTGAAGTTTTTACTAGTGGACAATGCACTTCACGAATTGATTTATGAAAAAAACGAGACCAATTCATTACATATTAGACGTAAAGAAAATGGAAGTTTCAGCGCATCAGCAGTCACCAGCGAATTAGACAAACGCATAGCTCACGCTACCGGTATTATTGATAGTTCTTTATTTCTTGCCGCGCAAAAAGCTGGCATACCTGGCAGTATGACCATGGAACTTGCCAACATATTTAATTGGGATATCGACTTTGTATTAGATGTGCGTACAGGTGACCGTTTCACTTTAATTTACGAAGAGTATTTTCTTGATGGTGAAAAGATAAGCGATGGCAATATCCTTGCCGCCGAATTTACCAACAACAATAAGACATATCGTGCATTACGCTATACCGACCCTAATGGTTATTCGTCGTATTACACACCAGATGGTAAAAGCATGCGCAAGGCATTTCTGCGCAACCCTGTAGACTACACCAGAATAAGCTCAAAATTCGGCAAACGCTATCACCCCACCTTAAACAGATTGCGCAATCACCATGGGGTTGACTATGCTGCACCTAGGGGTTCCCCTATTCGTTCAGCTGGTGAAGGTAAAGTGACCCACGTCGGTCGTAAAGGTGGTTACGGCAATACTATTATTATTCAACACGGCGGCAAATACAGCACCGTTTACGCCCATTTGAAAAATTATGAGAAAGGCGTGAAACGAGGCAGCAAGGTCAAATAGGGCGATATTATCGGATATGTGGGAAGTATAGGTCTATCAACCGGCTTATACTTACACTACGAGTTCCGTATTGATGGTGTCCACAGAAACCCACTAACGGTTAAATTACCGGGAGCCAAACCAATATCTACTGTATTAAAGACAGACTTTAAACTTAATACCCAGGGTTACTTGACCTTACTCAATACTTTGAGCAAAACCTCGGTCGCGTCTATCCAAAATTAATACACCAGTAGTTAGGTATCCATGCGACCAATTCGGTGGTCACAATTACTTATTCCAGCTTAGCGCTTTTCCACTGAAATGTAATCTCTCTGTGCTTTTCCTGAATAAACCTGTGTTGGCCTGAAAATTCGATTATCCGCTAATTGTTCGCGCCAGTGTGCCAGCCAACCGGCTGATCTCGCAATGGCAAATATCGCAGTAAATTGGTCTGCTGGTATACCCATCTCGGAGTAAAGCAACCCAGAATAAAAATCCACATTCGCATAGACCCCTTTATGAGCCAAACGGTCTTCTGCGATCTTTTCAACCGCCAGAGCCGTTTCGAACGCTGGCCCCACATCACCACCACGCGATTCCAAAAGTTTTTCAACTAATCCTTGCAGAATAATTGCCCGAGGATCTTTAGTCTTGTATTCCCTATGCCCCATACCCCATATGACTTCTTTGTTTTTCAGTTTTTTATCAACATAGGCTTCAGCGTTTTTAGGCGAACCTATTTCATCTAGCATCTCCAATACCCTTTGGTTTGCTCCGCCATGCAATGGACCGGATAATGCGCCTATAGCCGCAGCTACAACCGTATTAGGGCTGGCTAAAGTGGATGCATTAACTAAAACGGCAAATGTTGAAGCATTAATGGTGTGTTCGGCATGCAGGATCAAACACGTATCCATAATTTTAGCCATTACTGGATCTATATCATGGCCATTAAACATATACAAAAAGTTTTCTGCGTAGGTTAGATCACTGCGCGGTGCTATGGGATCATAACCGTTACGTATATGCTGCCACATGGCGGCGATAGTACCCATACGTGCAATTATTTTTACCGTCATATTGTGAATGTAATGTATATCGGTGCATTGTTCACTATTGGTCAAACATTCATTACCTGGATAAAACATACCTAAACTAGCAATGGCTGTTTGTAGCATCTCCATTGGATGACCAGTAGAAGGCAAAGATTTCATCAGCGCCCTTATGTTGAATTTGACGCGACGATTCTCCCTTAACTGGAGATCAAACTCTCTTAAGGCTAATTCTTTTGGTAATTCACCATCCAACAATAGCAATGTTGTCTCTTCAAATGAGCTGTTTGCAGCCAACTGTTCAATGGGATAACCGCGATAAAATAGTTTGCCATTTTCTCCATCAATATCGGAGATATTTGATTTAGTCGCAGGAACACCGGCAAGACCAGGTAGATACTCGCTCATTAAAAACCCCTTATTTGGATTACAACCTAATTATAGACTCAACAAAATCTCTCACATTACAGAGACTATAAAGTGAAAAACCTCTAATTCAATAGCTCACGGCCAGTGTACTGTAACAAAAGTAGAGTAATGGATCGAAAAGAGACCCTAATCCTAGGTTATTTATTGTATAGTCCCTATTACTGTCTCAGTGTAGAAAAAACGGATTGATCCAGACATAAAACCTAGAATTAAGAATAGCAAAACAAAGGGGAATTTGCCCCGCAATCTATGAAAAAACAGATTCTTAGACCGAAAAGGAAGACCCACACCCACATGTCGTGGTCGCATTAGGATTGCGTATTACAAACATAGCTCCTTGTAGACCTTCGGTATAATCGACTTCAGCACCAACTAGATATTGGTAACTCATTGGGTCAACAAGCAATGTGACATCGCCATTTTTAACCTCTGTGTCATCCTCGTTAGAGTTTTCGTCAAATTTGAATCCATATTGAAAGCCTGAACAACCGCCCCCGGTAACATAAACGCGTAATTTTAGCGCAGCATTACCCTCTTCTTCTATTAACGCTTTTACTTTTTCAGCGGCATTATCAGTTAGTGATAATAAACCTTCATCGACCGTTTCAACAGGTGTTGAATTCATCTTTTATCTCCAAAAAATCACAGTACAGTTATTACACTACCGGGTTAACGGTGATACCAACCGCTAACCGCTTTTACTTGAGGTCATTTTATACAATATTGCGCAGCTAGGCCAAAATAACAAGGTTTAAACCTAAATAGAGGTAAATTAGTATATATTTATATACCGCATAACGCAAAAAACGACCAAGGGAATATAACACAATTTAAACAACCAAAGGCCTTTAAGACTTATCACAAGTTAGTTGAATTCAGTACCCCATCACATTCTAAAGCTATGATAGTTAAGGATTATTAAGCATCCACCAGGCTAGAATAGAAAAGAATAAATGTTTCCACAGGACAAAAAAAACACCAGTAAAACTGGTGTTTTTTCAATACACGTAATTATTTGAAAATTGTGGATTTAATTCTGATTGACTGCGGTTTTTTCATCGACGATAAGCTCATCAGTAGAAGAAACACTTTCGGCTTTAGATTTTTCTGCAGGGGTAATGCTATGAATCAAGCTACCATTAACCTCAGCACCCATAGCCATCTCAATGACATTATAGTAGACGTTGCCATTAACCCTGGCAGCAGCGGCTAATTCTATGTGTTTATATCCATACACATCACCCACCACTTCGCCATTTAATATAATATTGTGCACCTTTACATCGCCTTGTATTCGGGCACGTTCACTTGTTGTTAAAGTTGAATTTTCATCATTGGCAATCACATTGCCCTCGATTTCACCATCGACATGTAAACCACCAGAAAAATGAACGTCGCCACAAATTTTTGAATTGCTTCCAACCAAAGAATCGATATCGACATTCCGCTTGTTTTTTTTGTTTCCAAACATGCTTGTCACCTCATACTGTTACACTCGAGGAATTGCATCCATTCAACTCACTAAAGAAAAATCATTATTTACTACGCTAGTGTGCAAAATTAATGGAAATCACTAACTTGCGTAATACCGCGTACACTCAAGTTACTATATCGGACCAACGGAAGGTTTTCTTTATTTCGGATAAACCTTTTCCTTTCGGGAAAATATCGACAACAAGACGAGATGGAATAAAACCTTTAGGGAATACAATATCCCCTTCAAAATTTTGAAAATACTTAAATTTTAATTTGAGCTCTTTGATGTGACCGCCAGAAAGCTTCTTTAGGTTAAGAGTCTCTTGTGCACCGTTCCTAATACCTTCTACAGATAGACGGGCTTTACCTTTTACCGTCTTGTCATTTTTCATCACTTGGGTTAGCACCAGCTTAAAATGGTAGCCCTTTTCATTTCCAATACTACTCACTTCCACACTGGTGATATTTAAGCCTCTAGCGGTTTCCACCGGCGAGACAATGCCCCGGTAAAAGGCTATTTCCTCTTTAAGTTCCAGTATTTCATCCTGTAAATCATGAAGAGTCGTATCTACATCTGAAAACGCCTGCTTGTCTAAAAATGTTGAACGCTCTAAATGGGTATATTTATTACGTAGCTCGCTATTTTTTTTTGCAAGACGTTCGATTTGATCGATTAAGCCATCTTGTTGTTGGATTAAGCTGTCATTTTGGAAACCGGCATGTCGATAGCCCCACATGTAAGCTGCCCAGGCACCGGCAACGCAAGCGGCTATAATTAGTACGGTCTGTAGCCAAAATTTCCACGGCGTTCGAGCTTTGATAATTAGTTGTGCAGTCATAAAGCCTTTCGTATTCTTACGAGGTTAAACCCTAAGCCTGCACAAATTATTGCAATGCTAGAGTATCATTAAGGAATTAAGGCAATGCCTTCCAATCCCGATTTTTCATCAAGGCCAAACATAATGTTCATATTTTGAACTGCCTGACCCGCTGCACCTTTCACCAAATTATCGATTACCGACAAAATGACGACTTTACTACTGCCTTTGTTGTGATGAACTGCCATTCGGCATGTATTAGCCCCCCGGACACTACGGGTTTCTGGATGAGAACCAGCGGGCATAACATCAACATAATGCTCATCCTTATATCGCTCTGCAAACAGTTGATTTAGATCAACATTACTGTTATTTAAACGCGCATACAGGGTAGCATGTATACCCCTCGCCATAGGTGTCAAATGCGGTACAAAGGTAAAATCCACCTGTTGATCAAGGTGGCCATGATCAGATAATACAAATTCCATGCCTTGTTTTATTTCTGGTTGATGGCGATGACCGGAAACCGCATAGGCCTTGAAGTTTTCACCGGCTTCACAAAACAAAAATCCAACACTGGGCTGTCGACCCGCGCCACTTACGCCTGATTTACAATCAGCAATAAGTGAATCAGGGTCTACTATGCCATGTTCCAGCAAAGGTAAAAACCCAAGTTGCACGGCCGTCGGATAACAACCAGGATTGGCGATTAGCTGCGCATTCTTAATTCTAGCTCGGTTGATTTCTGGTAATCCGTATACGGCCGTTTCCAGAAGATCGGGACATGTGTGTATTTGGCCATACCATTTTTGCCACACATCGACATCCTTGAGTCGGAAATCAGCAGCCAAATCAATTACCCTGACACCTGCATTCATAAGTTCCCGGGTCCATTGCATGGCTATTCCATTGGGCGTGGCAAAATAAACCAAATCACAGGATTTCAGGGCACTATTATCCATTGGTGCAAACTGCAGATCCAAATGACCGCGTAAGTTGGGAAACATATCAGCGACATTATTACCTGCCTCAGAGCGCGACGTAATAATCTTAATTTCGACGTTTGGATGTAAAACCAAAAGACGTAACAATTCGACACCTGTATATCCGGTGCCGCCGACTATTCCTACTTTGATATTCATGTTCTTACCCTTAAATAGTATAAAACCAGACTTGAGTGTAATGACTGTAGAGAAAAACTTCAAAGATTATATAATTTGTCCCGTGAATTCAAAATAGGCTTTAGGTATATGTGTAGCCTGGATGAAGCCTTGCGGAATCCGGGTGAATTTGTAACTATCACCCCGGATTCCGCAAGGCTTAATTGCCTACATGGATGTAGGTAAGTAGCGTGAGCACGACTGCAGGGATGCAGGAGGTAGAGTAACGCAGGAGCAGTTACCGAGGAGCGGAAGCTTACGGGCTACTAGGTTTAAAGACCCGTTCGATATAGGCAATGACAGCACTGATTTCTTCTTCATTCAGTACATTTTTCCAGGCTGACATGGTTGTCCCTGGAAGCCCATTTTCTATCACATTGCGTAAATGCACTGAATCAACAGAATCCATAAATTCGGGATCAGTAAAATTGCGCGGATGTGGCTCTAGAAAACTGCCAATCCAGTTTTTTCCCGTCCCATCTGCGGCATGACAAAATGCACAGTTCTGTTGAAACAAGCTTTCTCCTAAGGCCTGCTGTGTGGTTAAATCATCAAACTTGGGCGCAATGTCATGTTTTGCATATGAGGTAGCAGAAGTAACCACATCGCTAGCCAAATTTCGGCTTTTGGTTTTGTGGCTGTACTGATTCCGTGGGAAGGACACAGCACGGGGATCCCATACCACACCTTCATCCATTACCCTGGCTCTATCGTGGCAAGTGATACAGCTGTTCATAAAAATTTGTTTACCCAATCGTTGAGACTCACTCAGGTGTTCACCTGGAGTATCAATGGCGATCTCCCCTAGCGCAAAGGGAAAAGCCAACTGATATTGCTCGTGACCCTCCCAGCCATTTTCTTTGGTGTGGTATTTTGTGTTTAAGGCCTTATCCGTCATAAATTCCTGCCGGATAAAATCAACAACGGCGACGATTTCATTTGGGTCTAGAACAGAAGAAAATGAAAGCATAGCCGTGTCCTTACGCCCTTTTGTCACTGCCTCGATCATATTTTCAAGGCTTAGCTTGCGCACAGATGAATGCGTAAAGTTTCTGGGCTTAGGATCAAGATAACTTGCAGCAAGTGTCTTCGCGTTGCCCGAATACCCATGACAGAAATAACAGCGAAAATTATAAATCTTCCTACCTAATTCATGGTGAGAAAGCTCTTGACGGATTTCAGGAATTTCTATTTGGCTTTTTTTTTGTCAGTACTTACATTTTTCTTTGTTTGTATGAACTCTTGAAAAACAAACTCGGTGACATTAGCTATCTCTTGATCGCTAAGCACCTTGCCCCAGGCTGGCATAACAGTACCCACTATACCTGCTTTTATGCCATAAAAAATACGCACTCGGTTTAGCATCTGTTGCGATTCTGGTGAGGTAAAATTACGTGGCCTGGGAATATTAAAATAGGCGCGTGGACCATCACCTTTGCCTGTTTTTCCATGGCAGGTAAAACAATTTTTCATAAAAAACGCTTTGCCAGCTTTAATATCACCAGCCAGTTGCTTTGGCATGGGTATGGACATATCTGCTGGTGCGGCTGGTGGCAATCTTGAGGGTGTGACCATTGGCGTGCCTTTGTTTTGAAGACCAGGGTCGTGTGGGCCTCGCTGCGCGGCCGCACCTTGGTGCATTGCATCCGCTGGTGGCGTAGCCTTACTTGCAGCCGCGATTTTGGGTGTTTTCTGGTTTGTTGACGCGGCGCTAGGCTGAGAAGCCGCGGCACTAGACGATTTAAGAAAGGCCTCACGGATATAGTCCACTACGGCCTCGATATCTTCTTTGCCCAATTTTTTTGCAAAAGGCATCATACCTGTCCCTGGGCTGCCATTGGTAACCGAATTAATCATTCTGTCTCGGGTTAAAATTTGCCGTGCCTCGGCCGTCGTGAAATCTCTAGGGGGGGGATTTAATCCATTTTGTGCCCAAATGGCTGAATTACCCTTGTCACCATGACAAACAGCACAGGTTTTACGATAAATTTTTGCGCCCTTTTGATGGCTCACAGTCGGATGGTCCAAGTCGGGTGTCAGCATAAAGTTAGTGCGAATGTAATCCACTACGGATGCAATTTGTTGTGGTGTCAAACGGTCTTTATGCGCCATCATTCCCGTACCTGGCCTACCATTAGTTACGGAATCAATCATACGCTGGCGAGTAAGCTCAAGCGCCGCTTCTACGGTAGAAAAATTTCGTGGCGGTGGCCTCAGACCACTATTGGCACGAGTCATACCATCGCCTTTATCACCATGACAAATGGCACAATTTTCACGATAGAGCTTACTTGCCTCACTTGTATTGCTCTTTTCTGCCCCTGACAAAGCGTTAAAAGGAAATAATAATCCTATGCAAACGACCAATCGATAACTGTATTTTCCCATCCCGGATATTAACCTTTTTTTTCATGTGGTTGTAGGCTGCTCAGAATACAGCCAATTTTATGTACCAAGTCCAATTATTAAGATAATATAGTGGCTTATCTAATGAATTTGGGTTAACCTAATAATACTAAGCGATATTATAAACACTTATTTCAGATAAACATAACTGATTAATTCGCGTTAGAAAACAAGGACGTGAAAACGCAAAGAAACATTTAACATTTATTAATAGCCATTAGTATGTAGGGGGCAACTACAAGTCATGGGCAAACTGGGCATAACCATACTGCTTGGCGCAGTGACTTTGTGCGGATTGATTTCGCATCCTGACGCGCGGGCGCAAGCTATTGTGGGTGATCCCGTATTAGGTGCTGGCGATCCTATTTTGGGTTCCAAGCATGATTTTACTGGATTGAATGACAGAGCCGGCGTTGCTGCGATGCCTGGCGTGGCGTTTTCTGACTATGGCTACTCCTGTGTATATTGTCACATTCCACCTGAAGAAGCCGGTGCCTATCCAAGTGACTTTGGTGGCATCACAGACTGGAACCGTTTTGTTCCAGCCCTTGACACCTACGAATATTATTCCGACAAGGGTAGCCAGACTCTTGATACACTGCCCAATAAACTAAATCCCGTTAGCATGCTTTGCTTGTCTTGCCATGATGGCACTATGTCAGTGGATATGGTGGTGTTTAAACCCGTTACCTTTGATCCAATTACCGATAATGCCATGCACATGAAAATCAACCCTGACGACAACATCGAAAACTGTGGAAAATGCCATAATGGTGTTATTGCGCACGATATTACTGTGAAAATGATCGGTACCGATTTAAGAAATGATCACCCTATCTCTATGCAATATGCCGGTTATAGTTATGCCGACCCGGATTTCAGACCACCTCCACCAACTAACATTAACCGCAATCAGATATTTGAAAACGGTGTAAAACTATACAATGGTAACGTAGAATGCATGACATGCCATAACGTTCACGACCCCAGCAACGAGTTACTTTTACGTGCAAACGCGGAAGTTTTGTGCTTTACTTGCCACATAAAATAATATTGCAGGCATTCACAACGTCCTGTTTTAGCCTTTTTTATTAAATGTGCTTTTGTACAATATCCTGAATAACTACCAAATTTTTATTTTAAACAATAACCTAGGTCGGTTAAGCACAACTTTTATTCTTTCGTATCGCACAACGTGCACATAATTAAGTTAGCAATGAAACGACACTTACTACAATTCAAATTCATCACCATAATTATTTTCTTTTCCAGCATATGGCTATCCGGTTGCGCCGGCACGGGTGATAATGTTGATTTTAAACCACCTACTTTCCCACCTCCACCCGAAAAAGCACGCTTTATTTGGGAGAGAACAATTCGATCAAGCGCCGACGTTAAAGAAGAAACAGCAGCTGATAAGTTCCAGCAGTTTGCCACGGGTACTACCGGAAGCGCCTATGGCTTGGGCAAACCTTACGGTATAGCCGCTTATAAAGGTCGAATCTACGTAAGCGATACCGTACAAAGATCAGTCTTTCTGTTTGATTTTCCCAATAAAGATTTCAAACCTATCGGTATTGAAGGTCCCGGTCAGCTGGCCAAACCTATTGGCATAACGATAGATAAAAATAATGGGTTACTGTATGTCGCTGACAACTCGGGCAAACGTATTGTCGTATTCGATAGCGACGGAAAATACCTACGTGCCATCGGTGGATCCCAAACATTACGCCGGCCTTCCGATGTCGCCATTAGTAATGACGGTACGCGCATTTATGTTATTGACACAGGTGGTGTTGACAGTGAAGAGCATCACATGCTTATCTTTGACCCTATTACCGGAGAGCTTCTGGACACTATTGGTGGACGCAGCAAGGCGGAAGGTGATTTTAACTTACCAGTACAACTTACAGTAGCGCCCGACGGCACGGTCTATGTCGTTGATGCCGGTAACTTTAGAGTTCAGGCGTTTAACGAGGATGGTAGCTTCAAAAAATCATTTGGTGGTATAGGTCGTTTTAGCGGCCAATTTTCCAGACCTAAAGGTATTGCAACCGATAAAGACGGCAACGTGTATGTGGTCGATACTGCATTTGGTAACTTTCAAATTTTTAATACTCAAGGAGAGTTATTATTATTTGTAGGAAACCGCGGTAGGTTAGGTGGACCCGCAGAATATATGTTGCCAGCTGGCATCGCTATCGACCTGGATGGACGGGTATATATGGCTGACCAATATTTTAAAAAGATCGACGTTTACCGTCCAGCAGACTTAGACCCAGACCAAGGTTACATCGGTGAAAAATACGTAGAAAAATATCAGAAATCAAAAAAGTAAATTCCTAAAACGTTAAACACAATAGTCATATCCTATCGTACCGCTCAGGCCATTAAGGACGTGAAATACAGGCAATCGATACCAGCTGCGCTAATAAGAAAAACTACTCAACACGCTGGATTTTGCTAACGAATAAGATTATAGGAAAACTACGTTGCAGTTCTTTGCTGTAAAACTTTGACATGGATACGCCTTTGCTGAATTGTATCTTGTCGTTTATATTGAGTTCGGTTTTTGGGCCGGCGAGCCATAGGCTGCCTTTGTCGCTGGTAACGCGGACATAGGTGTACATGGAGGCGTGCTGTAGTTCTGCGACGATACCTTCTCGGGGCAAGGCCCGAACAACCGCTTTTTTTGACGCGATGAATGCCTGATAGTCTTTAGCCTGTTGCGCTGTGCCCCAAAAACCTATTTCGGCTTTATCATTAATATTGGCATAAAGCACACTATCAAAATACCCGTCTTCATTGGTGCCGCCAATGATGTAGATCCAGTCCTTATACACCTTCGCATCGAAAGTGGCTCGTGGTTCAGGCAAGGGTGTTGTGTACTGCCAAACACCCAACTCACCGTTAGGCATTATCTCTGCCCTTTCGATACTGTTAAGGTATTCAAGGCCCGTTAAACCACCAAGGGCAAAAATAGTCTTACCGTGTTTGGCACTGGATAGACCATACCGACCTACGTTCATGGAACTGGTGGCCTTCCAAACCTGTTTACCCGCGTCTTTTTGACTGCTGGCCCACTCTACATCGGTAATACCAACGCCTTTCATTTGGTCGTGCCCACCCAACACATAGGTATTGCCATTAACCGCCTTCGCTGCATTAACATAACGGGGTATGGTCATGGCATTGTCGGCCATGGTCCATTCACTGAGTTGGCCATCGGCTTGTATGGTTGCTGATTCCACACTATCGAGCAGCGCTCCACCAAAGCCGCCTAATGAATATATGGTGTTATCGATGAGAACCAGCTTTGTGCAACGTCGTGCCAAGAGCATTTGCTGGCCTTCTTTTTCCCAAGGACTCAAACTTCCGTCAGAATTAATTTTAGCGCGTTCGACGCTGTGTAATAAATTGTGACCATTGGGTCCGTTACCACCGCCTACGACGTAGATGTAATCCTTATAGACGACGGCATCGATAAAGCCGCGTTCTTCAACCAGGTCCGGTCCTCGTTGCCATGGGCCCAGGCTGCCGTCGTCATTTATCTTGGCGTATTCGTTTAGCTTTAAAAATACACGGCCGTCGATGCCACCGATCACGTACATGAAACCATTGTGAATGACGGTGGCTGTTCCTGCTCTTAGACTTGAAAAACGACTGGCAGAGGTTTGCCAGCCGGCGATCCACTGTTTTTCTGCGGCTGCTGTGGGTTGTTGTTTTTCCTGAGTCGATTCTTTGGAGCAAGCACTGAGTATTAGGATTAGAATGAAGATTGTTGTGTAGCGTAGTGAGTGCATCAAATGAATCCTTTGTTTTATTGGAATTTCTGTATGCATTCCTACGCGGAGCGTGGGAATGAGAAAGTATTCACCGTAGGTTGGGGTGAGGAACGAACCCCAACATTTTTGGCCTTGTTTCCCGTTCTTTGTTGGGGTTCGTTCCTCACCCCAACCTACAGACCGTGGCATATATATAGGTGTTGCCACGTCGAGTATATAAACAGTAGTGATTTGATCAGGTAGGGAGGGCGGTTTTCAAGACTGTCGGGAGGCATGGATGCCGACAGCAAGCGTACAAGGACGTATTTACAGCGTGTCTTGAAAACCGCCCTCCCTACCTGGTCGAAACCACAGCCTTATAATTCAGGGATGCCGACAGCAAGCGTACAGGGACGTATTTACCGCGTGTCTTGAAAACAGCATCCCCTACCTGATCGAACCACAGCCTTATCCAATCCTAAACCGAGCTACGGAGATTCGTGCGCACGGCGCACGCTACGAATTGTCGGAATAAGTCGTTATTTAACTATTTTAGCGGTTAAAGATTTAAGCCTTTCAGTCGGGCTACGCCACCGAAGCTGCCAACCCATAAACTACCGTCGCTCGCTTCAGCCAAGGAAAAAACATTATTGGCAAAGAGACCATCTTTTTGGGTCAGTACAGTAAAGCCCTTACCGTCGGCCTTTTGTTGAGCCAAACCATTATTGGTTCCTATCCATAATCGACCGTTTTTGCCCATACGCAACATGAAAACATGGTTGCCGGGTAGACCTTCTTTAACAGTGTAAGTTGTCCAGTTTGTGCCATCAAACTTAGACAGACCACCCCCCCAGGTACCGCACCAGATATTACCGTCGGCATCCGACTCCAAGGAAACAATATAATTAGGGTTGTAACCCACCTTAATATTTTCAAATCCTTGCTCTGCTTTTTGTTGAGCGTGGTGTTTGGAGGCTTTGGCCGGATCGTTGGTAAACGTTATATCGTCTTTAACCTTTTCATAAGGCGCACCCAAACCGGCTTCGTGTTGCCAGTTTACCCATTGACGATCTTTATCGAGTTTTGCCAAACCACCCTCTGTAGCAAACCAAATATCGCCGTTTTTACCAATTTCGACGCCATAAACCCAGTCATTTGGAAGTCCGCCCTTAGTATTTTCCACGGTATAGGTAATCCAGCCTTTAGGATCATCCATATTTCCGCCAGGCACAAAATTAACTCCGGACCAGGTTGCAATCCAGAAATTCCCTTGTTCGTCTTCGTCAATATCATAAACAAACTGATCGGCTAACCCATCTGGAATATTGTAGTTTTTCCACTTATTGGTTTTGGCATCAAATGCTGACATGCCACCTCCATAAGTACCGACCATTATACGGTCACGCAATTTACTGACATGAAAAACACCATTAGAGATCAAGCTGCCATTATTAACATCATATAATTTATAATCTTCGGTTTTAAGATCGTAGCGTATGGCACCACCGGATGTACCGACCCAAACGGCGTCTTTGTCAACGAACATTCCCTTCACATTTCTGTTTCCAACCCTAAAATGTGTGAACTTTAACTGTGATTGTGGCACCTGGGGGTGGTTTGCCGGCATTGTACCTGCTGTACCAGCTGCAACATTTGGTGTTGCAGGTGTACCACCTTGCGCGGCCTGTTCACCCTCGGCGCTACGTTTCGATCCTAATAAATAGGCACCAACGACCAAACCACCAACGACGAGTACAGTAACCGCCAAACCCTTAGTGCTAATATTCATTGTCTAATCTTCTCCCAAACCATACAAAGCGCTATTTTTTTTGCAATTCTTTATTTTGCAACAACACAACCCCTGACCTACTTCCCACCCATATATCGTTATTTTGTGTTGCGGCAATAGCGTATACACTATTATCGAGCAGTCCGTCTGATTTCGTAAAAATCTCCCAATGATTACCATCAAAACGGCTTAAACCACCATTGGTACCAAACCAGAAATTCCCCACATCATCTTGAGCAATACTATAAATAATATTACCGGCTAAACCGTCTTTTTTAGTATAGTTAACCCAACTGCTTCCATCAAAGTGAGCAACACCTCCACCCCATGTACCAGCCCAGAGGGTGTCATCTTTCGCAATTATAAGGGTAAACACATAGTTTGGATTATAGGTGGCTGTACCCATTTCCATCACGGACAAATCATGGCGAGAACGTGTTCCCAACCCAGTATTTGTACTGACGGGTAAGTTTTCGCTATTTTCAGCACCAAGACCGTCTTTATGCGTCCAGGTCTTCCATGTTTGGCCGTCAAACATATTAATGCCACCTTCGGTGCCGATCCATACTTGATCTTTAGAATCGACATCTAAACCATAAACCCACTCATTAACCAATTCGTCTAAATAGGTGGTAAAGGTTTCCGTGGATTTATCAAATTTGTTTAATCCTGCCCAAGTGCCAACCCATAGTGTACCGTCAGATTGTTGAGTAAAAGAATAGACCCAATAATCGGCTAAGCCATGCATGGGAAAATAGGTTTTCCACTGATTATTGTCCAGCTTCGAAATTCCGCCACCATTAGTACCAAACCATTTACTTCCGTCACGATCAACCAACATGCCAAATACATACTCGTTGGCTAACCCTTGGTCCCTGGTATAAGTGGATAACATATTGCGCGTTTTTAAATCGACTTCCACAACCCCCACAGAAGTACCCACTAACAAGGTATTACCTTGTGTGTTTACCGCAAGGGATCGCACATAAACATTTTCACCGACATTAAAGGATTCTGCGAGACCATAGGTTTTTACGGCTTGTGATCCACGCTCAAAATTAATTTCTACTGGTGCCTTTGTTTCAGGTTCTTTTATATCAGTAGCAGCTTGTTTAGGTGCTTGAAATTCGTTATCCGAACACCCAAAGGGAGCGCTTAGCAATATAATCATTAGCGCTGAATATCTTACAATGTGTTGCATAAAACCCATTTGCTTACCACTCCTTAGCGGTCAACTGATTAATCTAGGTTTAGAAGAAAGTCTTTAAATAGGCTAAAATGTCATCCATTTGCTGTTCGGTTAGCAATCCTTGGTAAGCTGGCATTATGCCCTTCCCATTTTTTATGGTACTTATCAATTGTTGGTTTGATTTTGAAATGAGTTGATGCACGATCAAATCAGGTGTTCCAGCCATTGTTGCCCTGCCATTTCCGCCATGACACTTTACACAGTGAGAGGAATAGAGTCCTGCCCCGACCATTGGATTTCCCGCATAGACCGCTAATGGGATACAAAACAGCGAAACAAAAATGCAGATTGTGCGTGTTAAGTTCTTTTTATTTTTTCCCTGCAGCATAATCTTTAATCCCCCCAAATTATATTCCATATTACAACACAATCAAATGTAACTCGTTTTTTTCAACAATGTGTATGGAATATTAAGGTACTGCGCTATCAATTATTATTTTTAGATTCTCACTACCAACCTTAATCACGGAACTGGAACCCTTAAGATCGCCGCTTTGAGGCATGGCGTTTCCATTTTTAGATATTCGGGCAGCGACGATAACCTCTGGAAATTTTGACAATTTCATCGACGGATTCATTGCCATGGTATCGTCTAACTGAAAGTCTAAAGGTAAATCAGAAACCTGCTTCTTTATGATGGCCAAAGGCATACGTGGTCCGGATGCCGCTCGGGCAAAAACAAAAACAGTATCAGTGGGTGCTACCCTACCCATCAAAGTACTATCTAGGCTTACCGTTCCTGTTACTTTAGCATTTCCACTGGCAGCCGGCGTTGTTTGTTGTGTAGTTACTTCACCGCTTACACTGCCACCGGCAACTTGAGCCTGCTCTGCAGATTTAACCTTGGCGAGAAATTCAGTATCCAGTTCCTCACCCAACAAAGATTTTACCTCACCGATATTTTTAAGCATTTGGGTGTGATTTTCAGAACCTTCAGGAAATTG
>Ga0316192_10001206_pt1 | contig 19028 bp, 13 predicted proteins | sample MerIslwburrow_MG_FD_204931 | JGI IMG/M metagenome (GOLD analysis project Ga0316192, IMG submission 204931) | Coastal sediment microbial communities from Maine, United States - Merrow Island worm burrow | ecosystem: Environmental > Aquatic > Marine > Coastal > Sediment | place: USA: Maine...
GGAGTGGCGAAACCAGGTACATCGGTCCAGCAGACCTCATGCGGCCCGACAGGAATCGGAACCCAATTCAGACCCCAACTGTTACGGGCAATACCGTCAACCAAAATCTGCGACGGACGAGCAGGGCTGGTGGTAACCCGCAACTGCCCAAGGGCCGGACCACTGGGGGCAAATGACCAGGTCATGTCGTACTTGCCGTTGCGGCTGGGGAGGAAGCTTGCATCGCCACCGAAGACACTCACCCGTATCCGATAGGTCTCACCGGATACGACGGCAAGGCTGGTGGTCGAGTGCAGCTGGCTGTGGGCACACGTCACATCGTTGTCGCCGCTCGCCACTTCGGTGAGTGAGCCCAGGCTGTTACCGGTGTAGATGTGGACCAGTGTGTCGGTTGTGGTCGACGCGCTGCAGGTCGAGAACTCGACGTCGCCGTCGGCCGGGGCCGTCCACGTGTACCAGGTTGAGGCAACGCCATCGTTGTTCGGCTCGCCCGCTTCCTCGGTTGCACAATGTGAGTAGTCGGTGTTGACGCCGGAGTTGCCGTTGAGCAGCTCGGCGGCGGCGAAGGCGTCATTGGCGTTCAGGTTCCTGGCCGCAGCCAGAACGCTCAGCCTCGGGACCGTTGCCGACCCACCTGGCCTGTTGTCGGTCACCGGCACACCGGTGGAGGTGAGCCGGGCGATGATCTGATCGTCCATGTTCGCTGTCGAGCCATTGCTGGGCGAAGCCCAGTCGTAGCAATCGGCCAGGGCGGCAATGGCGCCTGTGACGTGGGGGGTGGCCATCGACGTGCCGTCCAAGATGGCATAGACACCATCGCCAGTATCCCACGTTGACCTGATGCTCGAACCTGGGGCCCAGAGGGCGGTGAGGTTCGAGTCGACGTTGCTGAACGGCGAGGCGTTGTCGCTATCAGTGGTGCTGGCCACCGCGGTGGCGCCGGTGACACACGCCGGGTACGAAATCGAGTTGGTCTCGTAGCCGTTGCCGGTGGCGATCGCTACGACGATGCCCTGATTGCGGGCCGCGGCGATGGAGGTCACCGTCGCCGGGCTCAGGAAATCGCAGTTGGTGGAGTGGAGCTGGCTGGGGTCGCCGAGACTCAGGTTGAGCGACGCAACCTTGGCTCCTGCCAGTTCCCGGGCGACGGCAAAATCGATACCGGCGAGGATGCTGGACCCGGCGATGCCTCCGTTGGCATTGCCGACCCTGACCGCGATGATCCCCGCCCGTTGGGCGACGCCGCCTGAGACATTGGTGAACGGTTCGGCCGCCGCGGCGATGCCGGCGACGTGGGTGCCGTGCCCTTCACCGAACGAGGCACCGGCCCCGGGTCCGATCTGTGAGGTCCCCCCGTTGGGGCACGAGAAGTCGGAGGTGTAACAGGCCTCGGCCACCACTCTCGAGCCGAAAGCGGCATGTGTACTGCGGGTACCGCTGTCGATGATCGCCACCTCCCAGGCATTGGCGGCGGAATCACTGCCGCCATCGACGATTTGCTGGTTGGTGATGTCGGCCCCGGTTACCGCCGTTGCCGAATCCAGATAGAACTCCAGCTCGCGGTCCAGTTCTACGCCCCCGGTGGCATCGGTGTCGAGGATGGCCTCGAATCCTTCGGTGCTTACCTCGGCAGTGAGGACGGGAATGTTTGTCCCTCGTGTTACGACTTTAGACCCCGTTCCGGCCAGGGCCGTTTCGATCTCGTCTAGTCGCTCGACGCGGGCAGCCATGTTGTTGGAGCTGCCCCCGGCCAGCGGGCGGGCGGTCACGATGATACGAACGGTTGTCGGATCGGAGGCGGCATCGTCGCTCAGGCCGACGCCGCTTCCGAGCTGCTGTCGGATGGCGTCAATGTCGCCCAGGATTTCAGCGGGTGGAAACTCCTGTTCGAAGCGGGCCGAGTGACCAACGATCGACAACGGCTCATCGCCGGTGTGGTGATCGTCTGGGTCGAACTTGGGAGAGATCGGCGACGCCGTCGACCGGTCGACCGTTTGGTCCTCCGTGTCGGTTTGTGCGGTTGCTTGCGTGGGGGCCACGGTCCACATCACAAGTAGTGCCGCCGTCACCCCCATCATGATCCGCTTTCGGGTTCCGGCAACGCGACTTGTCATGCTTCTTCCACCTTGAGCACTGCTTCGTCTGGATTTGCCCCGGCGGTCAATGTCCGTGCTTTGCCATATCGCAACGCGTTGGACCGGGGATCGGGCCATCATGAAGCACTGCGCCCGCCCCGCCTCGCAGCTTGCATCATGAAGATGCTGTAGGGTACTGGCTGCAGGTGGTGCAGGGGATTCACCGCAGTGATTCCTGCTGGACTTTCTGCGGACCTATTGCTTGCCGCGAGGCTTGGGCCCGGTAGATATCGCCGGGTCGCTGGCCTCAGGTGCTCAGGGAAAGAACTGAAGGCCGCTTGGCCGTGCTGTTGGCCAGATGGAATCTGGCAGTGGGAAGATGCTGCCTCGGTGGCCACCGGTCAACGGTGGTGCCGCCCGGGTCTCAGCGGTTTGCGAACCTTGACTTGATGCGCCCGAGTAGCCCTGGGGCCGGCTTTTGGCCTGCCGGTGTGTCGACCGGAGGCGGCCATGCGCCGGGCGGCATGGTGGCGATCAGGTCAGCCAGGTTGGCGAGTGTCTGGTCGACCTGGGCCTTGTTGTAACCGGTGGATTTCTCCTCGAAGCGGATGTCTGGGAGGCGATTCAGGAGTTGAAGCCGACCATACGGATCGTACATGGGCTGCAATCTGCTACGGCCCCCCGGTCCAGTCGACCGTTGCCGTCACCGCCACTGCGGCAACACACAACACCATCTGGCGGGCTCAGGGGCCGCTGCGCTCGTCTTTCCAGCGGGATTGGCCAAGCTTGTAGCCGACACTGCGGATGGTCTGGATCAGGTGCGAGTGTTCCTCGCCCAGCTTGGCCCGCAGGCGGCGCACATGAACGTCGACGGTTCGGGCTCCGCCGTAGTACTCGTACCCCCACACCCGGTTGAGCAGTGTCTCGCGGGTGAACACCCGGCCCGGGGTGGCGGCCAGGAACCGCAGCAACTCGTACTCCATGTAGGTCAGGTCGAGGGCCCTGCCATCAACGACGGCCTGGTAGGTCTCCAGGTTCAGCTCGATGGGACCATAGGTGACCAGCTCGGGCCGCTTGCCCCGCCCCGCCCGCCACAGCAACTGCTTGATCCTCGCTTCCAGCTCGCGGGGGTGGAACGGAGTGATGAGGAAGTCGTCGAATAGCTCGCTGCGGGTGTCGAGGTCCTCGAGCTGGGATGGTGCGATCAGCACCAGCAGGGGCTCGGTTGGCACGTCACCCCGCCGCAGTACGGTGCACAGGGCCCAGGCCGCTTCGGGTGTGGTGTCGGTGGCGACGACGGCCCCCGTCCATGAGGCCACGGTCTCAGGGTTCTTGAGAACGTTAATCTCGGGAGCAGGTTCCCAGTGGTAGTCCCCGAACTCCAGGCAGCGCACCAGCTCCGGGGGAGCCGGATCGGGGAACACGAGGAAGGTTTCGTCGGCGGACATCGACATCTACGAAGGTACCGGGCTTGCTACCACGAGGGTAGATAGCGTTCCAGCTCCCATTGGCTGACGTGGGTCTTGTAGTCACGCCACTCGTTGCGCTTGTTGCGGATGAACCACTCGAAGATGTGCTCGCCCAGCGCCTCGCGCACCAACGTCGAGCCCTCCATGGCGTCGAGTGCCTCCGACAGGCTTTGGGGCAGGGGTTGCAAACCCCTCTTCGTCATCTCGTTGGCGTCGAACTCGAAGATGTTCTCCGTGGTTTCCGGCGGCAACTCGTAACCTTGTTTGATGCCCTCCATGCCCGCCGCCAGGATCACTGAGAAGGCGAGATACGGGTTGCACGACGGGTCGGGGGAGCGGTACTCGATTCGCGTCGATGTGGTCTTGTCTGGCTTGGTCACCGGCACCCGCACCAGGGCCGAGCGGTTGTTGGTTGCCCACGACACCCACACCGGGGCCTCGTAACCGACGACCAGGCGCTTGTAGGAGTTCACCAACTGATTGGTGATGGCGGTGATCTCGCGGGCGTGAACCAACAGACCGGCCATGAACTGGCGGCCAATCAGCGAAAGCGAAAAGGGAGCGTCGGGGTCGTGGAAGGCGTTGTCGTCTCCCTCGAACAGCGACAGGTGCAGGTGCATGCCCGAACCCTGCATGCCTTCGAGTGGCTTGGGCATGAACGAGGCGAAACGGCCCCGCTCCATGGCCAGCTCCCGCACTACCAGCCGGAACGTCATGACCTGGTCGGCCATCGACATGGCATCGGTGTAGCGCAGATCGATCTCGTGTTGGGAAGGGGAGTCCTCGTGGAAGGAGTACTCCACGGGGATGCCCATCGTCTCCAGTACCGAGATGGTTTCCCGGCGGAGATCGGAGGCCACATCGCTGGTGGTGAGGTCGAAGTAGGAGCCGGAGTCGAGCAGAGTGGGGGCGTGCGACGGTTCACCGTCGGCGAAGTAGAAGAACTCCATCTCGGGGGCCACAAAGAACGAGTAGCCGGCTTCACGGGCCCGGTCGAGGTTGCGGCGCAGCACATGGCGGGGGTCGCCGCCGAAGGCGTTGTCGCTGTGGTCAAAGATGTCGCAGAACATGCGGGCCGTCGTGCCCTTGTCGGCCCACGGCATCAGCTCGAAGGTGGATGGATCGGGTCGGGCCAGCACGTCGGACTCTTGGACGCGGCTGAACCCGTCGATGGCCGAGCCGTCGAAGTGCATGCCCTCGTCGAACGCCGTCTCCAGCTCCACGGGGGAGATCGCCACCGACTTGAGCTGGCCGAGCACGTCGGTAAACCAGAGCCTGATCAGCTTGACGTTGCGTTCCTCGACGGCGCGCAGTACGTATTCCTGCTGTCGTTCCACCCCTATGAGTAAACACCCCGCCGACCGCGTAGCACCTGCTCAGGTGCCCCGGAGGCCATTGGTTCACGCGGCGTTAACACTCAAGATATTGCCTTGGTCCGACGTTGAGGGTTAAGTGAGATTGGCAAACCTGGCCTGACAACGTCGTCGCTGCGGGTGCGCTGAGCAGGTCCTCGAGATGGTCGAGGAATCCCTCACTGAGCCAATGGAGAACAGAACGTGGCATATCAGGCTGAATATATTTGGATCGACGGCACCGTGCCGACATCGGAGATCCGAGCTAAGACCAGGGTTATCGCCGACGACAAGGAGCCGGGCATCTGGGGCTTCGACGGCTCCAGCACCAATCAGGCCACCGGCGACAACTCCGACGTTGTTCTGCAACCGGTGTACCAGTGTCACGACCCCATCCGGGGTGGCAACAACATCCTCGTGTTGTGTGAAACCCAGTTGACCGATCTCACCCCACACCCCACCAACACCCGGGCCCCGGCCGTTGCGGCCCTGGAGAAGTACGGCGATCAGGAGCCCTGGTTCGGTCTTGAGCAGGAATACACGATGCTCCAGACCGGCAGTGGCTGGCCCTACGGCTTCCCCCAGCACGGGTTCCCCGGCCCCCAGGGTCCCTACTACTGCGGCGTTGGCGCGGTGAAGATTGCCGGTCGCGACATTGTCGAGGAACACACCGCGTGGTGTATCGCCGCCGGTCTCGGTATCTCCGGAACCAACGCCGAGGTCATGCCTGGGCAGTGGGAATTCCAGATCGGGCCGCTCGACACCGTGACTGTTGCCGATCACCTGTGGATCTCCCGCTACCTGCTGTACCGCCTGGGTGAGGAATACAACGTCGAGATCTCCCTCGAGGCCAAGCCCATGAAGGGCGACTGGAACGGCGCCGGGATGCACACCAACTTCTCGACCAAGGCCATGCGCGAGGGCTACGATGCCGTGGTTGCCGCCGCCGAATCGCTTGGTGCCCCGGGCAAGCCGGAGGAGCACCTGGCGGGCTATGGCGTTGGTATCGAGGAGCGCCTCACCGGCGAGCACGAGACCCAGCGTTATGACCAGTTCAGCTATGGGGTTTCAGATCGTGGGGCCTCGGTTCGTATCCCGTGGCAGGTGGCCAAGGATCAGAAGGGCTACATCGAAGACCGTCGCCCCAACGCCAACGCCGATCCGTACCTGGTGACGACCCTCATGACCAACACCGTGTGCGGCGCCCTCAGCTGAACGCGAGATGCCGGACGCCGAATGGTCCCGACTGGTCAAGGGTTGAACACCTCAGCGGGTTCGAGCCAACGGTGGTCCGAAGGTCCTATTGCCCTGCCGGCCAAGGCAGGGTAATTTAGATTTGAAACAGGGGGGAGGGCGTCCGGCGGGGGCTCCTCCTCCCTGTGTCATTCTCTTCCGGGGTCGGCATGCCACCCCCTCCGGCAGTCCGGCCCCGGAAGGTAGGTTTCAGTGCCCACCTGGCCCAGCCGTTGGTGGATGCCTGGCCTATCTCGTCCGCTTGGCCCAGATCGGCCGCTCCTTCGTGGGTGCCTCGGTGGCAGGCAGGAATGCCGACCACCGGCCGGCGGCGCCGGGTTGTGGTGGCTGGAAGACCAGACCCCCTCCACTCGGTTGCCGGTAGCGCCTTACATCGATTTTCGATTGCGGTGATGGTCTGCTCCTCACATTCTCCTAACACGGCGAGCCGAAGCTGAAGGCACACCAACTACAGGAGCGAACAACGAGATGGAATCCCCCCGCAGTACATCGAATACCTCGGGCCCGAACTCGCCCCGTCCCAACCCGGCCGGGCGGGTGGCGACATCGAAGACCAAGCGCTACCTGGTAGCCGTAGGGCTACTGGCCGGAGCCATGACCCTCGGTGCCGTCTTCAGCCCGGTGGACCTGGCCGGAGCCCAGAGCGACGAGAGCGATGCCACCACCGAAGACTCCAACAGCGGTGACAGCGCCGACATCGGAGCCGCCGACGGCAGCACCGATAGTGGCGCCGACAACGAGATGTACGGCAAGGGTCGTTTGGGCCGCGGTGGCTTTGGCCGCCACAACGGTGAGCGGGGTGAGGCTCTGGCCGAGATCCTGGGGATCTCCGTCGATGAGCTCCAGGCCGGTCGGGCGGAGGGCAAGACGCTGGCCCAGATGGCCGAGGAGCAGGGGATCGCCGTTGAGGCCCTGACCCAGGAACTGCTTGCACTGGCCAACACCCACTTTGACGAAGCCGTTGACGAGGGCCACCTGACCCGGGACGAGGCCGACAAGAAGCTGGCAGGGCTGGAGGAACAGATCGAGGACCACGTCAACCAGGTCCCCGGCGAGAACGGTGGCGACCATCATCGGGGTGAAGGCCGCGGGCACCAACGTGGTGGCCGAGGCGGCCCGGGCTCCGGCCTCGCCGGGCCCGGCATGTATGGCCCGGGCGCCGACTTGGGCGCCTTGGCCGACGGTCTTGGGTTATCCCTCGACGAGTTGAAGACCGCCGTGGCCGGTGGGCAGACCCTGGCCGAGGCCGCGGCCGAGCAGGGGGTGTCGGAGTCCGACCTGGTCGCCGCCCTGGTCGGTGAGGCGTCGAGTCGGATCGACGAAGCCGTCGCGGCCGGTCGTCTCGACACCGACCGGGCCGCTGAAATCACCGAATCGCTTGAGGAACGCATCACCGGCATGGTCAACGCTGAACGACCCGACGGGTCGGAGTACTCCGGACGTCGTGGTGGCCAACAGGGTCGCCGTGGGCCGGGTCGATCGGGGTTCCACGGTCCTCAGTCCGAAGGCTCGGCCAGCGATGACGGCGTCGAGGACTCGAGCTTCACCGCCTGATCGCCTTCGTCGGGCCGGCCCAGCGGGGCGACACCGACAACCATGTCAATGGTGCGATAGTGGAATCGTCGTGGTCCCGGGGATCCCTCCCCCTGGGGTCACGATTCATTTTTCCGGGCAGGTGGGCGGCCCTGTGCGGGGCACGGCAGGTGTGTCGGCGGGCGGGTGGATGTTGCTGGGAGCTTCCCTCCCCGGTCGTAGGATTGTGCGGGATGCGACGAATTCGGGTGGCCTGCTGTCAATTCAACCCAACGGTTGGTGATCTCGACGGCAACGTCGACCGGATGCTGGTCATGTTGGAACAGGCCGAGGAGGCCGGCGCCGACGTGGCCGTCTTCCCCGAGCTGTCGATCACGGGTTATCCCCCCGAGGATCTGGTGCTCAAGCCGGGCTTTGTCGAGGACAACCTGGAGGCCCTGGCCACCATCACCGCCAGGGCGAGAGACTGCGCCGTGGTCGTTGGCTACGTCGATCTCGATCGTGACCTCTACAACGCCGCGGCGTTGTGCTACCAGGGTCGGGTTGAGCTCCGCTACCACAAGCGTCTGCTTCCCAACTATTCGGTGTTCGACGAGCAGCGCTACTTCTCCGAAGGTTCGACGCCGATGGAGTTGGTGGAGCTCCAGGGGGTGAGGATCGGCCTGTCGATCTGTGAGGATGCCTGGAGCCCGACCGGGCCGGTGGCCGAGTTGGGACGGGGTGGGGCCGAGCTGGTGCTGAACATCAACGGCAGCCCCTTTCGGGTTGGCAAACAGGACGACCGCGAGACCATGCTGGCCACCCGGGCCGCCGACGCCTCGGTTCCCCTGGTCTACGTGAACCAGGTCGGCGGCCAGGATGAGTTGGTGTTCGACGGTGGGTCGGTGGTGATGGCGGCCGAGGGTCACGTGGTGGCTCGGGCTCCTCTGTTCGAGGAGCACCTGCTGGTGGTCGACCTTGAGATCCCCAAGCTGTACCGCAAGCGACGCCTCGACCCCCGCGGTCAGTTCGACCCCCTGCACCCGTTGCCACATCGGGCCCTCGATGCCGAGCAGAAGATCGAAGGGTCACCGCTCAAGCCCTGTGTGTCCGAGCTGCCAGATGAACTGGAGCAGATCTGGAAGGCCTTGGTGCTCGGAACCCGGGACTACGTCACCAAGAATGGCTTCAGCGACGTCGGTGTCGCCCTTTCCGGGGGTATCGACTCCTCCATCGTGGTGGCGTTGGCGGTGGATGCGTTGGGCCCGGACCGGGTGCACGCGGTGCTGATGCCGTCGCGCTACTCCTCTGATCACTCGATCTCCGACGCCGAGGCCCTGTGCCTCAATCTTGGGGTCGAGTGCCGCACGATCCCGATCGAGCCGGCCCACCAGGCCATGCTCGACATGCTCGACCCGAGTTTCGACGGGTTCGATCCCGACACCACGGAGGAAAATCTGCAATCGCGGATCCGGGGGGTGATGATGATGGCGCTGTCGAACAAGCTCGGCTGGATGATCCTGACCACGGGAAACAAGTCCGAGACGTCGGTCGGGTACTCCACGTTGTACGGCGACACCGCCGGCGGGTTCGCCGTCATTAAGGATGTGTCGAAACTCCTGGTCTATGGGCTGAGCCGCTGGCGCAACCGTCAGGCGGGCCGCCCCCTGATCCCCGAAAACGTCATTGACAAACCGCCTTCGGCGGAGTTGCGGCCCGACCAGCGAGATGATCAGAGTCTGCCGCCCTACGAGGTGCTTGATCCGATCCTCGAGGGGTATGTCGAGGGCGACCTGAACCGTCAGGAACTGATCGACGCCGGCCACGACCCCGACATCGTGGATCGGGTGGTACGTCTTGTCGATATCGCCGAGTACAAGCGCCGACAAAGCCCACCAGGGATCAGGATTTCATCCAAGGCCTTCGGACGGGACCGGCGGGTGCCCATTACCAATCGCTACCGGGGTTGATCCGGTCGGTCATATGAGCCGTGAGACCTGCTGGCCGTGGCACCGGGTTGGCACGATTACCCCTACCGCCTGGGCTTTTGCGCTCACTGGCTTTCTTGCGACTTGGCTTTCGTTCCTGCGGTAGTAGCGTGGGTTCTGGCGGGTGGCCGGAGACCAAATGTTCGATTTTTCATTCTCAAAGTGGCTCCGTCCCAGATCTCGGCTGTTGGCCGTAAGCGTGGCTTTTGTGGTCGTTCTGGCCGGTTCGTTTCCCGGTGGTGCGAGCCTGGAGGAAGACATCGAGGAACTGGAACGTGAGCAGGAGCGCGTCCAGACCGAGAAGGCCGAGAAGGCCGCTGACGTCGACGCCGCAACGGCCACCGCCGAAGAGTTGTCCGCTGCCCTTGAAGTGCTGAATGCCGCGGTGAACCAACAGGTGGCGGCAGTGGAGAGTGCCCAGCAGTCACTGGAATCGGCCCGAGCGGCGCAGGATGTCGCGGTCGTGGCCGTCGCTGCCCAGAACCAGACGATCAGCGACCTGGAACAGCGGCTCTCGGCCAGGGCCATCTCGTCCTTCGTTACCCAGGAGCGGCCTCGTTCGCTGATCCTTGAAGAGGCCAACCCGAACACCGTGGTCCGGATGCAGTCGCTGGTTGATGCGATTACCGAGGACGGGGTCAGTGTCACCGATGAGCTGCGGGCGGCCAAGGAGGACCTCCAGATCGAAGAGGCGCTGGCGGTCGATGCCGCAGCCCGGGCCAAGGCGATCGAAGCTCAGCTGCGTCTGGATCTTGAAGTACTTGAGGTCAGCCGGGGGGCGCAGGCCGATCTGGTGGCCGAGGCGGAGGAACGCCTGGAACGGAGCCTGGCCGAGGCGTGGGTGCTGAGCGAAACCGACAAGGAACTCTCGGTCAAACTCGAAAAGAAGAACTCCCAGCTGGCGGCCCAGGTGGCATTGGCCCAACGGCGGGCCAATGCGGCCCCGACCAGTGGCGCCAATCCCAGCTTCCCCTCGGCCGCCGACATCGTCAACGTTGGTGGGATCTGGGTGCACACGAGCATCTCGGCCAACCTGCAGTCGCTGCTCAACGACGCCGCGGCCCAGGGCCACAACTTCAGCGGGGGCGGCTACCGCGATTCGCAGTCGCAGATCCGCCTGCGCCGGGCACACTGCGGAACCAGCGACTACGCCGTCTACCGCATGCCGGCCTCGCAGTGCAGTCCCCCGACGGCGCGTCCCGGCTCGTCCCAGCATGAGCAGGGCAAGGCCATTGACTTCCGCTACAACGGCTCAACCATCAGCAGCCGCTCGAACGCCGGCTACCGCTGGCTGGCGGCCAACGCGGCGAACTACGGCCTGTTCAACCTGCCGAGCGAACCGTGGCACTGGTCGATCAACGGGCGCTGAGCGTCGCCGGCAGGCTCGAATCGTATGAGGTCGGGATCAGGACTAGGGTCGGGTCACGCTGAGCGACCGAGAGGATTCCGATGGCTGATGTAAGCAAGCCGCGGGCGCCGTTTGCGCCCTGGGACCGGCGGGAGTTGCCGGGTTCGTTCACCGTCGAGGAAACGGCGAAGCGGGTCGGCCACTACAAGTGGATCGAGATGCGGATCTTCGAGGTAATGGGCGGATGGGTGGCCACCGTGCCCGAACTCGACGTCAAGCTGCGCCTCGGCACCCACACCTACCACCATGCTTTCCACTCCGAACTGTGGCACAAGCGGCTGCCGGAGTTGCGGGAGATGAACCCCGAACGCCTCACCCAGCCCCCAAATGCCGAGATGGAGGCCTTTGTCGAGGCCATGTCCACCCCTGAGGCCGCAGGTCAGACGATCGAGAAGCTCGTTGGCCTGTACCGGGTGCTGCTGCCCCATCTCATCGCCGCCTACACCTACCACCTCAACAACACGAGCCAGATCACCGACGCCCCAACGATCCGTTCCATCAACTTCTGTTTGCTGGATGACATGGAGGAATGGCGCGAGGGTGAGATGATCCTGCAGTCATTGATTACGAGCGACGAAGCCGTCGAGCGGGCAACAACCCATCAGGCGGCGCTGACGAAGCTGATGGTGGCGGCCGGCGGTGTCGTCGGGCCTGGTTCGATTGGTTCGTTCGACGTCGACACCGAGCTCATGGCGGCGGAGTGAGATGATCACGGTCAGGCCTGAGCGCTTCACCAAGGTTGAGTACGATCACGGCCAGTTGGTCGCCCACGCCGAAGCGGCCTTGAAGCGGGTCTTTGGCCCTTCGGCCGATCTGGACATCGAGATCGAGGTCGACGAGGACGCGGCGACGACACGATTTGCCATCACGGCCATGGAACCGGTGGTCGTGGTTGACCTTGACGGCGGCGCGGTGGAGAACCTCCGTGACCCCCGACGTTTCGGCGGCCTGGCCGCCGACATCACCTTCACCCGGATCTTCCTTGAGCTGTACGACCGTCGCTTGGCGGTGTTCGGGGCGCCGTCACTGGATGAGCAGCCGTCGCAGGCCCAGAGGATGGCGTGGGACGTGAATCTGTACGGACGGGTGGCCCGGCTCGGACTGCGGCTGCACAAGCCGAGGTTCCTCTACAACTTCCGCAATCGTCACGGCTTCACCGACAAAGCAGACGCCGTGTTCGAACAGCTGTGGGAAGCGGGCGACACCACCTGGCGTCGGATCGCCGACCTGTCGGACAGCGCCCGCGGCGAGCAGGCCGGTTAGGCCCTGAGCCGCCCGGGCTGCGGGTGCGGGTTGTTGGTGCGGCTGCGGTCGCGGGATGTGTTTGCGGTTTGTTGGGGTTGGCTCAGGCCAGGTCGTGCATGCTGACGCCCTGGTAGAGGTCGATGTCGGGGGCGCGACTGAGTAGTCCTTCACAGGATCGGGCCATCTCCACCATCTCGGCGCTGTCGAAGTGGGCCTGCTGGGCGTCGAGTGAATCCCATTTCTGCACCACGACCAGTTGGCCCGGGATGGTCATCGACGACACGAAGTCGATGTTGCGACAGCTGGCTTGGGAGCGACTGATCACGACGTATCTCGACAGTATCGAGGCCAGATCGGCCGGACGTTCGGTGTTGAAACGCAGGATGACCATCACTGGGTCCGGCTCATCGGTCATTGCGGTTCTCCTGGTCTGCGGGGGCCACGGTCGGCTGTCGACCAGATGGTCCGTTGGCGGTACATCGCTCAAGCAGATGCTCGATGGTGTCGACAACCAGTTGTCCTGGCTCTTCAAGTACCGGGATTCCCGCCGAACGTTCCCTCCGACTTGCCGTCGGGGGCTGATCACGGCGAGATTTGGTTGGTCCGCTGTGGTACTCGATCGGAGGCGAATGACGATGCGAACGATCGAAGTGGTGGGAAAGAACGTTCAAGCAGGGGGAATCAATCGACAAGCTTGTGTAGTTTCTCATCGACGGGACAGAGTTTTGTCCGGTCGAAGTTCGTTGCAATGTTGGTACGATTGTGAATCAACTCCATGACAGACGAGACAAGAGAAGTTAGGCGAACAGGTTTGCCGTTGGTCCTTGGTGCAGAGCGTGGTATTCCAATTACACTTGCAGCACATAACTTGGCAACGAGGTGGCTACCCTCGAAGTTAGCCAGTAGATGCCGCGATGGGGCAACCGGCTCCGTCGTTAGACGAGAGGTTGGATTCCTTGGCTAAGGAGCGCGTCGAGCGAGACGAGGAAGACCTCGTCAGGCTGTACCTCACGGACATCGGTCAATACCCGTTGCTCACAAAAGAGGATGAGGTCAGGCTGGCCCAGGCGATCGAGAAGGGCAAGGAAGCGTCCGAGGAGCTTGAGGCTGAGGCCACCATGACTCCCAGTCGGAAACGCGAACTGCGCCGCTCAGCCAGGAAGGGACGCGACGCCGAACGCACCTTCGTCCAGTCAAACCTTCGGCTTGTGGTTTCGATTGCCAAGAAGTACCAGGCCTCGGGTCTGCCGCTGCTGGATCTGATCCAGGAGGGCAACCTCGGCCTCATGCACGCCGTCGAGAAATTTGATTGGCGTAAGGGTTTCAAGTTCTCGACCTATGCCACCTGGTGGATCCGCCAAGCCATCACCCGGGGCATCGCCAACACTGGCCGTACCATCCGGCTGCCGGTTCACGCCGGCGACACCTTGGCCCGCCTGCAGAAGGCCCGGGCCCGGCTGGAGCTGAAGTACGGTCGCCCGGCCACCCTGTCGGAACTGGCTCTCGAAGTTGAGATGCCCGAAGACAAAGTGACCGAGGCCTTGCGCTTCGCCGCCGAGCCGTTGTCGTTGTCGGAGCCCCTGCGGGAAGACGGCGACGCCGAACTGGGCGACGTAGTCGAGGACCGCTCAGCCGACTCACCGTTTGAAGTGGCGGCCACGTCGTTGCTACCTGACGAGATTTCACGACTGCTGGCCCCTCTCGACGAGCGGGAGCGGGAGATCTTGAAGCTGCGCTTTGGGCTCGACCGGGGCGAGCCCCGTACCCTGGAAGAGGTTGGTGAGTACTTCAACCTCACCCGGGAGCGCATCCGTCAGATCGAAGCCCGGGCCATGTCGAAGCTGCGGCATCCCTCCTCCGATACCGGCGCCCGGGATCTCCTGGCGGTCTAGGTGTGCCCGCCTGCGGCGGGCACGGGCGCAGAGCGCCTGGGACGTTTCGGCTTCGCCGAAACGTCCCACGGATTGGGCGTAGGGTCGCGGGGTTGCGTCATTGGCCGCTAGCGCCCCGGCTTCAGCTTGATCGGTGGTATCTCCGGTGCCCTAGCGGTGTGACGGGCTGAGCCGGAGCGAGAAACAGAAACTAGAACGGGCTGAAGGCAGACGGGTCGTCGAGTTGGTCGATGTGTTGCTTGAGTTTGTCGACGATCTCCTGGCGGGAACGTTCGGTTCCCGGCGTTGCAGGGAAGGCGAGGAACGTCTGCAAGCCGGCCAGGCGTGACGCCAGGCGTTGGTTCAGTGCGTCGGCCGTGCTGCTGATTCTGGCGCTCTTCGATGCGAGTTGGCGAGTGACCTCCTGCCGGGGGCCGCTGAGTCCGTCGGCCAGCTGTTGAGTGACGGCGGGCAGGGTGGCTGCCATCAGGTGGTTCCACCGTTCGACACTGCACTCGACGGCCCGCCGGGCTTCCCTCACGCGACCGGATTCGATCTGCGGAGCGGCGGTTCCCGCACTGTTGAGTAGGTCCTGCAGCGGTTCATGTACCGCGGCCAGCTGACAGGCGAGGGGCCACAGCGAATTGAGGGCGAGGGAGTACTGGCCCTCCAGCGCTTTCAACCACGGAGCGGCAGCGGAGTCGGGGTCTACCACGGCACTGTCCTGGTTGGTGAGAAACACCGGCAGTCGGAGCACAGCGTGCTCGATCTGACGCTCCGTTTCGGCGGCTCCACGGGCCAATTCAGCAGCCAGCTGCACAAAATTGTCGCCCTCGGGGGCCACGATCGGGTCGCTCAGTTCCTGGGCTTGCTGCTGGGGCCGGCGGCTGAGGGTCGCCCCGTCAGTGTCGTGGAGTAGCGCGTGGAGTTCGGCCACCGGAGCGACGATGGTGGATAGGAAGTAGTCACCCTCAAGGGCAGCGATGGCATCCAGCAGCTGATCGGCGCGGTCCTCAAAGTCGATCTCAGCCTTGGCCGCCTGGATCGCGGTGTGGATCGCCTCCATCATTTGGTTGGGCCCGCTCAAGGTGAGCGACGGGTCGTCATCGTCGAGGCTGAGGTCCACCTGGCCTTGTGTCGCAGGCACCGGTCGGGGCTGTAGGGATCGAAGCGGCTCATGGCGGTCCTCGCCCCGGCCGTAGAGGCGGATGTGGTGTCGCTCAATGGTCAACGCGGCCGGGCTGCCATCGTCGAGGAGGCAAAGGAAGGGCCCCTGCTCCAGGGAGCGGGCCGCGGTGCGGCTGAGGGGCTCGTGTCTCGAGAGGCGATCGAGCAGATGCGACTCGATGTCGGCCACGAGCAGCGGTCCGCCTTGGGCACCGAGCAGGATGAGCCGGTCCATGGTCCAGGCGCCCCGGAGACCCGGGTCGTCGAAGGAGAAGTGATGGCCGGTGTCGGTACTGGTGTCGGTGAGCGAAAGGTCGGTCTCGGTTACTACCGCCTCAGCTGAGCCGTCGAGGGGTTGTGAGTAGGTGCCGACCCCGGTGAGGTGAACCCGGCCAATGGCTGACGCCTGCCCCGGGGCGCCTCTTTGGTGTCGGTCTCCAGGAGCCTGGCCCTCCTCAGCTAGGTCCTGGTGGTATTGGTCAGTGGCGTGGTCGCTGCTCTGGCTCTTTTCGGGCACTGGGCCCGAGGACGGGTTTGAAGGCGGGGCTGCAGTTGGAGTCGGAGGACCCTCGTACGGGGTGGCGGTGGCGATGTCGCGGGGCCTGGCCGGTGCCCGATCCGGTTCCAACACGGTGGTCAGTGTGGCCGCCAACTCCGCTGACGGCAGATGGATGGAAAGCGATTCTACTTCCAGCCCGGCGACCCTGGCGGCTGCCTGGATGTGAATCGCTCGGCCGGCTATTGCGGTGCGAAGCGAACCAATCGGCAGGTTGCACAGCGCCACCCCCCGCTTTGTGAGGGTGATATGGCTGTGGTCGACCTCGACGTGGGCGTAGAATTCGCCGCCGTCGAGGTGTTCGCGTAGGGCGGCGGCTGTGGGGTGGCCGTCGGCTCTGGAGGCTGCAGCCGCCACCTTCGACCCGCCCTTGAACCCAGCCACCACGCTGACGGGGAGGGGGCTGATTCGTTCCGGCCCGGCGAGTGGGAGGGCGGCGGCAATGAGGCCCAGCTGGTCGCCGTAGTCAAACGACACAATGCCAATGTCGGGCAGGTCCACCGCGGCACGAACGATGGTACTGGTGGCGGCGAACACGATCTCCTCCCGCTCCAGGGGGAAGGGCACGAGTGCCGTGGCGTGTTCGTCCGACATCAAACTGCCGGCGTCGTGGACGTAAAGCGCTGGGTAGTCGGTGAGCAACACCGTTCGAACACCACCCCGGCCGAGGCTCGTGATGATCAGCGGTTCCCCAACGTATTCCTTCAACGCCTCAGGCAGATTTTCAATGGGATCGGCGCTGTTCTCGCCATCGGTCGGTCGAGGTGCCGGGCTGAGTCGGTCGAGGGAGCTGACCCGGACCCGAGCCCAGCGGTTGACCAACTTCGACCCAACCGATCCTGAGGGGCGCTCTTGTTCCGGCGGTGGTTCCGACACCGGGGCCTGCGGTGATGGGGATGGCGTGACCGACCGTCGATGCGAGGCCGAGGCTACCGCAGCGCTCGTTCCGACATCGATAGGCGATGGGACCGGTGCGGGCCCCTGGCTGACGCCTGGAAGTCTCGACTCGGTGTCCGCTGTTTCCTCCGTTGGCCGGGGCGGCTCGACAATCTCACGGCTGGTCGGACGGGGAGGGTCGCTGTTGTCGCTCGGGTCGTGCTGTGTGGCCTTGGTTCTGGCCAAGTCGTTGTTGGTGTCTTCGGCGGACGACTCGTTGGTTTGGTGCTCTGCAGTCTGTTCGGCCCCGGCGTTGGTGCCCGGATGGACGTGTTCGGTCCATTGGTTCCCGTCGTACCAGCGCCAACAGCCTGGTTTATAGGGGTCGTCGTACCAACCCGCCGCTACTGCCATACCGCCCCCTCCGCTCCTGCCCCTTAAGACTACTCACCCAGGTCAGGGGAGTAGAGTCGACCAGGCAGGCGGGCTTCAGTCCGTTGGGCCCCGTGGGCCGCTCGAAACGCCGGTTTCTTCGTGGCAGCCTGAGCTACCGCCAGCGCCGTCGACGGTTGTCATATGGCCGGATCACAGTAGGAAGTTCCGCCTGTAACTTGGTCGGGCGTCTGGATCGTACCAGGGGGAGAACTTGAGCACGGCTGACGATGAACTTGGACGACGCTCGACGTCTGAGCTGTTCGCCTTGTACCGGGCGATTTTGCGGGAACTTTGAGGCCGCGGAGTAGTGCGCACGGAGAATGCTCCAGCCGGTGACTACGCCGAGTTCCTCGTTGCCACAGCGCTAGGTGGAGTGCTCGCACCGAACTCTGAGAAAGGCTACGACGTGCTCGCTGATGGCATTCGGCTACAGGTGAAATCACGGGTTGTTTCGGACCCGCCACGATCAGGACAGCTTCAGCTGTCGATTTTCAGATCGTTCGACTTCGACGAAGGGGTCATCGTCCTCCTGGATGACCACGACCATGGGGTGCGCCAGGCAGTGCGTGTGCCTGTGGAGGAGCTACCGGCCGTTGCCGTTCGCGATGGACACGTCAACGGACATAGAGTGCACGCTCGACCAGCATCGATGTCTGGCCTTCATGCTGTCGACATCTCCACGCTCCTGTGGAGGGTCACGTAACCGTCGGCGGGGAGCGAGTCAGCTCCGAGGCAACTTGCTCAACGGCGAATCTCGCTCGATCGGCAAACCGCAAGCATCGCTCCGCTGGGACGGCTGGCATCTATTCCAGTGTGCCCGTCGATCTAATCCCGAAGCTCATTGTTTGTCCTGGTCGGCATGCCATCGCTGGGCGTTTGGCGTGCCCGTGGACTGTTTGGCGGAGGTGGACGGGAATCGAACCCGCCTACGAGGGATCACCCCGTACACCCGCTTTGAAGGCGGGGGAGCCCACCAGGTACTCGGACACCTCCACCAGGCAATCTATCGTGCCTGGGAGTCCCTCGGGGGCCTGCTGGTAGCCCAACTGGTAGCCCGAGGCTCCTCGGTCGCACCCAGACCGACCTAGCAAACATGCGTTCGATGTCACACTACCCTCGGTGGGGTGCTATCGGTTCCTTCCCGTTCTGGAGCGTGACTTGTATGACCTATCGAGCGACTGTGGTGAAAATCTTCTTGGCCTCACCGAGTGATACGGCCAATGACCGTCACGTAGTGCGTCAAGCAGCCGATCGGTGGAACGCCGAACACGGCGAAGGGCGGCAAGTCATCTTCCAGGTCGTCGGGTGGGAGACGCACACTTCGCCCGAGTTCGGGGATGAACCGCAAGCGATTATCAACCGCCAGGCGCTCGACGGATGCGATGCCTTGATTAGTCTTCTGTGGACGACCCTGGGATCGCCGACGAAGAACGCCAAATCCGGAACTGTTGAGGAGATCTATCGATTCGCTGAGGGAGGGAAGCCCGTCGGTCTCTTCTTCTGCGATCGTCCTCTCCCGGCCAACGTCGACACGACGAAGCTTGGAAAAGTGCGAACGTTTCGCGACGAGCACCGCCGGGACTGCCTCTATGAGACGTACACCGACGAGCCTAGCCTTGATCGCTATGTTGGTCGTTGGCTGACGCGCCTAGCTGACGACTACCAAACAGCCTTAGGGGCTCGGCTGTCGGCAACTCCGGCGAAGCGCCTAACCACCCGTCTGACAGCCCGACTCACTGGTAGTAGCCGCTCACAACGAATAGAGGTCCGGAATGGGGGGACAGGGGATGTGCATGACGTCAAGCTGTCCATCCCCGATG
>Ga0316192_10001208_pt1 | contig 19019 bp, 17 predicted proteins | sample MerIslwburrow_MG_FD_204931 | JGI IMG/M metagenome (GOLD analysis project Ga0316192, IMG submission 204931) | Coastal sediment microbial communities from Maine, United States - Merrow Island worm burrow | ecosystem: Environmental > Aquatic > Marine > Coastal > Sediment | place: USA: Maine...
GATGGAAAAGTGGGCCTCCTGGCCCGCAAAGACAGGGTTAACCTGCCCTGGCTGTAGGTGCAGGCCCAAAAGATTGTGCCAGGTATGAATGATGGAAACAGTGCCAAGTCCGGCAAGTAAAAAGGTGAGCATAAAACCCAGATTGTTGGCTGAATTGATAGACCCCAGCAACATAGCGCCAAGAAGAGCGCCGAAGAGAAAACCATAACGGGTGGGCAGAATATAGATTCTCCTCTTGGTTAATTCGGTTGAACCCTCCTTATCCGGGTAGGCGCGTCGAATGAAGCGAGAAAGATCAAGCGTTAAATCCATTAGGGTATAGGTACAGAATCCAACAGATAGTGACTTATGGTATCGCTCTCATCTGTACCTGTTTCAGCTGTTGAGTGGAGTCGATGGCCGACAGTGGAAGAGAGTACGGCCTGGACATCTTCCGGTATTACCTGAAATCGCCCATCCAGCAAGGCCCAGGCACGGGCACTTCTTAGCAGAGCCAACCCGGCTCTGGGCGAAAGCCCGTTGTAAAATTTGGGTGAAGAGCGGGTAAAGGCCAGCAGATCCTGACAGTAATCCAGCAGTGCCTCTGAGACATGCACCTTGGGCACCTGTGCCTGTAGCTCCAATAATCGCTGGGGGGTGATGGTTGCTTTTAGTGACTCTAAAAGTTCCCGACGGTCTTCACCTGCTAGTAGAGCTCGTTCTGCTTTTTTATCAGGATAGCCCAGCTTGATGCGCATAAAAAAACGGTCAAGCTGTGATTCTGGAAGTGGAAATGTGCCAATTTGGGTAGCTGGGTTTTGTGTGGCTATAACAAAAAATGGATTGGGCAGAGGGCGTGTCTCCCCTTCAACTGTAATCTGGCGCTCTTCCATTGCCTCAAGTAGGGCGCTTTGGGTTTTGGGCGTTGCACGATTGATCTCATCGGCCAACACCAGCTGGGTGAAAACTGGCCCTTGATGAAACTGAAAAACCCCTTCAGCCTGATTAAAGATGGAGACCCCAATAATATCCGCAGGCAATAGATCACTGGTGAATTGAATACGTTGGTACTGCAGCCCCAGAAGTTTGGCGAGCAGATGGGCGAGGGTGGTTTTGCCCACACCGGGAAGATCTTCAAGCAGCAGGTGGCCACGGGCCAACAGGCAGGTGAGTGCCAGACGCAACACCTGCTCTTTACCAAGGATAATTTCCCCGGCTTTGGAGATAATCTGATTCAGCTCCGAATGGATGTCGGACTCTGAATGAAGCGGCTTTGTGGCAAGTGATTCGAACATAAAGAGTTGTCCGTTTATATTAAGATTTTAGACGTTTGCAGTATTAAATGTTTCGGCAGCGACTACATAAGCTAAAATAGCGTTTTCCGGTAATTTGGCCTGCATCACTTTTATATGTTTCATACTGATCGTTTTGACGTCATCGTTGTGGGTGGCGGCCATGCCGGCACTGAAGCTGCATTGGCAGCTGCGCGTATGGGTGCCCGCACTCTGCTATTAACCCACAACATCGAAACCCTGGGGCAGATGAGCTGCAATCCGGCGATTGGCGGCATTGGAAAAGGCCATCTGGTGAAAGAGGTGGATGCGCTGGGTGGTGTGATGGCGCAGGCCGCAGACCGGGGCGGCATTCAGTTTCGTACCCTCAATGCCCGCAAGGGGCCAGCGGTCAGGGCAACTCGCGCTCAGGCAGATCGAGTTCTGTATAAAGCAGCTGTGCGGTCAGTCCTGGAAAATCAGCCCAATCTGGAGATATTTCAGCAAGCGGTTGATGATCTGATCGTTGAGAGTGAACAGGTTGCTGGCGTAGTAACTCAGATGGGGCTGCGTTTTTCTGCGCCAACTGTCGTGTTGACGGTAGGCACCTTTCTGGGCGGACGTATCCACATTGGTCTCTCCAACTACGAGGGTGGCCGGGCGGGTGATCCACCCTCCAATACCCTGGCACAGCGGCTGCGTGAGTTGCCTTTCAATGTGGAACGGTTGAAAACAGGAACACCGCCGCGCATTGATGCCCGCAGTATTGATTTTACCGATCTGCAAGCACAACCGGGTGATGAACCCATTCCGGTATTCTCATTTATCGGCAGCCCGGCTGATCACCCCCGGCAGGTCAGCTGCCACATTACCCATACCAATGAGCGAACCCATGAGATTATTCGCGGTGGCCTTTCTCGCTCTCCGATGTATGCGGGTGTAATCGAGGGGGTGGGACCACGCTATTGCCCGTCAATTGAAGACAAGGTTGTCCGCTTTGCCGAGCGCGATTCGCATCAGATCTTCATTGAACCGGAAGGGCTGGAAACCCATGAGATCTACCCCAACGGCATCTCAACCAGCTTGCCCTTTGATGTGCAGTATGCGCTGGTGCAATCCATGAAAGGGTTTGAAAATGCTCGCATCACCCGACCGGGCTATGCCATCGAATATGATTTTTTTGATCCACGGGATCTGCGCCCATCACTTGAGACTCGCCATATTGAAGGACTCTTTTTTGCCGGTCAGATCAATGGCACCACCGGCTATGAAGAGGCCGCAGCACAAGGTTTGCTGGCGGGAGCCAATGCTGTTCTGAAACAGCGTGAAGAGGCACCTTGGTCGCCCCGGCGGGATGAAGCCTATCTGGGTGTACTGGTGGATGACCTCATTACCTGCGGTACCAGTGAGCCCTACCGAATGTTTACCAGCCGTGCTGAGTATCGTCTGTTGTTGCGGGAAGACAATGCAGACCTGAGACTGACCGAAAAAGGTCGACAACTGGGGCTGGTGGATGACCATCGCTGGGCCATCTTTGAAAAGAAACGAGAAGCTATCGTACAAGAGCGGCAGCGGTTGCGTGATCATTGGGTGCACCCCAGCAAGATTCCAGAGGAAGAGGTTCAATCCATTCTAAATGGTGCATTGTCACGTGAGGCCAGGGCACTGGATCTATTGGCCCGACCGCAGGTTGCCTATGCCGATCTCATGAGGCTGACAGGGGTTGGCCCAGGTGTGGATGATCCCAAGGTTGCAGAGCAGCTGGAAATCCAAGCCAAATATGCGGGTTACATTGATCGCCAGCGTGAAGAGATTGAGCGACAACAACGCAATGAGGAGGTCCCGCTGGGAGATGATTTGGATTATGACCAGGTGCGGGGTCTCTCATCAGAGGTGCGGGAAAAGCTAAAACGAAATCGTCCGACCACACTGGGCCAGGCATCACGCATGCCCGGTATAACCCCGGCTGCAATATCCCTATTGTTGATTTATATAAAACGCAGATCTGAAACTAACGATCCCCAATAAATGGATCGGGTTCAAAAATAGATGCAGGTATATCTCTAGTGGCAGAAATAGAAAACAGTCCAGCCCTTAAGCAGGCACTCGCAAACGGTATAGCAGATCTGAATCTGCAGATCTCGGAAGAGAAGCAGGATGCTTTGCTTGCCTATATCACCCTGCTTAACCGTTGGAACAAGGCATACAATCTGACGGCTGTACGTGATCAGGGTGAGATGATCCCGCGCCATCTACTGGATAGCCTCTCAGTAAGTACTTACCTACAAGGTTCAAATATCCTTGATGTGGGCACCGGTCCAGGGTTGCCTGGCATACCCTTGGCCATTATCTATCCTGATACTCAGTTCACACTGCTGGATAGTAACGGTAAAAAAATCCGCTTTGTCAGGCAGGCTGTCATTGAATTGGGCTTGAAAAATGTGCAGGCAGAGCAGGCACGGGTTGAGACCTATAAGCCGCCACAGCTGTTCGATACCATCGTGACTCGCGCCTTTGCCTCGCTATCTGAAATCCTTGATTTGACCTCTCACCTTCTTTCACCCACAGGGCGACTGCTGGCGATGAAAAGTCGCCAAACCGAGGATGAGCTGGTGGCTTCAGATCTGCATGGCAAATCCGTTGAGGTTATTCCACTTCAAGTTCCGCAGCTTGAGGGTGAGCGTTATGCGGTGCTGATAAACAGTGATGTGGGATGATTAATTAATAGCTGTCAGAGGCTTAGAATCTTTATCAAGGAAATGAGACTAAAAGCAGCAGGATCCCCATTCCATATTAAGTGCACTTTGCCCCTTCCCTGATTTGCAGGTGGGATGTATGCTGCACAGTCCTGTTTCACATCTGCCAAGCACCTCAAAAAGATTGTTTGGTAGACAATTCTATTGAAGAAGCCATGGCTCGAATTATCACAGTTGCCAATCAGAAGGGCGGTGTCGGTAAGACGACAACGTCGGTAAATCTTGCAGCAGCAATCGCAGGCAAGCATAACCGCGTGTTGTTGGTGGATCTGGATCCACAGGGTAACGCCACAATGGGTTGTGGGGTAAATAAACATACCCTGAAAAAGTCATGTGTTGATGTGTTGCTCGGAGAGGCTCGCCTGAATGAGGCGGTGATCAAGCTGGATAAGATAGGGATGGATATCCTGCCAGCCAATGCTGATCTTACCGCAGCAGAAGTGGGGCTGATGGAGCTGCCACTTAGAGAGAGGCGCCTAAGTCTGGCACTGGAGGGATCGTTGGAAGATTATGATTACATCTTTATCGACTGTCCCCCTTCACTCAACATGCTCACAATAAATGCGCTGGTGGCATCAGGTGGCGTATTGGTGCCATTGCAGACAGAATATTATGCGCTGGAAGGGTTGTCGGCACTGATGAAAACCATCGAGCAACTTAAGCAGAGCCGCAACCCGGATCTGCAGCTTGAGGGGATACTTCGCACTATGCATGATCCCCGTAATAACCTTGCTGTAGAGGTCTCATCTCAACTGCTCACTCATTTTAAGGATAAGGTCTACGACACGATAATACCTCGGAATGTACGGGTAGCTGAGGCACCAAGCTATGGTCTGCCAGTGCTGATGTATGACAAGTCATCGCGTGGAGCAACCTCATATCTGGCACTGGCCAGTGAAGTTTTACAGCGGCATGGAACATGCCAGCCTGCTTCTGCCTGATAAATCTTTAACTCAAACCTGTAACTAATTCGATATGGCAGCAAAAAAACGTGGTCTTGGACGAGGCCTGGATGCCTTACTGGGTGGTGCACTTTCTGAAGAGTCAACCACCGAAGAAGGCAGTAATTCAGAAAACAGCAATCTTGGCACCCTGCCTGTAGATCTGATTCAGCGCGGGCGATATCAGCCACGCCGTGATTTTGACCCTGACAGCCTGCGGGAACTGGCAGATTCAATAGCGGCTCAGGGTGTGGTGCAACCTATCGTAGTTCGTTCGATTGGCGAGGGGCGCTATGAAATTATCGCGGGCGAACGTCGCTGGCGTGCGTCTCAACAGGCAGGCCTGAGCGACATTCCAGCAGTCATCCGTGATGTGTCAGATCAGACTGCCATGGCGATGGGTCTGATTGAAAATATCCAGCGTGAAGATCTAAATCCATTGGAAGAGGCTACAGCACTACATCGCCTGTTGAATGAATTTGAACTCACTCATCAGCAGATAGCTCAAGCAGTTGGAAAATCCCGTACCACCGTCACCAACCTATTGCGTCTACTGGAACTCAATGATGATGTTAAGAGTTTGGTAGAAACAAAAAAGATTGAAATGGGCCATGCTCGTGCCTTGCTAGGTTTGCAGGCACAAGCCCAAAGTGAAGCAGCCAAAGAGGTTGCCAAAAAAGGGCTGTCCGTAAGAGAGACAGAGCGGCTTGTTCGGCGCCTCCAGGGTGAAGTCTCGGATGATCCCGCAAAGCAGAAAAAACCAGTTAAGGAAGACCCAAATGTCTCTCGGCTTCAGGATGATCTATCAGAACGTTTGGGTGCTCGGGTAAAGCTTCAGCAGGGAGCAGGTGGGAAAGGAAAGCTGGTTATTGCTTACAATAGCCATGATGAGCTGGAAGGGATTTTAGACCACATAAAATAGTTGATGTCTGAATCCTTCATTTATTTAATCGCATCGATTGACCTAGTTTCCGAATACGCCTATACTGCGCGCCTTTGAATTCGCCCGGTATTAGTGTGGCGCTGGGGCTTCAGGATGCAAATTACAAATAAAAGCCAAGCCTGGAAGGCTGTTACGGCACAACTTGTAATGACCCTGTTGCTCTCCGCAGTACTAGTGATCGTTGGAATGCATCACGCCTATTCAGCATTAGCAGGTGGTTCGATTGCAAGCAGTGCGAATGCATTTTTTTCATTTTGGGTGTTTAGCCGGTATCGTGCTCAGCATCCAAACAAGCTGGTTGCTCGGCTCTACGGAGCGGAGATTGCCAAGCTTATCCTGGTCGGGGCGCTGTTTGCAGCAGCCGTCCAGTTAATAGATCCGCTCAGTGGTGGCGCCCTGTTTGGCGTTTTTTTGATAGTCCACTTGATGCCAGGATTGATGAGTTTGTTTAACTAATAATGAATAGAGTTTGAGAACGTAAAGAGATGGCAGGCGATACCCTCACTTCAAGCGAATATATCAAGCACCATTTGACCAATCTGACCTTTGGTCAGCATGCAGATGGTTCTTTGGGCTTTGCGCACTCCTCCGCAGAAGCTGCACAAATGGGTTTCTGGTCGATTAACGTGGACACCATGTTCTGGTCCATTCTGTTGGGTGGATTGTTTCTCTTCTATTTTAAAAAGGCTGCTGACACAGCAACCACAGGCGTTCCCGGTGGTTTGCAGAACTTTTGCGAATGGATCGTTGAGTTCATTGATGAGAGTGTTCGCGGTTCATTTACCAGTAAGAACATCTTAGTCGCCCCATTGGCATTGACCATCTTTGTCTGGATCTTTTTGATGAACCTGATGGATCTGGTTCCTGTTGATGTCATCCCTGTTATTTTTGGGTGGTTGGGCATCCACTTCATGAAGGTTGTACCTTCTACCGATCCTAATGCGACTTTCGGAATGGCAATCGGTGTCTTTGGCTTGATGCTCTTCTACAGTATTAAGGTGAAAGGAATTGGCGGCTTTATGGGTGAGCTCACCCTTATGCCATTCCAAGCTAAAAACCCAGTTGTTCAGGCGATCCTGATTCCAATCAACTTTCTGCTTGAGTTTGTTAGCTTGATTGCCAAGCCTATCTCACTCGCACTTCGTCTCTTCGGTAACATGTATGCCGGTGAGATGATCTTTATTCTGATTGCCATTATGTACAATGCTGGCGTTGTCCTCGGCCTATTCGGCGGAGTGCTTCAGCTGGGCTGGGCAATCTTTCATATCCTTATCATTACGCTTCAGGCCTTTATCTTTATGACTCTGGCCATCGTTTATATGGATATGGCTCATAGCGAGCACTAATTTACTCTTTTTTCACTAACTAACTCACCAAATTTAAGGGGAGAGCAAAATGACAGAAGCAACAGCAATGTTGTATATCGCCGGTGCACTCATGATGGGCCTTGGCGCTCTAGGGGCTGCTGTAGGCATCGGTGTTCTGGGTGGACGTTTTCTGGAAGGTGCTGCGCGTCAGCCAGAACTTATTCCAATGCTGCGTACCCAGTTCTTCATCGTCATGGGTCTGGTTGATGCCGTACCAATGATTGCTGTTGGTCTGGCGATGTACATACTGTTTGCGGTTGCCGGTTAATCCCTGGCTTATTAACCCAATTATCTGCGAAGCGACTTTCAGGCAACTGAAAGCGAGGTAATAACAGAATGAACATCAATCTAACTCTATTTGGCCAGCTTGTATCGTTTGGCGTCTTTGTCTGGTTCACGCTGAAATATGTGTGGACTCCGATGATGGCCGCGCTGGAAGAGCGTCGCACTGGAATAGCCGATAGTCTCTCTGCCGCCGAAAAAGGCAAGCATGATGAAGTGCTTGCAAAGCAGCATGCTAAAGAGATCTTGCTAGAGGCCAAAAATCAGGCTTCTGAGATCAAAGCTCAGGGTGAAAAGCGAGCATCTGAAATTGTTGATGAAGCAAAAGACGACGCTCGTGCCGAGGGTGAACGCCTGTTAACAGCTGCACGTGCCGAGGTTGATCAAGAGGTCAACCGAGCTCGCGAACAGCTGCGAACACAGGTTGCGACACTGGCGATCTCTGGTGCAAAGCAGATCCTTCAGCGTGAAATCGACGCAGCGGCTCATAAAGACGTTGTCGATTCTATCGCCAACCAGATTTAAGGTACGACTATGGCTGGAGAAAACTCAACCATCGCTCGCCCTTACGCAGAGGCTGTTTTTAGTCGAGCTAGCGATAGCAACAAGCTGGATCAGTGGTCTGATGCACTCGGCTTACTGGCTGCCATTGTTATTGATGAAAAGGTAGCTGCTGCAATCTCAAATCCAAAATTTGAGAGTAAACAGTCTGTTTCTCTGATACTGGATATCTGCGGAAAGCATCTGGATGCTGAAGGTCAAAACCTGGTGCGACTGTTAGTGCGCAATGGTCGGCTGAGTGTCCTGCCAGAGATCGCGTTGATTTACGAAGGGCTAAAAAATGAGAGTCAGGGGCGCCTTGATGTAGAGATAATCTCTGCATACGAAGTGACCAAAGCCCAAGAAACATCACTAGCTGCTGCCCTAAAAGAACGTTTGGGACGTGATATCCAGATGACAAGTGAAGTCGATAAAGAGCTGATTGGCGGCGTGGTCATACGCGCTGGTGATCTGGTGATCGATGGATCTGTACAAGGTCGACTGCGAAAGCTAGCCACTGAATTAGGAATATAAGACGAGAAGCCAACATGCAACTCAATCCATCAGAAATCAGCGATCTGATCAAAAGTCAGATCGAGAAATACGAGCCAGAAACCGAAGCCCGCAACGAAGGCACTATCGTCAGTTTGACTGACGGTATTGCCCGTATTCACGGTCTGGCAGACGCAATGTCATACGAAATGCTGGAGTTTCCAGGCAATACCTTTGGTCTTGCTCTGAACCTTGAGCGTGACTCCGTTGGCGCTGTTGTTCTGGGTTCATACACACATCTCTCTGAAGGTGACTCTGTAAAATGTACGGGTCGCGTTTTAGAGGTTCCTGTTGGTGAGGGCCTACTGGGGCGCGTTGTTGACTCACTGGGTCAGCCGATTGATGGCAAGGGTGCCATTGAAGCTGCTGGCACTAAGCCGATTGAAGAGATCGCGCCTGGCGTTATTGCTCGTAAGTCAGTTGATGAGCCAGTCCAGACGGGTCTCAAGGCTATTGATGCCATGGTTCCTGTGGGTCGTGGGCAGCGTGAGCTGATCATTGGTGATCGTCAAACAGGTAAATCTGCGATTGCTATCGATGCCATCATCAACCAAAAAGGTACAGGTGTTAAATGTATCTATGTTGCGATTGGGCAGAAAGCCTCCACCATTGCACAGGTTGTTCGCAAGCTGGAAGAGCACGGCGCTCTGGATCACACCATCATCGTTGCAGCTTCTGCTTCTGATTCAGCAGCCCTCCAATTTATTGCACCTTATTCTGGCGCCACCATGGGTGAGTACTTCCGTGATCGCGGTGAAGATGCACTGATTATCTATGATGATCTGACCAAACAGGCTTGGGCCTATCGTCAGGTATCATTGTTGCTGCGTCGTCCGCCGGGTCGTGAAGCCTATCCTGGTGATGTTTTCTATCTTCACTCACGTCTGCTAGAGCGTGCATCACGCATAAGCGCAGAACATGTTGAGAAGATTACCAACGGTGAAGTTAAAGGCAAGACAGGTTCTCTGACTGCATTTCCAATCATTGAAACCCAGGGTGGTGACGTATCGGCATTCATACCGACCAACGTAATCTCCATCACTGATGGTCAGATCTTCCTAGAGGCGGATCTGTTCAACTCAGGTATTCGCCCAGCTATCAACGCCGGTCTTTCGGTATCTCGTGTTGGTGGTGCTGCTCAAACCAAGATTATTAAAAAACTGGGTGGTGGTACACGCCTCGTACTGGCTCAGTATCGTGAGTTGGCTGCGTTTGCCCAGTTTGCATCGGATCTTGATGATGCAACCCGTAAGCAGTTGGAGCGTGGTGAACGCGTGACCGAGCTGATGAAGCAGGCACAATACTCTCCGCTCTCAGTGGCTGAGATGGCTGTTTCACTGTTTGCTGCAAACGAAGGCTACCTGGATGATGTTGATGTCAATCAGATTGTTGCTTTCGAAGGTTCACTTCACAGCTATATGAAGAGTAACCAGCAGGCACTGAGTGACAAGATCAATGCTGAAGCTAAGTACGATGACGAGACAGTTAAGTCATTGCATGATGCGATCAAGGATTTCAAAGCCAACCATACCTGGTAGGCTGAGAGATATACAAGACAGCATTTAGGCTTATTCAATAGAGAGCAATCATGGCAGGCGCAAAAGAGATACGCACCAAGATCGCCAGCATCAAAAATACGCAGAAGATCACCTCTGCGATGGAGATGGTGGCGGCCGCCAAGATGCGCAAGGCTCAGGATCGCAAAGAGGCAACTGCCCCTTATGCGGAAAAGATGAAGAATGTCATCAGTCACCTGTCCCATGCACATCCAGAGTATAAGCACAGCTTCATGGTTGAACGTGAAGTTAAGCGAGTAGGTTACATTGTTATATCATCCGATCGCGGACTTTGCGGTGGTTTAAACAACAACCTGTTTCGTCAGTTGGCCAGAAACATCAAGGTGCAGCAGGAAAGTGGCATCGAAGTTGAATTCTGCACCGTTGGTAAAAAGGCGTTAGGTTTCTTTCGACGTTACGGCGGCCGGGTGATGGCAGAGGCAACACAGCTTGGTGATGCGCCACGCATTGAAGACCTGATTGGTGTTGTTAAAGTGATGTTGGATGCCTATGAAAACGGTGAAATAGACCGTATTTATATCGCTTACAACCACTTTGTTAACACTATGACGCAGAATCCAACGGTTGAGCAGTTGGTTCCAATAGCCGGTGAACCAGAGGAAGAGCTGAAACATCACTGGGATTACATCTATGAGCCAGATTCAAAAGAGGTTCTAGATGGATTGCTGACACGCTACATCGAGTCACTGGCCTACCAAGGCGTTGTTGAAAACGGTGCTTGTGAGCAGTCTGCACGAATGGTTGCGATGAAATCCGCATCTGATAACGCAGGCGAGCTGATTGATGAACTGCAGCTGATCTACAACAAGGCACGCCAGGCAGCGATAACCCAAGAGATCTCCGAGATCGTGAGTGGCGCAGCAGCGGTATAGAGCCAAGTTGATTACAGCTTGAGCAAAACGAATTATTTAGAGTATTAAATTTCAACCTGACCAGATCAGGAAAGAAAGAGGATTAACTAATGGCCGGTAAAGTGGTAGAAATCATTGGCGCGGTTGTGGACGTTGAGTTCCCCCGTGGTGAAATGCCTAAGGTCTACGATGCGCTGAAAATTGAAGAGGTCGGTCTGACCTTGGAAGTGCAGCAGCAACTAGGCGACGGTGTGGCTCGTGCTATTGCCATGGGATCTACCGATGGCTTGAAGCGCGGACTTGAGGTTGATAATACAGGTGCACCTATCCAGGTCCCTGTAGGTCAGGGCACCTTGGGACGTATCATGGACGTATTGGGCACCCCAATCGATGATGCCGGCCCTGTTGAGACTGATAAATACATGCCTATCCATCGTGCAGCTCCAAAGTTTGATGAGCAATCAAGTGCGCTGGAAGTACTGGAAACAGGCATTAAGGTTATCGATCTGATTATGCCTATCCAGAAGGGTGGTAAGGTTGGATTGTTCGGTGGTGCGGGTGTAGGCAAAACCGTTACCCTGATGGAGCTGATTCGTAACATCGCGGTTGAGCACTCTGGCTTCTCAGTATTTGCCGGTGTGGGTGAACGTACTCGTGAGGGTAACGATTTCTACCACGAAATGGCTGAAGGTGGCGTTCTCGATAAGGTATCCTTGGTTTATGGACAGATGAACGAGCCTCCTGGTAACCGTTTGCGCGTAGCGTTGACAGGTCTGACCATGGCTGAGAACTTCCGTGACGAAGGCCGTGACGTGCTGTTGTTTGTTGATAACATCTACCGTTACACCTTGGCAGGAACTGAAGTATCAGCACTGCTTGGTCGTATGCCATCAGCTGTTGGCTATCAGCCTACATTGGCTGAAGAGATGGGTGTGCTGCAAGAGCGTATTACCTCAACCAAGACCGGTTCTATCACCTCATTCCAGGCCGTATATGTGCCTGCAGATGATTTGACCGATCCATCTCCAGCAACCACCTTTGCTCACTTGGATGCAACCCTGGTGTTATCACGTCAGATCGCTGAGCTGGGTATCTACCCTGCTGTGGATCCTCTGGATTCAACCAGCCGAATTCTTGATCCAAACATTGTAGGCAATGATCACTACGAGGTAGCTCGTGGTGTGCAGGGTACTCTGCAACGCTATAAAGAGCTGAAAGATATTATTGCTATTCTTGGTATGGACGAATTGTCTGATGAAGATAAGCAATCTGTAACGCGTGCTCGTAAGATCCAGCGTTTTCTCTCTCAGCCTTTCTTCGTAGCTGAGGTGTTTACCGGTGCACCAGGTAAATACGTTTCGCTTAAAGATACATTGACAGGTTTTAAAGCTATTTTGTCAGGTGAGTATGACCATCTGCCAGAGCAGGCTTTCTACATGGTTGGTGGAATCGACGAAGCAGCAGCCAAGGAAGAGAAGTAAACAGCTCTTCTAGCTCTGGAGATATTAGATGGCAATGACAATTCATGTAGACATCGTTAGTGCAGAAGGTGCAATTCATTCAGGATTGGCTGAGATGGTCTATGCGCCTGCAGTGATGGGTGAACTTGGTATTGCGCCTCGCCACACGCCACTCGTAACTCAACTCAAGCCAGGTGAGATTCGTGTTGATGAGGGTGATGGCAAAGAGATACAGCATTTCTTTGTCTCAGGCGGCATTCTTGAGATTCAACCACATGTCGTTACCGTTCTTGCTGATACAGCAATTCGTGCGCATGACCTGGATGAAGCCGCCGCACTAGAAGCTAAACGCCGTGCTGAAGATGCACTTGCTGGACAGCAAGCTGACTTCGAACATGCTAAAGCGCAAGCAGAACTAGCAGAGGCAGCAGCACAGTTGAGAGCAATAGAACGGCTACGTAAAAAGTAGGTTTTCAAGCGTGCGGTACAAGATTAAAAACGGCTCTTTATTAAGAGCCGTTTTTTTATGCCTGGTTTAATAAATAGTAAGATTATGATTTATGCTGAGTAAAACTAAAAAAAGTCGTTTTATAAAAGTAACCAGCGCAGAGTATAATCATTAGGAATGCCTTGAAGCGAGTTTCCGTAAGGGGTTTGCGTATTCAGGTATAATCAATTTCACCTTAATAGCGACACGGAAATCAGATGAAACTTGGGGTTGTAATTCTTGCTGCTGGTCAGGGAACACGTATGCGTTCCTCACTGCCAAAGGTCTTGCACAGATTGGCCAATCGGCCTTTGCTTCGGCATGTTGTCGATACTTCTAGTGAGCTTAATCCAGCACAGATGATTGTAGTATATGGGCATGGTGGCGACGCGGTGCAGCAGGCCTTTTCCACACATGATGGGCTTACCTGGGTGGAGCAAAATCAGCAACTAGGCACAGGGCATGCTGTGCATCAAGCTATACCGGCGCTTACAGATGTTGATCAGGTTTTAGTTCTTTATGGTGATGTGCCACTTATTCAAAGCGCGACACTCTCTTCGCTCATTCAGGCAGCATCACAAACTGATTTAGCACTCCTTACCGTTAATTTGGATAATCCCACGGGCTACGGTCGCATTGTGCGTGATGCACAGGGCACGGTAAAGCGTATTGTCGAGCAAAAAGATGCATCAATAGAAGAGTTACGAATTTCAGAAATTAATACTGGTTTTTTGGTTGCAACTAAAACGAAGCTTACAGATTGGTTGTCCCGCTTAGACAACGATAATGCCCAAAAAGAGTACTATCTTACCGATATAGTAGAGCTTGCTGTTGCAGATGGTGTTGAAGTGAAGGTCGCACAACCGTCTGTCCCCACAGAAGTGATGGGTGTTAATGATCGCTGCCAATTGGCTCAGCTCGAACGTTATTATCAACTTAAACAGGCAGAAGAGCTAATGCGGACAGGTGTGGCACTCATAGACCCTTCTCGTTTTGATCTTCGGGGGGAGTTAATTACGGGTCAGGATGTTGAAATTGACATCAATGTGATTATAGAAGGTCGAGTAGAATTGGGCGATGGCGTACGCATTGGTGCTAATAGTGTTATTCGTAATTCTATAATTGCCAATGAGGTGCAAATTCTTGAAAACTGTGTGATTGAAGATGCCACTATTGGTGCAGAAAGTATTATCGGTCCTTTCTCACGGTTACGCCCAGGGGTTAGATTGGCAGGCAAAAATAAGGTAGGCAACTTTGTTGAGATTAAGAAATCTGATATCGATACGGGTAGCAAAATTAATCATCTAAGCTATGTGGGTGATTCACTTATGGGCAAAAATGTAAATGTTGGGGCGGGCGCTATCACATGCAATTACGATGGAGCAAATAAGTTTCAGACTGTTATTGGTGATAACGTTTTTGTTGGATCTGACTCGCAGCTGATTGCTCCAGTTAAAATTGATGCTGGCGCTACTATTGGTGCGGGTTCAACAATCACATCGGATGCACCAGCGGATACGCTGACACTTAGCCGCAGTAAGCAGTTTAGTGTTAAGGGCTGGAAACGCCCGGTTAAAAAAATTAAAACCTAGAGGCAAGATCATTATGTGCGGAATTGTTGGGGCAATTGCACGGGAAGATGTAACACCGATTTTATTAGAAGGTTTAAAACGTCTTGAATACCGGGGCTATGATTCCGCGGGGGTTGCAATCAGGACTGCAGATGGTCGGCTGCGACGTGTTCGCTCAGTTGGCAAGGTAGCTGCACTAAAAGCTCTGCTGGAGGAATGTACAGTCCAAGGCAATCTTGGTATTGCTCACACCCGATGGGCAACACATGGCATGCCAGCTGAACGGAATGCTCATCCTCATATGAGTGGTGAACAGGTTGCCATAGTACATAATGGCATTATTGAAAATCACAGCGAGTTACGCGCACAACTTGAAGCTGAGGGGTATCGCTTTACATCTGAAACCGATACAGAGGTTATTGCTCACCTGCTTGCTAGTTTAATGAGTGGGGATCAGGATCTAGTTCAGATTGTGCGCACAGCGATTAGCAAATTAGTTGGCGCTTACGCGCTAGCAGTTGTTGACCCTGAAGATTCACAGCGATTAGTTGTTGCGCGCGCCGGAAGCCCCTTAGTTGTTGGCGTTGCAGAAGATGGAAATTATATTGCCTCAGATGTTTTTGCACTGTTGCCAGTTACCCAGCGCTTTATGTTTTTAGAAGAAGGTGACATTGCTGAAGTGCGGTGTGATGGGGTCACAATTTTTAACAGCGAAGGGGATGTGATTGAACGCCCTGTACAAAAGTCCAGCTTGGCAGCTTCTACAGCTGATAAAGGGCCGTATCCGCACTATATGCTCAAAGAGATCTATGAGCAGCCTGCAGTTATTGCGGAAACACTCGAGGGACGCATTCACAAAGGGCGCTTATTAGAGGAAAGCTTTGGCCATGAAGCCAAAAATTTACTCGATAAAACTGATGCTGTGCACATTATTGCTTGTGGCACTAGTTACCATGCTGGACTGGTTACAAAATATTGGCTGGAAGAGATTGGTATCCAATGCAGCGTAGAGGTAGCAAGTGAATATCGCTATCGTCATGTTGTAGTGCCAAAAAATGCGCTGTTTATTACGATATCACAATCGGGTGAAACAGCCGATACGCTGGCGGCACTTCGTGGCGCAAAAGATGCAGGGTATCTGGGTAGTCTCTGTATCTGCAATGTGCCGGAAAGCTCATTGGTACGTGAATCTGATGTTGCGTTGATGACCCGAGCCGGCCCAGAGATAGGCGTGGCTTCAACCAAAGCCTTCACCACGCAATTGGTGGCTCTTCGCTTGTTGACCCTTGCGCTTGCACGGCGACAGGGTATGTCTCAGGAACGAGAGAAAGAGTTAGTAGATGAGTTACATGCCTTACCTCGCCAGGTAGAGGTTGTACTTGAGTTGTCTGATGCAATTCGTGACATGGCTAATGGCTTTGCTAAAAAAGAGAATGCACTCTTTTTGGGACGAGGCACCTTTTATCCTATCGCACTTGAAGGTGCTTTAAAGCTGAAAGAGATCTCCTATATTCATGCAGAAGCTTACCCGGCTGGTGAGTTAAAGCATGGACCATTGGCATTAGTAGATGCTGAGATGCCGGTGGTATGTGCCTTGCCTGACGACCCTCTGTTGGAAAAAGTGTTGTCGAACCTGCAAGAGGTGAGGGCGCGTGGCGGAGAGTTATTTCTTTTCAGTGATCGCACTGTCAGCATAGATTTGGATCATTACCAAAACCTGACACTTGATGACATATATCCGTCTACGGCGCCTATTGTCTATAGCATTCCATTACAGCTTCTTTCATATCACGTGGCCGTGTTGAAAGATACAGATGTAGATCAACCTAGAAATCTGGCGAAGTCGGTTACGGTAGAGTAGATCTTATTTTTGTGCATTGATCTCTGTATGCACAGAAACCATATTGCGTATCCAAATGTCTTTTTGTCGAAGCTTTGCTGAAAGCTTTACTTGGGCTGTCATGGCTACAGATCTGCCAGGATAATTACCATAGAGCAGAGGATACCAGGGCTGACCATTACGTGAAGTTTTGAAATACGCCAGCTCACCTGTCAGTTTATGCCGCTCTATATACTCATGAAGACTGGCTTCATCTTTTAATCCTACGATCTGAAGAGTGTAAGATGTCGGTTTTTGCGAAAGCAGCCATGCTTCTCGTTTTAATACTTTTTTAGCTATCTTAGGGGGAGCAACCGGCTTTGGTTTCGGCGTTGGCGTTGGTGCAGCTGGCGGCTCTTCTGTAATCTCAGGAATTAGTTCACTTGTAGAGATAGGTTCTGTAACAATCGCTACAGCGTCCGCTTTTGCTTTAGCGGTAGGTTTTAGTGAAACAGGGGGCTTCTCAGGCAACTCCTTGTAAGTATCAGTTTCCAGGATAGGTGGTTCCTGCATCAATGCATTAGTAGATTGAGTTTCAGGTTCATCGATAGTAATAGCAACTGGTACGGGTTGTTCAGGTATCTCCAAAATGGGTTCAAGCTCTTCTACCGGTGTGATTGTTTGAGGTTGTGCCTTAGTTTCCGGCTCTGCTTTTGCCAAGACGGGTAATTCCACAGTTATCTCTGAGCTCTTTGCAGTAGTAATCTTTTCTGAATGAGTCATATTGGAGGAGACCTCATCAAAAACGTCATTGATGTTGTCTTGGAATAATAAGATTACGGAGATGACAGAGATAAGCGCAACAGTACCAATGATTGCCATGATGGGGAGACCTTCCAACAGCAACTTGAAGCCAGATTTTTCAGTTGGTTTTTGAGGAGTTGTTGGATGGGTAGGCAACTTAATTAAGAGACTTTCTATTCGGCCAGGCAGCCCTCGGCTGGCACGGGCAACTTTTTCAATTTGAGCCTGAGTCAGAGCAAAGGCATCTGAAATGCCGCGGGCATTAAGCACGTGTGTAATATAGGCAACAGATTGCTCAGGGCTTAATGACGGCATATCCAGCGTGTGAATAGCCTGGTTACGGATGGCGTGGGTTTGCAGAAGCTCGGTTATTGCGGGTGCGGCAAATAAAATTATGTGCAGCAGGTGGCTATATTGTGAAGTGGAGGATGCTTGTAGCTGTAGTAGCTCGCTTACTGTGTCTACAGGTAAGAGATGCGCATCATCAATAACGATAACAGGAAGGGCGCCTTCGTGTCGCAGTGATTCAAAGTGGATTAAAAGATCTTGCCTTGATGAAGTGTCGTCTTCGGCTAAATTGAAAAATTCATAAAGCAGGGCATAAAGCTGCTCAGCATGCATCATAGGGTTGGCATTGATGCGGCAGAATATCCAGTGCTCCGGTGCTTGTGATTGAAGTTGTAAAAGCAGTGTTGTTTTACCTGATCCCTCTTGGCCTTTTATAAGCGGGATCAGTTCTGTGTTTTCAGTTAGGTTGTTTATAAGACCCAGGCATTGAGTCAGTTCAGGATAGGCAAACAGCTGTAGCTGACGAGTTTGCTCTGTGTTGTCAGCGGGGGTGTCTGGCATATTTGCAGAAGGAGTGTAGCTGTCAGTTTGCTGTTCCATATTCTTTTAGCGTGGTATTCAGGTCGTCATGATTAAAGTCGCCAGTGACTAGAGATTTTCCAATGCCTTTGAGTAATACAAGGCGAAGATCACCATCAAGTACTTTTTTGTCAACTGACATCAGCTCTTTGAAACGTTCTGGGCTCAAAGAAGTAGGTGGTGCTATAGGTAAATTAGCACGTTTAATCAGCGCTACAATACGCTTTTTTTCACTATCGGTCAGCCAGCCAAGCCTTTGAGAGAGTTCTGCTGCCATGCACATTCCAGCTCCAACGCCTTCTCCGTGTAGCCAGCTGCCATAGCCAACACCGGTTTCGATGGCATGTCCAAAGGTATGCCCCAGATTAAGTAAAGCACGCTGGCCGCTTTCAAGTTCATCAGCGGCAACGACTTGAGCCTTATTTTCGCATGACCGCTTTATGGCATAAGAGAGAGCTTGAATGTCTCTGCTCAGGAGGGCATCCAGATTTTGCTCCAGCCAGACAAAAAATTCTCCATCTATAATGAGGCCATACTTGATGACCTCGGCAAGCCCGGCGGAGAGCTGACGATCATCAAGCGTGTTGAGAGTGTCTGCATCAGCAATAACACAGCGTGGCTGATAGAAGGCACCGATCATATTTTTTCCCAGCGCATGATTCAGGCCGGTTTTGCCACCAACAGAGGAGTCAACCTGTGCCAATAAGGTAGTTGGAACCTGGATAAAGTGAACGCCGCGCTGATAGGCAGCAGCGGCAAATCCAGCCATGTCGCCAATAACGCCACCGCCAAGGGCAAGCACTGTACATCGTCTATCAAAATGGTGTTTCAGTAGGGCATCAAATATCTGATTCCAGACTTCCAGTGTCTTAAATTTTTCACCATCGGGTAGGATGACGGAGGCCGTTTGAAATCCTTGGAGTGCTGCCAGCACTTGTTCAAGGTAAAGTGG
>Ga0316192_10001209_pt1 | contig 19016 bp, 19 predicted proteins | sample MerIslwburrow_MG_FD_204931 | JGI IMG/M metagenome (GOLD analysis project Ga0316192, IMG submission 204931) | Coastal sediment microbial communities from Maine, United States - Merrow Island worm burrow | ecosystem: Environmental > Aquatic > Marine > Coastal > Sediment | place: USA: Maine...
TGCACATTAGTTTGTTATCACTTTTGATGCTGACAATGACAGTGTCACCTGCTTTTTCTGCTCAGGTTTCAGGGCTGTATGAGGCAGAGGTGCCAGCTGCAGGGCAGGAGGTTGAACAGCGCAACAGGGCTATTGTTGAGGCCTTTCGCCAAGTATTGGTTAAGGTGACGGGGAACCGCGGTGTTGTTCATCATCCGGCACTGGCAGAAGAGATTAACAGCGCTCCGCGCTATGTGCAGCAATATCGCTATCGCGTAGTGGAACAGGAGTTACCTGCTTCATCTCCGCCGCAGGTGCAAAAACAGGTGCGCATGTTGCGCGTCAAGTTTGATGAGATAGCGGTTAACCGCATGTTGCGACAACAAGGGGTTGCCGTTTGGGGAGACAAGCGACCTGCGACTCTGGTGTGGCTGGCTACAGAAGAAAATGGCAAGCGCACTCTGGCTATGGCTGACGCAGATGAGCAGGCATACTCCGGCATGCTTGATGTGATGGAGAGACGTGGGGTGCCTATCCTTTTCCCGCTGATGGATCTGGAAGACCAGGTTAATCTCCAGGTCAGTGATGTCTGGGGTGGCTTTGCGGATACTATCTGGCAGGCATCAGAACGTTATGGCCCTGATGCAGTTATGACAGCCCGGCTGGTAAAGTTTGGACCAGGGCTGTGGCGGGCGGGCTGGACGCTCTTGCTTGGTAAGAAAGAGTTTCTGTGGGATAGCGAAGGTGAAAGTCTCTCCATGGCTGTTGAAGCTGGGATTCATGCGGGCATGGATGTGCTGGCTTCGCGTTATGCGCCTTCGGCAGCAGAGAGCAGTGTGAATGCTATTTATCTGCATGTGGCTGGTGTTAGTGATCTTTATAGTTTTGCTCGGCTGCAAAAGCATTTGGCAGGGCAGGATGCTGTTGAGCAGATCGCTTTGGCTTTTGTTGAACCTGAGGCGGTAACCTATGCGCTACAGGTGAGAGGTGGTCAGCGTGCTCTGGAACAGGGTATATCTCTTTCAAATGTATTGTCTCCTGATGCGGCAGAAGGTACGAGTATCCCGCAGCCTTCTGAGGTAGCGATAGAGTCTGGGGGAGTTGTACTGCATTACCTTATGCGGCCATAGCGGCGCGTAAAATTACTGGGAAGGTTCGTGGTCAGTGCCTTACAAACCTAAATTAGCGTTATTAGATTTTTAGAATCTTGAAATGCAGCCCAAAGATATTCCTAACTTAATCAGTATAATGCGGATATGCATTACAGTTCCTGTCGTTTGGGCACTGCTGCATGAATGGTATGGGGTAACCCTGGTGCTATTTGCTATTGCTGGCTTTTCAGATGGGCTGGATGGCTTTCTCGCTAAACACTACGGCTGGGAGAGTCGCCTGGGCGGGTATCTTGATCCACTTGCGGATAAGGCCTTGCTGGTCTCCTGCTTTTTTGTGCTGGGCTGGCTGGGGCACATCCCTTATTGGTTGGTGGCGGTTGTCCTATTTCGTGATCTGTTGATTGTGGCAGGAGCCACAGCCTACCATTTCCAAGTTGCGCGTTTGGATGCCAGCCCCAGTCTGCTGAGCAAGCTCAATACATTTATGCAGATTATGTTGGTGCTGCTGGTGGTGTTGGATAAGGGCGCCATGTCGCTCCCATCTGAAATGCTGCAAGGGCTGATCTGGGCTGTATTTGTTACCACTGTAGTGAGTGGAGTGGGCTATGTTTGGGTATGGAGCCGCCGGGCTGCAATCAACTCTGACTCCAGCTGACTGCGTATAAAAGGGATAGTGAGTTTGCGTTGAGCAGCAAGCGAGGCTTGATCCAGCTGATCTAAAATTTCCAGTAGGCTTCCCATATCCCGTGGGCAATGTTTGAGTAGATAGTGTGCAGCTTCTTGGGGGAGTTTTAAACCACGCTTAGTTGCGCTCTTTATCAATGCCTCAATGGTTTCATCTTCAGTTAAGGGGTAAAGCCGATAATTTAACCCCCAGCTAAGACGTGAGGCCAAATCGGGCAGTGTCACCTCTAAGGCTATTGGACTACGGTCGGCTGTAACTAAAAGCCTGGCACCACGATCTCGCAAGCGGTTGAACAGATTGAATAAAGCCTGCTCCCAATCGGGCTGTCCGGTGATCTGCGCTATGTCATCCAGGCAGACCAGATCAAACTGCTCCAAACCCTCAAAGATTTCGGCTGAAAATGATGCTGCCTGCAAGAGTGGAATGTAGGCAACCTGCAGATTGAGTAGATCAGCTTGATGACAGGTCGCCTGTAACAAGTGAGACTTGCCAGTGCCATTTCCACCCCATAAAAAAATAAATGGATTTTCATACCCTGAAATGCAGGATTGGAGGCTGGCTATTGCCTGGGTGTTGCGACCTGGAATGAAGCTGTCAAAGCTGATACCCGGCTTTAGAGTGATGCCTAAAGGAAGTTGCTGCATGGCTCCAAATATGTCAGGAAGAGAATAAAAACAGTGAGCCGGGATATTACACCAAAAAGCAATATTATAAAGGGGGCAAAGAGACAGCGCTGTCTTGCTGGATATGTTTGCGCTTTATTCAGCTTTATGTGTTGTTGAACTCTGCTGCTGGCGTAGTTGCTGTAGATTGTCTAATACTTGCTGGGCCCGTTTGATTTTTTGTGACGCTTTTTTATGTTGTGGGTTGAGCAGTAGCAAGGTGTTCCAGACAACAATTGCTCCTTTGAGTTGCCCACGTTGGTAAAGTGCTTCGCCAGCTGATAATAGCCCCTGCGTGTGTTTGTCCAGCTTCTTCTGAATATCTGCTTTTAGATTAATGGCATTGGCTGACTCTGGTGTTAGTTCAAGGATTTGATCTAGCAAAATAAGGGCATTGTATAGTTCGTTGCGTTCTTGTTTGTGGCGGGCCTTTTTAAGTAGCTGCTGTATTTGTCTGTTTCTCTCTCTTTGTAGCCTCTGTTTTGTAGCTTTTTCTTTGTTACGCTCAATATTGGTAAGCCTTTTACGGTCGGTTTTTTGCTCTTTAATAGTAAGTGCCAGCCGCAGGCACTTTTCAGCAATATCTGGCGCTCTTTTTAGCTGCTGCTCTCCGCACGTGGAGAGTGGTAGTCGGCTCTCCAGCCATATTTTTTCCAACTGAAACAGCTGGGAGCTAATCACCAGATCGTCGTTTTCACTCTTGGCGAGTTGTTTCAGTAGAGGCCGTTGCTGTTGGATTAGTGTGAGTTCTGCAACCAAAAGCTGGTCTTTCAGCAGTTGTTTGTGGTGTTGTCTCTCTGTTTGAATCTGCTCTAGTAGCAGCTGTAACTTGGGATGGTCGGGATAGTATTTTATTGCTTGGATGAGCGGGTCTTCAGATTCGCTGTACTGTTTCTGTTTACGGAGTAGCTCCGCCTGTTGGATAGACTGAGCTATGTTTGGGCGCTTTTCATCCTGCTTTTGAGTGGGTTGAATGCTACAGCCACTGAATAGCATTATTGTCAGTAACAAAGACAAAAGCTTTATTACCCTAGAAAGATTAGTTTGCATCATGCGTGTGTTTTTAACTGGTTTTCTAGGATTAGGCACACTTGGTTGGTAGCAGCTGTTCTATAGCTTGCTGCACCTGTTGTTGATGCTTTGGGTTCATGCTATCAACCAGATAGGAGGTAACCGGCTGATTGCGGCCTTTTACCTGCACGGGAGACTGTTGGCGCAAAATAACCTTTTGTTTAATGTCGTTCTGCTCAGCTGTGTTGGATCCAATTAGGATGCCATTGGGTGGAGCGATGCTACAGAGGCGTGCGCCAAGATTCACGGTGTCGCCAACAACTGTATATTGCATGCGTACGGGAATGCCGATATTGCCTGCCATCATATCGCCGCTGTTGATGCCGATACGGAAGTGCAGCGGTTGCAGCGTTTTGCGTTGCCTCTGTTGATTTATGTGCTGCACAATCTCTTGGATCATCACGCCACATGCGATTGCATGCAGTGCGTGTTGTTTATCGCTCTCAGGTGCGCCAAAGACGATCATTACACTGTCGCCAATAAATTTATCAACCATTCCGTGGCAGCTGTGACCAGCTAGAGCGATGTAACCCAGATATTCGTTCAGCATATCGGCTACCACTTTTGGCGGCATGCCCTCAGTGAGCTTGGTGTAGCCAACAATGTCACAAAAAAGCACACTGCCAAAGAGCTGTTCGCTTGCGTTGGCTGGCTGCTCCAGATTAGCGAGCACGCGGGGGGCTGCATGGGGTGAAACATAACTGGATAGTGCGCGCTCTACCCGGCCTTTCTCACGGATCCCGTCAACCATTAGATTGAAACTGTTGATGATGCGGCCAATCTCATCACGACGAAGGTGGTCGAGGCTTGTGATTGATTCACCGCGGCTGATGGTTTCGCCAACCTCGGCTAGCTCCTGGATGGGCCGTGAGAGATGTCGGCTCAATATATAGGCCATTACAACACCAAGCAGAATCAATCCTAGTGTGGTGTAAGCAAGGACAAACATGGCCTCGTGCTGTTCTCGGTCAAGCTGGTCACGATCAAGAGTGATCAGTGCATATCCGGGAGTAACATCCATAAATTGGATGGGGGTGGCAAAGGTGATGGCCTTTCGTTCCGTGCCAGTATTATCGTGCCAGGACCAAACAACCTGTTTTGCCTTGTTTTGAATGATCTGATTTTGCTTTTCCAATGGAGGGATAACACCGGCTTTAGCCAAGGTGTTGTTCCCTTGTCGAATCAATGCGCTGATTACCTGCGCGCTTCCAATCTGCCGGTTGACCAAGCCAGTCAGGGTAAAATGGTCTTCAGCCATCACGGGCTCGCTGGCGGAGTGGGCCAGCTGTTCGACCAGGATTCGGCCGAATGCCTCTGTTTGTTGCATAAAAGAGTGTGTTTGCTGCGTGATCAATACCCAGCTAAGCAGACCCATTACAGTGGTGATGAGTACACCAATAGCCAGTGACCATTTGGCTACAATGGGCAGACGTGAATTGCGATAAAGCGCGCGCAGGTCGGCATTCTTTCTGGTTTTAGGCTTGGTTGGTGTTGAGAGGACTGTAGGCATGAGTAAGCGCCAAATGAGCCATCTAGGATGATGACATATGAGTCAAGGATAGCATGCTTTGAAGAGAGTTTGTCGTGGGAACTGCATTTTGTATGTGGTTTTATAAATTAAGTAGACCGCATTGTACTGCTGAGAAGATGCTTTTTTAATGTTATTAGGCTGACATATGTGTAAATTCTGATGAATTCTTGTAATATTCAGCCTCTTCAGGGCCTAAGGTCTGGCCTTCGTGAACGAGTGTTGCGCTTAATTGTATTGCATTTATATGTTTTTCAATGCGTTATGCTGCAGTGTGACCGTTATCCCTTATTTAGTTTTTAAAGGGTTACTGCGAGCAAGCAGGTAAACCCCTCTATTTTATGCCATGAATTTTATAGACGCGAAAGCTGCACGAGTTAAATCATTTAACCCGACTCCTCGCACCTTGATGGGACCAGGGCCATCAGATATCCATCCTAGGGTTTTGACGGCTATGGCACAACCAACCATTGGCCACCTGGATCCCACATTTATTGATTTGATGGATGAAATCAAGGTGCTACTGCAATATGCCTTTCAGACAGAAAATGCGGTGACCTTCCCCCTTTCTGCGCCTGGCTCAGCGGGAATGGAGGCCTGTTTTGCAAATCTGGTAGAGCCTGGGGATAAGGTCGTCGTCTGCCAAAATGGTGTGTTTGGTGGTCGCATGAAGGAGAATGTAGAGCGCTGCGGCGGCATACCGGTAATGGTAGAGGATGAGTGGGGTTCAGCTGTTGATCTTGAAAAAGTGGAAGCTGCGCTGAGCACAAATCCTGATGCAAAGATTCTTGCCTTTGTGCATGCAGAAACCTCTACAGGTGTAGAATCTGATGCAAGAAGCCTCTCTGATTTGGCTTATCAGCATAACTGTTTGACGTTGGTTGATACCGTAACGTCGTTGGGTGGCTCACCGGTTTTAGTTGATGATTGGGGGCTCGATGCGGTCTATTCAGGTTCTCAGAAATGTCTCTCCTGTGCACCAGGCTTGTCTCCTGTCACCTTTAGTGAACGCGCTTTAGAGAAGGTGAAAAATCGTCAAAGCAAGGTGCAGAGTTGGTTTATGGATTTAAACCTCACGATGGCCTATTGGGGCAAGGGGAAACGCCGCACCTATCACCACACAGCCCCCGTTAATGCACTGTATGGCTTGCATGAAGCGCTGGTGATGCTCAAAGAAGAAGGGCTGGAAAATTCTTGGGATCGGCACTTGCGTAACCATCTTGTGCTGAAAGAAGGGTTGGAAAGGTTAGGTATTGAATTTTTAGTGCGCAAAGATCAGCGTCTTCCGCAACTGAATACCGTGCGTGTGCCCGAAGAGTTGGATGATGCGACTGTGCGCTCTGCACTGCTGAAATATTACAATTTGGAGATTGGCGCCGGACTTGGCCCTTTGAAGGGAAATGTCTGGCGTATTGGATTGATGGGTTACAGCAGTCGTGCTGAAAATATTCTGCTTTGCGTGGGTGCGTTTGAATCGATGATAAAAACCTGTAGCGCCCTCGCAACAGTACATAAAACATTGGAGAACAGATAGATGACAGTGCTTGATTTGCCTTTGGTTATTGAAGCTGATGAGCTGGCGCCGCTGCTTGGACAGGATGGCTTGTTGGTGGTTGACCTTTGCCAGGAACCCACCTACAACCAATATCATATCCCAGGCGCTGTCCATATCGAATATGGGCAGATCATTGCATCAAACCCACCGGTGCATGGTTTGCTGCCGGAGGTGTCCAACATAGAACGACTGTTTTCAGTGATAGGTATTAACAATGATACACATGTTGTGGCCTATGATGATGAAGGTGGTGGTAAGGCTGCGCGCCTACTGTGGACTTTAGAGGTTATGGGCCACAAGCGTATGTCGATATTGAATGGCGGGCTTTATGCCTGGGCGAATGATGGTCATCAGCTGGATTCAGGTGCTGTTGAAGTCAAGCCAACTACATTCACTAGCCACTATTCAGCAGAACCGATAGCTGAGACAGATTATATTCTAGAAAATTTGAACAGTGATGATGTTGTGCTGATAGATGCACGCAGTGCAGATGAATACAGTGGGCGTCAGATGATGTCGAGTCGAGGTGGTCATATTCCTGGTGCAAAGCATTGGGATTGGCAGGAGATTATGGATCCACTGAATAATCAGCGTTTTAAAGGTAGAGCTGAGCTTGAGCGGGCATTGGCTGATCGCGGTGTTACACCAGATAAACAAGTTATCACCTACTGCCAAACAAATCATCGCTCATCACTGACCTATATTGCGCTTAAATCGCTAGGCTATACGCAGGTGAAAAGTTACCCTGGATCCTGGTCTGATTGGGGTAATAGAGAAGAGACCCCGATTGAGAATTAATGATGGGGCATAACTCTGATGCGAATTTAGTGGATAAGCTGTTTGCCCTTCTGCTTTATCTTCTGCCACATCATCTGCTCTCCCAAGTGATGTATGTGATTACCCGCTGTGAATGGGTTCCCTTTAAAAATGCATTGATTCGTCAGGCAATAAAATTGTATGGCATTGATATGTCTATTGCCGCAAATCCTGATCCTGCGTCATATTGCAGTTTTAATGCATTCTTCACGCGATCTCTCCGTTCTGATGCGCGTCCTTTAGCTACTGAATCTAATGCAGTGCTTAGCCCTGTTGATGGTGCAGTCAGTCAGTCAGGACAGATTGTTGATGGCCGTATATTTCAAGCCAAAGGCAGAGATTATTCACTGGAAGAGTTGGTGGGTGGAGATAAAGCATTAGTAGAAGCGTTTGATGGTGGCCGTTTTGCTACCATCTATCTCTCACCACGGGATTATCATCGTATCCATATTCCGCTTGCAGGGCGACTAACCAAAATGTTGCATGTGCCTGGTCGTTTATTCAGTGTTAGTCCATCGACCACCAGAACGGTGCCGCGACTTTTTAGTCGCAATGAACGTGTAGTCAATCTGTTTGAAACAGATGCCGGGCCAATGGCCGTTATTATGGTCGGCGCTATTTTTGTTGCGAGCATAGATACGGTTTGGGCAGGGACTGTTGCACCTTTATCCCGAAGTGTAAAAACCTCAAGCTATGAAGACGACTGTATTGAGCCTGCTGTTTTTGAGCGAGGCGCAGAGATTGGCCGCTTCAATATGGGGTCAACAGTAGTGCTGCTATTTGGTAAAAATGCGGTTGAGTGGAGTGAAGCTATGCAGCCGGATGCTAAGCTCTGCATGGGGCAGAGCATCGGCACTACTCTTTAAATAGCAGGTGAATCGGGATGCTGGCTACCAGCATTGATCTGTGCTGCTTTTAGAAGTCTGTTCACCCATTTGATTCATCGCCATTTCTTTGCACTCAGTATCTTTAGCTTGTGATCCAATTGCAGTTGCAGTAACCGTGAATGTCGTTGTGGCAGCTTGCAGGTTGATTGTGTAATAACCCTCTTTTGATTTGCTCGGTGTTGCCTTTAAAGCTGAGCCAATAGATAGCAGCGACAGGTCGCTAGTGTAAGCTTTATTCTGTGTGTAGTACTGCTCTTCTGCCATGGCAATTTCAAGCACGGCTGCCTTTCCGTCAACGCGCCGTGTTTTTTTCACCTGATTCATATATGAAGGGTATGCAATGGTTGCTAGGATCGAGAGGATAACAACCGTTATCATAAGCTCGAGCAGTGTAAAACCCTTGTGCAGCATTCTTTTCATATCTGTTTGGGTTGCTTTTATTTGCGGCGAATTTCAATAACATAGGGGATTGATGGCTGCTTTGGATTAGGCGCAGTTTTAAACTCCACCTTTTCCTGATACTTGATAGCTGAAAGCAGTCCCAGTTTTGTTGAGGTGCCGACTACTCGATAGTCGGCACTTAATATATACAGATAATCATCAATCCAGATTTTTCTTGTCTTTTGGTCATAGCCAAAAAACTCGCCTGTCGAAGATTTTTGCGTCGCATGTATATCCGCTAATTGTTGTGATGCGCTACGTGCAGAATTTCCCGCATGCAGCGGAGCAGTGGCCACAAGAACAGTTACTAGCAAAGATATTATGCTGCTGGTTTTTTGATGTTGCATAGTCATTTTATAAGTGGCGAAATTAGTTGATCTTAAAAATTAAACCGGGACCAGGATGAGCGGGCTTTTGATGGCAGCATTCCCTGGATGTTAATTTGATCAAGACGGTTTTGGCTTACATCTCCATTATTTGGGTCGTCATCCTTGGGTAGGATGATGGTGCCTGAATTACCGGAGCCTGTTTGGATGATGTTGGGTTGCCAATAGAGATCGCCTGATCTGAGTCCAGATACATTGAGGTTGTTTATCATGTCTTCTTCGCTGAAGAGGCCATCGCTGTTGACATCAAGTGCAGTAAATTTAGGCTCGCCACCACTGTTTGAATCCAAAACCATGAGCCAGCTGCCGCCCGCAATGCCGCACACGTTTTGATCAGGTATGGTTGTGGTGAATATGACAAGCTGACCAAATGTGATGGGGTTAACAATGACGCGCTCTTTTGACTCGGTTGTGAAGTCAATATGCCAACCGCGTTTTGTTGAATAGTTGGCTGGTTCGTTGCTGATTATACGCACGTTATCTGGGATGGTTGCGTCAGTACTGATGCTCTGTTGCACTAAATCACTACGGCCATTAGTAACGGTAGTGCCATTATCCCATATGCCATAAAAGCTTTGAGTGGCTGTATTATCAATATCCTCGCTATTTATGTATTGGCCTGTCCCAAAAAACACCATGGTGTTAGGTGCTGTGGCTATGCCCTTTTGATGGGGGTGAAGTGTCACGGCGGGGCGGCTGGTTATGGGCTGTGGCGTGAGTTCAGATGTGACTGGGTCGATGATTTCGGCTTTAAATAACAGTTTTTTGTCCCAAACTGTTGAGTCAGCACTGGAGAGATCAAATACCCATAGGTTGCCTTGAAGGTCTCCTGCATATGCTCTGTCTGCTATGCCATTGCCGTCAAGATCAACTACGGCAGGGGTAGAGAGGCCATTGCAATTGCTGCCTGCGTCATCACAATCGTTATTTGCAATGGTGCCAGCGCCAGTATCTATTGATTTGATTACTAATCCAGTGGATAGATCAATAATAAACAGCCTGGCCCTGCCATCGCCATTTGGACCGTTGTCATAACCATTGCCAATAATGGCTGCCCAGGCACCATTGTTGAGTTTTGCCAGTGTGGGTTGGCTGAATGTGTGGCCAAGGTTGTTATCAATGCCGGCAGTATCGTTATTAACTTCCCACAGCACTTTTTGTGCAGCGGTGTCTTCGCTGTTAAATGCAGATGGAGAGGTGACATCAAGTGCAAACAGTGCTTTCCCGCCGCCTCGCAGTCCGCTTACAAGCACTGTTTTCCAAGCGCCATCAATGAAAACATTGTTAATAGCAGGTGTCTGGTCGGCATAATAACGATGGGTGTAACCTGGTTCAGCAAGCCAGTGCAGTCCGGCATGATCAGCATTTGAAAACAGTGATTTGGGAATATAGACAAAGTCTTCAGCGCCAGTATTGGCATCAAAACCATGTAGGCCACCACCATTTGTGCCTACGTAGATCATGGGTTTGCGTGAGGCGTTATCGGCTCTATTTGCCCATGTGTGGTAGGAGTTATTTGTCCCCTCTATAAAATCTGGATATTGAGCAGGATTGGGACTTCCCACAAAAACAGGTGCTGAGTGAATGATATCTGCTAGCAGGCTGTCGTTGCGTGGGCGAAAATTATCAGAGCCTGTTCCTTCGTTGTCAGAGCTGCCTCTTAAGTATTCAACGATGGATTCACCAAATGCCTGGTTTGCTGATTTTTTATCGACATTGCCAGTGTCAAAAGGATGCGTGGCATTGGTGAGCAGATCTTTTACTTGCTCTAAATCCAGTTCGCCATTAGCCGTATCAGGGTTTTGATAGTCGGCGGGAAATGATAATGGTGTTCCAGCGTGCCCATTATAAGTGAAAATTACTCTGCTGCTGTTAGGGTCTGGCAGTGCTGAAAGTTGTGTGTGTGCTCTCCATTTTTCAGTCAGCGTCGCTCCCGAGAGGTTATAGGCAAAAAGCTGGCCAGCCCAAGTGTCTGGATCAAATCCTGCCTGATAGATCACTCCGCCGGAGCGCATATTTGTTGAGTTGACTGTGACGGCAGCAGCGGCAGTTGTGGTATCTGTGCGTGAGGCGATGTCTTCAATTGCCTCTCCCAGTTTATTGATAAGTGCCTGTGGATCAGTTGCGCTTAAAAACTCCCCTCGGCCATTCCATGCGGCATGTAGCATGTCGTCAATGGTTGTGGTTGTATTTTCTATAGGTGCTGGCCAGCCATCAGTCAGGCCTGCTGGTGCATTAGTGCAACTGCTTGGCCACCCTTGCGATTCAACAGAATCTTCACGTTTTGATGGATAACAGGCTGTTGAATTATCAAGTGGAATGGTGCCACTAAGGCCAAAGGCAACGGTGTAGGTAACCAGGTGCTGGGCGGGATTATCGTCACTATTACCATTGGCCAGTGTGGTTGTTGTTGGGACATCGTTATCAAGATTTGTATTTAAATCTCTTTCATAATAGTGCATTGCAACATCGGCCAGAGTGTTTGAATAACCTTCAATTCGCGCCTCTTTTTCTGCTGCTGTCTCAGTGGGTAGAGTTTCTGGGTAGCCATCAGCGTAAGATCGCCCATCGTAGTCGCTGTTGCTGTCTCCGTCTGTATCGCCGACTTCTGGAGAAGAGCCGTTCCAGTGGCCATCAGAGAGTGCGATGACAAAATTTTGTTGGCACTCGCCTCCGTCAGCTGCACTGAGTATGGGCGATCCATTTTCAGGTTGAAAACCAAAAAGGTCGCCTCCGATACTGTTGCCTTCCTCAAAATAGCGCCCTACGTTTTTGAGGCCTTTTCGCAAAGGTGTTCCGCCTGCGGGTGTGATGCGGAATAGATTGCGTAATAGCTGCTTCTTATTCTCTACGGCTTCTTGGTTAATAGGGAGTGATGTTGTATCCAGGTCTGCGATCTCGGTGCCAACGTCTTCTCCATCATTACCGCTGGTAAGTAGAGGCTCGCTTCGATTGAGGGTTGCTATGCCAACGCGTTCTTGAGAGTCAGAGATGATGGTTGAAAGAGCACGCTTCATGACGTACTCCCCTTTACGGTAATAGCTGAACCAATTGGCAAAATTTTGCTGATTGTTTGTATTGCCACCACTGTCATCTGCATCTAGGCTGTGAATCCAGACCCTATCTGTATCCTCGATTGGGCATTCATCTGGCTCAAATATGCCATCACCATCATCAACCCATGGATAATAATATGCACCCTTCCCATCTGGCCTCATATCTGATGTTAGATTGCATACCCTGCTGATTGATGAGAAGCCGTCTCCTGAGTCGCAGGTTCCGCTGCTAGCGTCTCCTAGAAAAGGATTTTCTGAGGCTGCATTAATGTTTGCATCTAGATATTTATTTCCATTGTTATCGACTCCATCCCAGTGTGTGTAAACTTTGGTTGGATCGTACATCAGGGTGTTATAGCCAGGGCAAAGCCGCAGTTTTGTTTCATCACTTTCCGGTGTGAAATCCAGATAACAATCAGGTGAACAGCCTGTATTATCAGATAACATGACCTCATATTTCATTGAGCCAGAATCATCTACCAGCAGCATAATATTAGGTTGCACACGCTGCTGTAGGAATAGTGGTGTTTGTGATATGGAATACGACGGAAGAGGCACTAAAAATATGGCTGTCCCTATAGTGCCTGCAAGCAGTGTGGCAGGTGTTTTTGTTTTTATTAGCATATTCAGAATGCCCATGTTTTTTGCTCTTTGATCAGGCTTTGAACGTTATAGTTGTAATTGGAAGTGGCTTTGTAAAACATAGAGGCTTGTCTCTTCTCTACCCCAGCCAATGGCGGTTATTCTAAAAGCATACATTCGTGCATCAGCTGCGGTAGATGATTCGCCCATGATGATACTTGGTGAGGGGCCTAAACCACGGCCAAGGTATTCAATAATGAAATGTGGTTGTTCAGATACCAAATCTCCGTGAATGGCGGGCAATGTACCCGTGCCTAGGTCATTGCTGCCTAATTTAACAGACCCCCTTGGCAGCTGATCTGTCGGCTGGTTGCAGTTGTCTTTTGTGGCGCACCAATGCGTTTTATCTGTGGCGTTGAAGGAACAGTTATCTGCGTCTTTTCCCTGGCAGGGAGTGTAGAGGCCAGGTGCAACCTGCGTAGAGTACAAGCCTGTTTTTGCTGAGCCTCCTGCACCGAACCAATCTTGTGCAATGTCATAACTGCTATCAGTTGCTGGAACAAACTGGACTGAGCCTGCGATGGCATTATTGGTTAGCCAGTTCTCCGCAACACGCAGAGCTGTTTCAGCGGCCTGCATGGCTGAATAGGTTTCATGAAAGTTGCCTGACATACGCTCTTCAAGCAGAGAATTTCCGACACCGGATGTGCCAAGCACGGTCATTACAAGTAACAGAAGCAGTGCGACAACCAACACAGCACCACGCTGCCTGCAATGTTTTATTGAAGCAGATCTGTTCGTTATATGCTTTGGGTTGCTATTCATAGGTCAGTAAGCCGATTACGTAGCTTGACAGTAAATTCAATGTTTTCGGTAAAATTCTGATTGATGCCTGTTGTTCCAGAAATGGGGTTGCCAGAGTTAATGGCTAAGCTTATGCGTATGCTGGCAATGCGATTTTGAAGTGCCTGAGCGTTAGTCCAGGTCACATAACGATCTGATGTGCTATCGGGTGGGTTTGAATCATCGATACCGTAGGTGACTTGAAAGTTTTCCACGCCGGATAAGATTTCATCACGATTGCCGCCAAGACGTGTTGCATAGAGTGAGCTTATGGTTGTGTCATCATCTGTAGAGCTGGTGTCTTGGGTGTTGGTTGTTGTGCCCAGGTCGTAGGTTACGGCATCCATTTTAATTACTGTAGCGGTGGAGTGAGGTTCTCCACCAAAGTAGTGTGTTGTTCCTTCAGTGCTGTTACTTACGCCATCTACGGATGGGCCTACTGTATGCTCTATACGCCCATCGCCCCCGGGTTCATTGGTAATCATAAAAGCAGCCAGCAGGCCGCAATCACTAACAGCAATAATATCGCCTTCTTCGAGCTCATCATAAGCAGGATGGTTGCTGTCAACGCGCACGGCTCTATCCAGTGCTGTCATTGGGGCGATAATAGGTAGGCTGAATTCGGGTCGTGCAAAGCGCACGGTAAGGCTGTCTGAGTTGTTGGGGCCGCCACCCTCAATACCTGTGATGGATTCATCGAAAGTGTAGAGGCCATCGCTGCTTGCCACTGTGCTTTCGATTTGGCTGCTGCCATCTTGAGCCGAAGGGGCGCAGCCATAAAAACCGGCAGGAGAGATATCTGTGATCATGCGAGTTACAACATAGCGTACATTTTCCTGAATTCTGGCGGACTCTTCCTGCACCTTGAATGTCTTTTTGCTGCCCAGAAACATGGAGCCGGCACCTGCCATCAGAAGAAGGCTGAGCACCATTGCAATCATTAATTCAACGAGCGTGAATCCTTCCTGATTTTTATGTGGGCGTATCATGGGGTGATGCTCATGATGTGACGGCGGCGGGGGGTGTTGGGGTTGTGGTCATCATCCCACCAGACCTTCACAGCAAAGATTCGCAGGCCGTTTGTTGTATTGCCGTCGCATTCGTGTTCTTCGCTGGAGGTGCCGGTGTTCGGTATGCTGTCCAGACAGATGACGCCTTGTCCATCAGGCAGGGCATTTGCAATCTGCTGCTGCCATGCCCAATCGTCATATTGTGCAAGTTGCGCTGGATCATTGCAGCCAGTCTGAATGCATTCAGGATCACTGCTGTTGCCTTTGAGAAGGTTGTAACTGTTCAGTTTTACGCCTTCCAGATTACCGCGTAGCCTATCGGCAGCATCAATAACCTGCAATACCGCAATGGTGGATTGAGCTGCGCCTTGGTTACTGCGCAGGGCATTGAATTGGAGGCCTGCCAGGCCAAGAATGCCTATGGACAAAATGACCACTGTGATCAGGACTTCCAGCAGGGTAAAGCCATGCTGATAGTAGTGATGAGGGCTGTTTGTATGTTGTGTGCTTTTACTCATGTGCAGGGCTTTTTTACTATTGAGGTATGACCAGTTGTTGTTATGCTGATATCGCGGTTTTGCTGTCCGGTGCAGTGGCTATATGTGATAGTCAATGCAGCAGGTCCACCTCCCTGGAGAGTTCCAGCGCTGTCAAAACTAATTGAAATAGGGGCAGTCATCGTGGAGTTTCCAGATGGGGCTGGCCACGAGCGCAGTTGATCTTCCCCATCATCAGCAGTGGCATTGCCATTGGAGTCAACGAAGGCAAACCAACCATTCAGCCAGTCGTTACCGCCTCCGCCGCAGGTCAAGTTTCCGGGTGTCTTAGAGCTTTTTGCACAGACGGCTACAAGCGTGCCACGTTTTACTGATTCATTGCGGCTAAATGATAGAGCGGTTACCAGGTCGTTGGTATGTGCAGTGGCTTGGCTGTTTGCCATTATGCTATTAAGCCCGGGTACGCCAACGGCAATGAGAATGGATACCACGACAAGTGTGATTATGACCTCAACGAGTGTGAATCCATTTGAATTTTTCATGATGCAGCAAATTTATCAAAATATATTTGTAGGCGCTTTTGTTCAGTGACAATCTGCTAGATATGTCGGACAAACGGTATCTTATGCGCGATTGATAGGGAAAGCGAGGGTTTGGTTAATATGGGTTGCATGAGTTATCTGCATGAGTAGCCGATCTATTCCCAGTGCTACACCTGCACAATTTGGTAGGCCTGAATTGAGTGCTGCCAGTAGATTTTTGTCCATGGGAACCCTGGCCTGATTGTGTAGATCTCTTCTTTCAATATCCTGATTAAACCGTTGTTGCTGCTGATTGGCATTGGTTAGCTCATTAAAACCATTGGCCAGCTCCATCCCTTCCATGTAGAGCTCAAATCGTTCAGCTAGAGGAGGAGGGCCGGGGCGTATTTTTGCCAATGAGGCTTGGGTTGCGGGGTAGTCGTATAAAAAACTGAGGCGTTTTATTCCTAAATGTGGCTCAATGCAGTGGGTGAGGAGCAGGTCTAGCCAGGCATCATTTGAGGACAGCTCCAGCCTACCAGTATCTGCAATGTTATGTTGTTTTGCACACTGCTGTAGTTGATGCCGTGTTGCCTGATGGGGGTCAATATCAAGATGGCGTTTGAAGACCTCGCCATAGCTTAGATACTCGACCTCTCGTGGTGCGGGTAACACGCTGTTAACGAGTGTCGCTACATCAGCCATTAACTGATGGTGGTCATAATGTGGTCGATACCATTCAAGTAGTGTGAACTCTGGATTGTGTTGCCGCCCTGATTCACCATTTCTAAAGACCTTGCAGATCTGATAGATGGCGCCACTGCCTGCTGCCAGTAGTCGTTTCATCGGGAATTCGGGAGAGGTGTGCAGGTAGAGTGGATGTGAAGCTGGAAAGCCAGGCCCTGTATAGCTGAGCTGAAAACTCTCTATGGCAAGGTCGGTTGTGGCGTAAGATGAACAGGCTGGTGTCTCTACTTCAAGAGCATTGGTTTGCTCAAAGTAGGCCCTTATTTTGGTTAAGAGTTGCGCCCGGTGATGAAGCATCTCCAAGCTGGCAGTGGGCTGCCAGCTTGAGTGATGGGCATCAGATTTCAAAGCTATGCTCTAACGAGTGGCTGAGATTACTTTCCGGCTCTTGATACATACTCGCCGGTGCGGGTATCGACCTTGAGGGCTTCACCAATCTGTACGAATAGAGGCACCCGAACTACCGCACCCGTTTCCAGAGTGGCTGGCTTGCCGCCACCACCTGAGGTGTCACCTTTGAGCCCAGGGTCTGTATCTGCCACAGTGAGAATGACAAAGTTGGGCACCTCGACGATAATTGGCGTTCCGTTCCACAAGGTGACGGTGCAAATATCCTGATCCTTTAGCCATTTGGTTGACTCACCAACGGCTGCCGCATCGGCGGTAACTTGCTCGTAGCTCTCTGGATCCATGAAGTGCCAGAACTCGCCATCGTTGTAGAGGTACTGGTAGTTGCTCTCTATAACATCAGCGGCTTCGACAGATTCGCCTGATTTGAATGTGCGCTCAATAACGCGTCCATTTTTAAGATTGCGTATTTTGACGCGATTAAATGCCTGGCCTTTGCCAGGTTTTACAAATTCATTTTCAATAATTGAGCAAGGATCGCCATCAAGCATAATCTTGAGGCCACCCTTGAACTCATTGGTGCTATAGCTAGCCATGTCATCCTCGCAAAACAACAAAAATTCGGCGCACATGATACCCCGAACCAGTGGTTTATGTCAGACACCATCTTGGAATGAGGCTATCGCCAATGCGTTTGCCTCTCCTGAAGAGCTGATTGAGTATCTTGAACTGGATATAAAACTGCTGCCGGCTGCACGTGCGGCGGCTGCAAAATTTGGATTGCGTGTACCACGTGAGTATGTGGATTGCATGGAGAAAGGGAACCCCCAGGATCCTCTGTTGAAGCAGGTTTTGCCGCTTGGGGCTGAGCTTGAGTTGCAGTCTGGGTTTAGCGTTGATCCAGTGGGGGATCTTGCAGCGGCACCTGTCGCAGGTGTTTTGCATAAATATCACGGCCGGGCGTTATTGATCACTACGGGTGCCTGTGCGGTTAATTGTCGGTACTGCTTTCGCAGGCACTTTCCTTATCAGGAGTCATCGGCATATCTGGATCGTTGGCAATCAGCGCTTGATTATCTCAGCAGCGACCCCAGTATCAATGAGGTCATCTTAAGTGGCGGTGATCCTCTGATGAGTGCAGATAAAAGGCTGGCAGAGCTTTTCAGAGCATTGGAGGCAATTCCTCATCTAAAGCGTTTACGTATTCATACCCGAATGCCAGTGATTGTACCGCAGCGGGTAACGGATGCTCTTTTAGCTGAATTAAAGCGTATGCGTTTTAGGGCTGTGGTTGTTGTTCACTGTAATCATGCGCGTGAATTAATGCCTACAGTCTGTTTGGCATTGAATCAACTAAAAGAGAGTGGAGTAGTACTGTTGAACCAATCTGTTCTATTAAAAGGGGTAAATGATGATTTGGAAACGCAGATTCAGCTAAGTGAAGCTCTGTTTGATGCTCAGGTGATCCCCTATTACTTGCATCTGTTGGATCCTGTTCAAGGGGCGGCTCATTTTGATGTCAGCCGGAAAGAGGCGCAGTTGCTTTATCAGCGACTGCTACAGCGGTTGCCAGGATATTTGGTTCCAAAGTTGGTTTGTGAAAAGTCGGGTGAGGCATCAAAAATTCCCATAACATTATAAAATACCGCTAAAAGAGCAATGAAATGAGCCCTTTATCACTATAGTGGTAGTGTAGTAACATCTCGTTCTATCCTCATGGCAGGGCTTTATGGGGTAGGTTATTTTCATATAGGTAGTGATATTAAAGGAGCTCTTGCGGCTGTTGTCTCTACAACCTATGACCAGCATATTACAGACAGAAAAACAGCAGGTTCCACGTAGCCTTGAGAAGTTGTGGGTTCCAGAATATTCTGAACTCCGTGAAGACTTCTTTCTGGCCGACCTGGATAGAGCTCAGCTATGGATATCAGAGCTGCCGATGGCCAATGTTTCTGAGACTTCCCGCCAGGTTTTAGATGCGCTGATTGACTTTAATCGCCAGGAAATCCCAAATCAAATCCGCATCAAGGTTGCTGAGCTTTTTCGGCAGCCAATTCACTACATTACAAAAAATCTTGAAAGACACTATATAGATGCTGCATTTCCTCTGTCAGTAAAGAGCAGAAGAGCAATTAGATTGAGCCAGGAGTTATATGCTGAACTGGCTGTCTCATATAAAGTTTTTATTCGAGAAGCTTTTGCACAACAAAATAAAAGCAGCAAACGGTTGGTTGCTATTGCTATCCACAGGGCAATGACCTGCCTCTCCGAAATATTGCACTTAGCAACA
>Ga0316192_10001211_pt1 | contig 18964 bp, 13 predicted proteins | sample MerIslwburrow_MG_FD_204931 | JGI IMG/M metagenome (GOLD analysis project Ga0316192, IMG submission 204931) | Coastal sediment microbial communities from Maine, United States - Merrow Island worm burrow | ecosystem: Environmental > Aquatic > Marine > Coastal > Sediment | place: USA: Maine...
GCTCGCTTCCGAATAAAAATGCTTCAACAACATTTCTTCGGTAGACGAGCTTTTTTTACTTTATGACTTTATCGCTTTGATCATATCTCAACTGGATTTAGTGGTAAAATGTGCAAAAGGCTAGATATAACTGGAATTTCAAATAATTAACGGTAGTTTTTATCAAAGAGCTAATGAATGTTGAGCTTCTAAATGCTCACACCACAATTCAAGATTGATCAACTGCCAAAAAAACATCATATGATTTTCTTTGAGTTGATTGTTGGAAATGATGTCATCGTGCTCTTGAAGAAGACTTTCAACTTCTCCCACATCATAAATACCCCGTTGACGAAATTTTTGTGAATGGATCATATCTTTTAAGGGCTCTAAACCTTTACCTGAAAACCACACATGAGCGGGAGCATTCCAGCCTGTTTTTTTGATACGGCCTCGTGTTTCTTCGGGTAAAATATCTTTCATGGCTTGGCGCAATAAGTACTTGGTGACCCCATCGCGTATTTTGAGATGACCAGGAATCCGAAACATAAATTCTAATAATCGATAATCGTAAAAAGGGAGAAAATTATCCAAACCGGATGCCGAACATTGCCTATCTTCTGCACGTAAACAACAGGGAGCTGTTTCCCAGAAAATATCTTGAAAGGTACGATTCTTCAAATAAGAAGATGACGGAGAAGACATCAAGGGCTGGTAACTAGGAAGATCAAAATAGTCTTTATTAAGCGCAGATGAATAACGCATCATTCTTTCACGATCAACCAAACACTTACCTGAAATTGTAGGGTCCACAACGCGGTTAAGCGTTTCTTGCAACGTTCTTTTGTTTTTTTTGTAGAGTGGGTGATCATGGTACTTAGACCAAAAACTTAGTTCTTTGTCCCAACGTTTTGTATCCCCTTCATACGCAATATCCGCAAAATTATAAAAAAAATGCTCGTACTCACCGGCATTAAGCTCATCCCCCCCTAAGCCACCGAACAAACTTTTAAAACCTCGGTTTGACACCTCCTTACACAAAAGGTGATGAGACAACCAGGTCGCTGTCGCTACGGGTTCCCCATGCAAGGCCACCATCTCTTTAACCAGTCCAAGAACATCTGGTGACGAAATGGTAACAGGATGCCATTTCTCCACGGTATCCTTCAATATGGTTTCAATTTCATCTGATTCATCAAATGTTTTATCTTCATACACGGTAGAAAAGGCCTGTTGTTTATTTCCTGACAAATAAACCGCAGAGGCTAAAACAGAAGAAGAATCCATTCCACCCGACAAGGTAAATGCCGGTTTACTAGCCACTTTCATTCTGCAATTCACCGCTTCCAATAATAGTTCTTTGTATTGCTCTGCCAATAAATTTTCATCGCCTTCAAGATTATTAAAATTATTCAGCTGCCAATAAGTTTTTACAGTAGACTTTCCACTCTTGAATTGCAAATACGTAGCCGCAGGAAGCTGAGAGATCGCCGCATAAGGAGAATTCTCCCTTTCATTATCAATCAAACGATAATGAGAAGCCGCAAAACGGGAAACAAAACTAGTATTCAATCGACAATCTACCCCTGGAAAATTGAGCAATACGTCGGGTTGCGAAGCAAAGGCCAAGGTATTGGCAATAGTTGTGTGATACAAAGGTTTAAGACCAACACGGTCTCTGGCCAAATAAGTGATTTGATTCTCCTCATCATACAAGGCTATAGCAAAATCTCCATTGATCTTCTGTAACATCCCTTCAAAACCATACTCACGATAAAGAAAGTGTAACCATAGCAATGGGTTGCTGTATTCTTCAGGACAATTATAGAAATAGCCATCACAAACTAGCATAAGATTGTTTTCTACCAATTGTTGGGGTGCTGACGCGTAAGAAGAAAAAATCGTTTGGCCTAGTTGAATGTGAGGCCCATTAATACCGGGCAGTTGTTTTCTTTCGGACTCTGTCCAGCCAACAATACGAGCCATTTTAATTGAGTTTAGTAGCCATTAGAAATTTCCAATAATGTGGATAATCAATGACGTTTTCCTCTTGACCTCCCGTTCTCTTGTCTACAATTTCTGTGACAGAAAACCCGTAAGCCCGAATAAATTCCTTCACTTCTTCTACGGGGTAGGCATTCACATGTACCTTCAAATCTACTCCTTTATCCAGATAATTATCACGCACATACTTATACTCCCCTTGTTCTTTAAGAGATTCCCTAATCAATACTGTTTTTTGAGCTGTTAAAAGAATACGCTCCAAGTAACGAGGATAATTATCCAAATTAGACAACACATTAAGACACACAACATGATCCATAGTTGCATTCAGATCTTCCAAACGCAGTACCTTCAAACGTTCAGGAGACAATGCAAAAGCTTTCAACTCTTGCTGACCTATTCTGATAAATTTTTCTGAAGCATCTATACCATAATAGTCAACGGGAATATTTTTTTTGCGGAGCGAATGAAAAAAATGACCACTACCACAGCCCACATCCAACAAACTCTCTCCTTGGTGGATCACAGGCTTTAAAAGATCTGCTGCCTGAGCAGCACAGGTCATCTCTTCTACCCTATCAGCAGCACGTTTGCGATAGAGATCTGTTACCGTTTGGCTATGCTCCCAAATGGAATATGCCCCATAACCATCGTTTTTCAAATTCACTTGATTCCTGTCAACAAAAAAGCGGAGGCCATAAAATGACCTCTCCAATCTTCGGGATCTTCCATACTAAGACTCCACTCCTTAAACAATTCAGGGAATTGTTTTTCTAACATCGGTGGCAAGGCATGGTAATGATAAAAATAAAGTTTTACATCTTTGAAACCTTGAGACTCAAATTGTTTTTTTAGCACCAAAGGATTATGGGTACGAGAAAGAACTTCATCATAACCGAGAGTACTTTGACCCCTTCTTAGGGGAGGTAAGTCCATACGGAATTGTTTCTTGAATTCATTCAGCACTTTAGTTAATTTCTTGTTTTTAGAAGCATTTCCCTTGGAAAGTTTATTAGGCTGAATTAGCTTCTCCACAAAATAATCATAAGAATAACGATTGGCTGTAAACAAAGAGAATAATTCATTACGCGCTTCCAAAACAACCAAACCATTTTTCTTCACCGCATTTTTTAAATTCTTAATAACTTTGATATCATTTTTTTCTTCGATATGAGGCAAAACACCACTACACAGCACTGCATCGAAATAGACTTTTTTCTTCCCCGGCACCTTAAAAGAGGAAGGTGAAAGAACTGAGCCTTTCCAAATATGATCAGCAGAACGTTTGCTTGTGACAAAAATATTTTTGGCTTCTTCGACCATTTCATTTGTCAAATCAAAACCGTAGAGATCTATTTTCAAGCGAAATAACTCTCTCAACAAGGAAGCCGGCCCACAACCTGCATCCAACAACCTAGTCACTTTATTTTTTTTGATGATTTTTTTGAGCAAAGGTACGTGCACCGGAGGATAATCTGCTTTTTCACTGTAATAGTTATCGTAGTAATTATCACTCCATGAGGAATAACAATTCTGAACACATTTTTCTACTTTTTTTTGTGACATCTATTTTTTCCTCGCCACCAACCACATATGAGAAGACAAACCTTGTTCAGCCAAAAATTGTTGGAAAGGCCAACCCAAACTTTCCCATTCATCCAGCAATACTTTTTTCAAAAAAGGCTGTTGGCTGACATCATACTCTTTTTTCTTAATAGCTTCATGCACAAATTCCGCATCCAATCGGCCAGGCGTGTTCACCTCCAACACCTCAAAACCACAACTCTCCACCAAACGACTGAGAGATGCAGGGTTAAATAAATTCACATGTTCAGCGTCCACCGCTAAGGCATTGGCTCCTAACAGAGAAATATCAAAACCTTGTCCATTGGGGCAAGAAAGAACGAGTAGCCCTCCGCTTTTTATCAATCCCACACTTTTTTCTATAAACTGTTTGGGTTCAAACAGATGTTCAATCACCTCAAAAGACACCAAAACATCCGCATGTCCCACTTCATCTGTGATATCTTCAATTTTTTTCTCAATCACCATAATAGAACGTCGCCGACAATTTTCGGCCAAGTCAGGCGTGGGCTCAATCGCAATCACTTCCGCAAATACCTCTGTAGCTAAAGAAGAAAATGTCCCAAAACCCGCTCCTACTTCTATCAGTTTGCTTTGCTCAACATTGTATCTTAGACAATAACCTTGAACACGCTGCAACCACAAACGATGAATTTTTTCACGCCTCACCTCTTCTGATGCGGGGAAAATATGCTTGGCCCAAAACTGATAATTTTCAGACTCTTGATAATAGTCGGCCATCAACGCTGGGGAAGGGCGAGGGCTCATATAAAGAGTGCGACACGTAGAACAAGTGATATAGGAAAAACTGTACTTCTCAAAGGCTTTAGTTCCTGAATTGCCTGAACAGGCTGGGCAGGGCACCTCCACAAATTCATCACGGCGCCGCTTGAGCTTCTCAATATCACGGGCAAACGCGGCTTCTTGTTGAGCCAATAAGTTTTCAGGGCACAACTCCTGTTCACTGAGGCTTTCCCCTAAGACATCAGACATGAGAACTTCTCATTTCAAGTATTTCTCGTTTCCATTCACCCTTTTCTTTCCACCACACTCGGGGATCTCTGAAGGTATCGGCAATACGATCAAATTCTTCTTCGTGCATACCTGTATATTCTAACCAACGTTTGAGATCTTTGGGTTTTATAGGGTCCATTTCATTGACACGACGGATGCCCTCTTCACGAGTCATCAAACCGGCACGAAGATCCTTGCAAACGTGATCCGTACAGCGACCATAACCAAATTTGATGTACTTGAGATAATCATGCACGCCATTTTCGTGCATGTCATCTAAATTTGACATACGCCTGTAGGTACGTTCAAAATCTTGATCGCTGACTTCAAAACCGTATTTTTCCTGCACCAGTTTGAGGTGATCATTGGCTTCCCAATACACATAATTACCCAAGTACACACCGCGTACATCCAGATCAAACAGTTCTTTATCGCTGGGGTATTTCCACGGATCCAATTGGGCTGGGCTGAGCCCTTCACGGCCCACCATATAATTCCATTCATATCCACGGGCAAAATGTTCCAAACGGTCTCGGTAACTCATTTCAGGGAAATCATCCATGGAAAACTGACCACAGAGATCCAAATATCCATGCTCTCCCCAAATCACGATGGGGACTTTGTGTTGCACCGCCAATTGAACAGGTACGGTGGTGATCCCTACATGGGCATGCCAATTCATATCACCCATAATTGTGAAAGCCAAACGATTGAGTTTTTTTAATGTATTGACACTGGGTGACACCACAATATGATCCACATCAAACACCTCTTTCATGCGTAACATGTTTCTCCAACCCACATCTGTCCAGTTGTTACCGTTGTAGGTCACCAACAAAGGGTTAAGCCCAAACACATTTTTGATCATATGGGTTTGAAAATAACTGTCTTTACCACCACTCACCGCAATCACGCAATCGTAATTGCTGTTGTTAGGTGACTTATAGCTATCCATGAGATCCACAAATATCTTTTCACGGCGTTGCCATTCCTCGTTGGGGATGGCCGTTTTAACTTCTGACATCCGGCAACCCATGCACACGCCGTGTTCATCAAATTCCATGGGAGCCGCTGAAATGGAAGGATACACGCAACGCGTACACCAGCGGAGTGAAGCAGGTGGCGTGGTTTTAATTTCAACATTTCTTTGCCGACGTTTATCTTCTTCTTCCACCGTTTTGTAATGGGGTTCACGAGAAAAATAGGGGCTACCTAAAGCCACCTCACGCATGGGAAGCCCCACATTCAAACACGCTTTTTTCGCCTGAGGGTAACTGAGTTCAAAAAAATGAAATATATTGGCCGCCGCTACCGCAGAGGCAGCACCGTCCACAATGCCGGGAGAAAAGTCTTCGTACTTCCCAACCCCACCGCAGGCAATCACCGGCAATGAAACAGCAGACGTAACACTCTTGATCAACGCCACATCGTAACCTTTTCCTGAACCATCGCGGTTGATCGAGTTCAACAATATTTCTCCGGCTCCAGCTTCTTCGGCCAACTGAACCCATATGACAGGGTCATACCCTGTGGCCCGTTGGCCCCCTTCAGAAAACACCTCATAGTCGCCATTGTCTTTCAACAACACATCCACACTCAACACAATACATTGAGAGCCAAATTTTTGGGCAGCCTCTTTAATAAAAGTCGGGTCTTCAAGGGCCTTGCTATTGATCACGCACTTGTCAGCACCGGCCATCAAACGTCCTTGAATATCTTCTAAGGTTCTAATGCCCCCACCTACGGATAATGGCATATGGCAAACCGAAGAAATTTGTTTGATCAAATCAATCAAACCTTTACCTTCGTAACTGATCTGTAAATCATCACGTCTTAAATCCTGCACCTCACCTTCACTGATATCCAACAAAACTAACTCATCAATATTCCAATTGGAATAACGCATGATGGTGCTGAGGGGGTTGCCTATAGCTTGATGTGTTTTGAATAATTGACTGCGCACCAACAGACCATTTTTGAGCAGCAATACAGGGATCAATCGGGGACGGTTCACATTTTTCTTTCTTGAATGTTATCCAAAAAACATTTCAACACCTTCAAACCTTCTTCTTGGCTTTTTTCTGGGTGAAATTGGATACCGTAAATATTTTTTTTACTCACAGCGGCTGTCACATTCTCGTTCGCATACACAAAAGTTGCTTCTTGATATTGGACATCGTCTAAAACTAAATGAAAACTGTGAGCAAAGTAATAACAAGACACACGACCATCTCTATGTTGCACATCGCACCAACCCATATGAGGCAAATGATCTTCAGCACTTTGGGGTTTCAGTTGAATTACTTTACCCTCCACAAACCCCAAGCCCTCACAACTGCCATATTCTGTGCTGCCAGAGGCCAGTAACTGCATGCCTAAACATATCCCTAACAACGGTTTTTTCTTGATTAAAATTTCTTCTTTCAAAAAATCTGTCCAGTCATTATCTTTGAGGGCTTGCATACCGTCTTTAAACGTTCCTACACCTGGAAGCACCCACGCCACCACTTCTTGTGTTCTATCAGGAACAGTAAACACCTGCGGCTCTTCCCCAAGAAGTTTAAAACTTTCTTTAATCGATTGGATATTACTCAAACCCGTATCAATCACACCAATCATAGAGAGCCACTATTTTTTTTGAGAGAAGGTGAAATGGGCACTCTTTCGATTTCTTCAAAGCGCATATCAATCAGACCTTTTCCTTCAAACTGCTTGAGATAACTGAACAAACGTTTGAAGGGCACATCGTGTTTGATGGCAATATCAAGTATTGTGACACTCCCATCAAAGTAACGTTGCAAACTATCTTGCAATAGACCCCATTTTTCAGCATCTTCGGGTAAATCTTTCATCATGGAAGGATCGGGTCTTTCCTGATACAAATCGTACTTGGGATTAGACAAACAAATCAAACCATCAAAATGGCGATAAAGACGGGCATTGTTTTCCAACACAAACACACACTCTTGCAACACACGATAACTCTCTTGCAGTTGATCTTCATCCATCAATTCGGCATTGTCCAAATGCGTATGATATTCGTGGAAAGGGTCAAACAAACACTGAGAGCGAGTGAATTCCACAAAAGGAACTTCGTAGCCTGGGGCCTCCCAAACAGTTTCATCATTGCCCGCCCCTTGTCTCCAAGGAACCGCATCAAAACTACAGCTATAGTGAGTGAGCACATGAGAAAATATATGGTCGATAGGATGCCCCCCTAAAAAAGTAGAGGTGATTTTGAAGGGTCCTTCTGTACCTAACATTTCTAAGAAAGCGCCTCCCACCATCTGCTCTAATTCTTGTGGGCTTTTATTTTCGAGATAAAAAACTGACCCCAAATGTTCGGGAGCCAATATGAGCTTGTAACTGTAAAATGTTTTTTTCTCTTTGATTTCTTGTAACAAACGAATCAATAGGGCTGAACCACAAAAACCATCATTGGCCATATGAGGATGACAGGTATTAGAGTTGAAAACAATTGTTTTGTCACTTGTGCCCTGATGATGATATTCAGCCAGCAACATATCACCTAGTTTTTTATGGGTGACCAGATCCACTTCATAGTCACCTGGCTCCCACGTTTTTACAAGTTCATGAGGAATTGAAAAAGCCCAATCCGCGTCCCAAGGGCGGTATTGCCACGCACAGTGAAACACATACGCTGTAGGTCGTTTTTCAGAACTCACCACATGCAGCTTTAACGCTTCCCAGCTCAAAGTCCCTTGAAATGAATTGGAATAACGGGCAACGGCTAGGGTGTTGACCAATCCATCGAAAATGACCTTACCCTTTTTTTTGATCAAGGCTTTTTCAACCTCCCAATGATCATGGATCACCCAGCCATTGGTCTCTGAACCGGAAGGATAACGATGAATTTTAAATGGCAATTCCTGCTGAAGATAGGCAAACAGCACCTCATTACCGGGCGCAACCACCCCACCTGCTGGTTCACATAATTTCTTGATCAGTGGAATGAAATCCAATTTATTTTTTCCTTGCCGTCAAAAAACACCAAGGCTGATACAAACTACCACGAAACAACTGTCTTTTGCCTTCGCTGTTTTTTCGTGTATAAGAAGACAAAGAACTTTTATCTTCACCACCCGCCAAATCAATAGGGATTTCAAAAGGTTTGAAAACAATATGATCAAACCCCTGTTTCTCTAACACTTCTGTTATTGTCGCATACGAATGCACATTAATGGCGGCTCCCTCGGGGTGCGCTGGAGAAGTTTCTACTAATGAAATTTCTTGATCAAAAGGATTAAACCATGAAAAAGCCAGCAAGTAACCTTTTGGAAACAAAATACGAGACAGATTTTCTGCCACTGAATCCAAATCCTTCGTTTCCACCAAATGAAGTAAAGCGTTTAAAGTCACAAAATCAAATGCTTTATCATGAGGTGTCTGATGAATATTCACGACATCAAAATCAATACCTGTCAATAGAGGATTACGCCGACAATTTTCGACAATCTCTCCAAAAGCATCTCCTCCCATCAAGTCAAAATGTGGAAAGGCTTTTTTCAAGTGGAATAAAAAATTACCTGTGGAGCAACCTATATCAATAAGAGAACAAGTTTTCTTATTGATATTCAATGCCAGTTCTTTAACCTCTGCAATCAACAGACGATCGCTTTCACGAATGTTATCCAAGTACTTTTTCTGATATTCCAGATAAGTACTTGTCAGGTAGTCTTTGGTGTTTACTTCAGACATGATTTTCTTTCATAACTAAGGCAATGGTTGAATTGTGGAAGTTGAATTGATTGACCTACAGTATAAAGCAGAAGTAAACCTATTTCACTTCCCCCAGAAGGCAAAAAGAAATTTTTATCAAAATGTGAGAAGTAGCGATAACAGGAATCACTATCTTTTTGACCACATAACTCCAACACGCGTGGTAATGAGGGCAAGATGACCTCTTTCCCCCTCACCGTAGTGGCCACCTCGCTTTCTTCTGCAATGGTCACGCGTACAGCCATCAAGGTGGGCTTTTCCACCTCTTGCAGGCAATTCAAAACATCACATTCTCCCCCTTCATCTGATTGCAACCATTGGTCATGATTGACGATAAGAATATCTGTGTCTTGTGTCACTTCTTTTGACAAAGGTTTAATATGTTCCACGGCCACATAATCAAAAGCATAATCATCTCTCACATGCAACACATCAAATTTTAGCTGGTATTTTTCTGGCCCCCACGCCTTGTAATGCATGTCAAACGAATTTGACTTTGATTCTCTCAGGTACTTCAAGTACTCAAAAGTCATTCCTGATCCAGGAGAAATTTCAGTAATGTGTACCTGTGGGTTGTCAAATAGTTTGTGCTCCCAAAGATCATACAAAGTTTCTGCAATAAAACGGAAGGCACAACCTTCAATCCAGTTCATCAGACCTGCATCTTTCATGTCACTCTCAATAGTTTTAACTCTTAAAGAACGCACATAAAATAAATGCGAAAAATCCAATGAATCATTGAGTATAAAATCTTTCAGCTCCATAAAATGTATGGGTTTATCCAAACCTTGCTGGTAGGTGAACTTGCCCACATTCCACATCAAATTCTGACTCATGAAAACACCGCGTCTTCCAACAACACGAGTTTTTGTTGTTTTGCAAAACCTTCCAACGAAGTATACAGTAAATGAAGACTACCCAATTCAGATGTGTTGTCTGTCCCAACACCAATCAAGGATTTTTGCTGACTGCCTTTTGATTCAGGCACGTAATCCGTAATATACCATTTACCCTCCCCATTATCAGAGCCGATTTCTTGTAATTCTTTAAGAGTGAAGCAGTAATAAGGCAGTAAAGAATGAGTGAAGGACTCATAACCTTGTTCATCCAACGTCACCCATATCACAGCCACCACCGCATATCGAGTAGCTTTAATCAATTTGGCCAAAGCCTCTTTGGGGCGGGCCACATGATTAACTACCCCTATGGTGAGACTGAAATCAAAAAAATGGTCGGCAAAATCAAAATCCGTACCATCGGCTCTGAGCAAATTAAAATGCTCCGCTTCCACCCAATCATGCATCAAACGGCTCACACCCAAAAGCATTTGAGATTTATCTAGACCATAATACGTCATCAGCGTTGCGGCATCTTCCTGACCTCTGGAACCCACATCAATCAAAAGATTAAGAAAATCCCAATGCTCTGACACCGTACAACCCAAATCAAACAAAGAAATTTTATCCTTGTCACTATGTTCTTTAACAAACATCATCAAACGATACAAAATTAAATCACATTGAGGCGAACGCGTGGCCAAAATGGGAAAACGATCTGTGTGGAAAGCTTCATCCGTCACTCCCTGCTCGGTAAGATATTGCTTGAGAGCTGGATCACGGTATTTCACGATCTTATCTACATAACCACCACAATTATGGATATCCGCATTACTGGGAATTTCATATTCATGAAAAAATTCTCCCTTGTCATCCACAAAATAATATTTGGATCGCACATCCATGGCAATCAACGCTTTAGAATCACTGCCGCTATCCAGTACGTTCTCTTGGGACAGGGGGCAGGGATCAAAACGTGTCAACACAAAGTTTTCTGTCATTTTTTAGCCTTGTCATAGACATACTTCATTTCACCTGTCTGACCATCCATAGGGATATCACCTGGGCGGAACGTAGGAAGATCTTTAAGAAGGTAATAACGGTTCTTGGACAATTCTTCTGTCACATGAGCCACTAGTTCATTGCAGGTGGTGGAAAATAAAAAGTTTCCTTGCAAAGGAATATTTTGTGCTAGGTTCTGTGCCAACATGCTTTCTCTCACATGAACATTGGCATAGGTGATCCCATAATCCAAGTACCTCACCATCATGGTAAATTCACCGGAAAGCTGTTGCCCCCCTTTATAAACAGGAGCAGTAAAGATTTTATTGTACTGATAGGGCACACCATAAAGCTGTTCAATATAATGCAAAAAAGTCAAACCCATTTCAGGATAATGCCCCATCCCTAAGGTCATCAAGCGCGCATTGACTCGGTGCATACGGCCCCAAGGGCTGTCATAACCAAAACCATCATAATGAGCACCCCCACATAGCGCTTCGGCTTGAGCACCTACAGCCGTCACTGAAAGGATAGGATGAATGGATCTCACCGCTTCAGGACGTTGACGAAAAAACTCACTAAAAGCTCCCAAACGTGAGGGAGATTCTTCCACAGAATAAGCTGTGCCGTAGCGACCATAATCTTCAAAGGACGTACACATCACCAAGGTACCTTCTTCCCCCAACACTTTCATAAAAGCATCGAAATAAAAGGTCAACACTTCTTGTCTGTTAAAACCTGCTTCTGTCAAACCCAGGGTAGAAATGTCACTGTGCAACATCACAACATCTCCGCGTTTCAAACCCGTTTGTTCAATCACCTTAACCAATGTATTAAAACTCAAAGGTGCTTCAGGTGAGTGAACTTTATTTTTATCTAAGGCTGTGCTATTGGGCAGGGTACGATTCATAGACATAAAAGTCATCAGTTCTTTATGACGTCTGAGTTCTTCTTCACTCCTATGTTGACTGATATCAAAATTATTGAGATCCCCTTTGAACACCGCTTCGATACCTGGGTAAGTCGTGAGAGCAAAAATTTCTTCGTTAGACAATTGTCTTCCCATTATTTCTTCCATCGCCAATATGATGGTGGCATGAATCAAAGAATCCCAACCAGCGGTCACACCAAGGGCCATATCTTTGTGAACATTATCAGGCAAAAGACCTAAAACTTCGGCGAGTAAGGTAGCGGCCGTTGTGGGCAACTCTGCTTTGCTCTGCCAGAGAACTTCTTCCTGTGTGAGTTTATGCTTGAGAACTTTGCCCACAGAAGAACGTGGAAATTGAGCCACCCATCTCACCTCTCCAAAGGCATGGGAATGTGGCAGATGTTCACTGAGATATTTTTTTATTTGTTTTGATAACTTTTCTTTATCTTCCTTATCCTCTTCAAGATACACCACAACAACTTCACCAAAAAGTGTATGCTCTGCTCCCACACACAACATTTCATCTCCGAATTTTTCTCTTAACATTTCTTCTAAAAATCTTAATGAAATATTCACTCCGGAAAATATAGCAATATCTTTCTTACGGCCTTTGATACGGTAGAAACCGTTTTCATCACATAGCGCCAAATCCCCCGATTTCAACCACGGACCATCAAAAGCTTTGGCGGTTTCTTCAGGATCATCCAAGTAACCCAACATCATGGCAGGACCCTTGATTTGCAATTCGCCAAGCTCACCAGACTGACAGGGTTCACCATCTTCATTGATAATCCGTGCTTCAAAACCGACCACTTGCCCTATAGAACCCGCTTCTCTCCATTCAGGGCCCAACGGATTAGAAAAAATCTGGCCCGCTGTTTCACTCATGCCCATGGTTTCAATCACAGGTACCCCGTAATGTAATTCAAAATCGTTCATCAACTTTGCAGGCAAAGGAGCTGATGCAGAGCGGCAGAAACGCAAAGAACTCATGTAATGTCTGGCACCTTCAATGGCAGGACTCATCAATGTTTGGTACTGGGTAGGCACCGCTGAAAACCAGGTACAGGCGTGGTCTTTAATTAATTGTAAGGCCTTAAGTGATTCAAAGGGTCCTTGCAGGTACACCACCGATCCCCCAGACAAAAAAGGGGCCACAAAGGTAGTCACTAAACCATTGAGATGAGTCAAGGGCAACACACATAAGACTCTATCTTCTTCTGTCAGTTGTTTGGCTTCTTCGACATGACATCCTCCCAACAGTAAAGCATTTTGTGAGAGCACAACACCTTTAGGATTGCCCGTACTACCTGACGTATAAATACATAAGGCCGGATCGTTGGGTTCTACTTCTGGGAGAACTGTCTTTACCTCTCTGGCCGGAAAATTTTCTCCGCGAAGTTCCAATACGTTGTAATCTTCTGGGATACTGTTTTTCTGATTGTTAAAAGTAGAGGGATCCAGCAATATCAAATCTGGAGATATCATGGCCAGCGAACGATTGAGATTTTTTGTGGCATCCAAGGGAAAGACGATGGCCCCTAATTTCCAACAGGCCGCAAAGGCAGAAAGTTGTAACGCATTGGTGCGAGATACCAGCACCACCCGTGATCCTTTTGTTACTCCAGCATCCTGCAATATGCCCGCCATATCTTCCGCCCTCTGTGTCAGACCTTTACGGCTAAGGGGGGCGCCTGAAAAAAAGGCAAACTCACTATTATCGTCACTGAGCGCAAACAGCTGAGCCAAAGTTTCGGGTTTATCCTTCATTGCAAACGCTCCTGAGCTTCGTGTAACTGGTGTTGGTGACGTTCAGCAATTCGTTTGTCACGGGCGCTTTCTTTTTCATCTTCATTGTCTTTTTCTTTACTCAATAGATAACCCATGGGATTGTAACGGGTGATGGAGCCTTCACCTTCTATCGCACTCAAGCGAGCTGTCGCCATACGTTTGGTCTGCTGTAAGAAGAGGCCAAAACCTTCTTCTATTGTGGATTGATTGACCCATTCATCTCCCTGCAAATAAGCTATCAAAGGTTTGAACATCACTGTATGGTGACGCAACATGGAGGTCATAATTCTCATGGCATAATTTTCATGGACATCTAGCTCTTCATACGTCAATGATGTCACTAGTTGATTGCTGAACACATAGTCTCCTCGCCGCAGGTAACGACTACGTTCAAGAAAATTTTGATAATTACTCAAGCGATCCACACTTTCTTTTCGAGAAAGAGTTACTGGAACAATGGCATCATGATGTAACAGTGTATGGTGCATGGCTTCCATATCATCATCATTGGCCTTGATAATACAACGATAAATCGAGTCCACATCAATGGTCGTTGGACAAATATCGCAGGCGATACAGCGATACACTGTTCTGCTGGCCACATCCAGTACGGTGGCCTCCATATCTGCTTCAAAATAACTGAGCAGTTTTTGAAGTTTTGAAAGCGCTTCGCTTTTCTGATCTTGCAAAATAAGAAATAAAATACGTGGCTTGTCTTTTAATTCTTTTTTTATTGCCAAACGTTTTATCAATTCAGACATTCTTCGGCCTGTCCCCATAGAGGTTTCTAAGCCATAATCATCTTTGTGCATGCTGCCCACATCACCCGCATGACCTGTTCCTCCATATTGGGAGGTCGTTTCACTGTCATTGCCCACAGTTAAAAAATTGAGTTGTAGCATGTCCCACATTTGATAAATTAAAGTGGTTTCTTGCCCCCCATTTCTTTTGGCTCCAACGGCTAGGCCACCGTAAATTTTCCCCTCGAGTTGTTGTTGTAGTGTTTTATCTTGGCGAATAAAATCAATAAAGGAATGAGCCAAACTACCACGGTCACCAAAGTACACTGGGCCAGAGATAATTAAGCCATCAGCTTTTAGCAACTTTTCTTTAAACTCGTCAGCTTTTACTATTTTCCCTGTAGATAAAAAATGTTCCGCCAACGAAAGATGGTCAATAGCCACACCTTCTTGATAGGCCGCCCAGAGGGCTGCTGCGAGAGCCACTTCAGAATTGCTCAGCCCTTTATCTCCTTTATTTTTTTTAAGATTGCGATAAATTTCGTCAAAGGATTTGTTTTCTTGACGTCCCGCATCTAGAAAATTTTCAATATGTAGATCAGATTGTTCTGCGAGAAATTGGTACAGTTTTTCTTTGCTGCTTGAATTTTCAATTGCTGTGATCAAGCTTTGGCTGCCGATACCCCAGCGACCGTTTCTGAGACTGGCACCAATGCCCAAAAGTAGCGGTTTTTCTACTCTCATCGCATTCTCCATAGCTCTTCCATCGGTAGGCACATCAACTTTCTTGAAGTTGGACTTTAAGTTAATTAATTTATGTGATTTTAAGGTATTTTTGGGCTTAAATAGAGGGTTAAACGAAATTGTTGGGAATTTTGGGTTGTTAGGGAAAATTGGGGGAAATATGCTGTTCAGATGAAGAGGAATAAATTATTATTTCGCTCATGATTATTGCCAAAAATGTAGGAAAACAATACGGAGAACAGGTACTTTTTGAGGAGATTAACTTCTCTATCAATCCCAACGAGCGTTTGGGTATTGTGGGGCGCAATGGTCACGGTAAATCTACGCTGTTTAAGATGATTGCTGGCCTTGAAAGTATTGATGAGGGAAAGATCAAAATTCCTCAACATTACAAATTAGGTTATTTGGACCAACATATTCATTTTACTCATAACACAGTTATTGAAGAGGGTTGTTCGGCCTTGCCTGAAGAAGAAGCGGAAGGGCGCTGGCGGGTTGAAAAAATTCTATCAGGTTTGGGTTATGCGGAAAGCGACTTTGAACGTCATCCTGATGAATTTTCGGGTGGATATCAAATGCGTTTGAATTTGGCCAAAGTTTTAGTGTCTCAACCTCATTTGCTTATGTTGGACGAACCAACTAACTTTTTGGATATTGTCTCCATTCGCTGGCTCACCCAGTTCCTCAAAAAATGGGATGGTGAAATTTTATTGATCAGTCACGATAGAACTTTTATGGATTCGGTTGTTAATCAAGTGATGGGCATTCATCGTGGTAAAGTGATGAAAATTTCGGGCAACACGGAGAATTATTATTCCAAAATCACTGAAACCGAAGAGTTACATGAAAAAAGCCGCGTAAATTTGGAAAAGAAAAAAAAACAGGCGCAACAGTATATTGATCGTTTTCGTGCCACGGCCAGTAAAGCTACTCAAATTCAATCGCGTATCAAAGCGGTTGAAAAAATGGGATCGATTGATAAATTACGTCAAGTAAAAGATTTGTATTTCAAATTCAATGAAGCTCCCCCACCCCCCAAATATTGTTTGGAGGTCAGCGATGTCACTTTTGGCTACGATGAAGATAACATTTTGATTGACAACTTCAAACTTACCATCGCCAGTGATGATCGCATTGGCATTATTGGTAAAAATGGTCAAGGTAAAACAACTTTGATGAATGTGATTGCCAAAAAACTTACCCCGTTATCAGGTAAAGTCACTCATCAGCCCCAATGTAAAATCGCTCACTTTGTTCAAGCCAACGTTTCTGAATTAAGAGACAACATGACGGTATTGGATGAAATTTTGGATGCCCGCGATGATGGAGACATGGGCTTAGCACGGCGTATTTGTGGATCGATGATGTTCACCAAATTATCCGCTCTCAAGCCTATCAAAGTGTTATCGGGTGGAGAAAAATCTCGCGTCATGTTAGGTCGACTACTTGGCATTCAATGTAACCTTCTTTTACTTGATGAACCCACACATCACTTAGATATGCAAAGCAGTCAGTCCATGATCAATGCGGTTAATAAGTTTTCAGGGGCTACTGTCATTGTGACTCACGACGAACACTTTTTGCGCTCAGTGGCCAATCGCCTGATAGTTTTTCAAAAAGATGGCATCATGCTTTTTGAAGGTAATTACGATGAATTTTTAGCCAACGTGGGCTGGGATGAAGATGGTGGCAAACGCCCCACATTAAAAAACCAGCCAAAGAAAAGCAAAGTTAAAAAAGAAAAAGTGATTTCTGACGAAGAAACTGCACTCAAAAAAGCCGCAGACGAAAAAAAACTCACAGCCTTCTTAGCTCCCTTCGCAAAAAAGGTAGAAGAAGCTCAAGCCAAACTAGACAAAGCCAAAAACTCACTAGCAAAAAAAGAAGTCACATTAGCAAAACTCAAAAAATCAAACAAACACTTTGAAATCATTGATCTTGAAAAAAATATGAGTATGACAAACAAAGGCATTGCCAAACTCAACAAAGCCCTAGAGATTGCCCAAGACGATTACGATCGCAACAAAAAAAAATTTAATTCCTAGCGACATCAACCAATGTTTTTTTATTAGTTACCTATGACGGTTTTATGGCCGCTCTCAATTGTTAAAAAGCACTCTAAAACCAGTCGTCATTGAGCCTGACATCTCTTTCATCGCAGAGATTGGATTTTTTTGAATCATATCTTTACTACTGGCCCAACAACCACCGAGAGTCATCCGAGTGATATTCTTTGCGTTTGTAGAAATCTGAGTCGAACCATAATCCAAAGTCCATTCCCAAACACTTCCTAACATATTGTGAATGCCTAAATCGTTTGCAGAAAACGTGGCAGCCGCTGTGGTGAAGGGAAATCCCGCCACATCAAATCCACGATGTTGTTGTGAATAATTAACCATTGTGTCATCAAAAGGCCTGTAACAATTCAGCCACTCTTGTTGAGAGGGAAGGCGGTAACCTTTGGCCTCACGATCCACAACCCACTTCGAATCTTTGCTCGTTTTGACAAATGAAATGCACTGCTCAGCCTTACCATCCAAATAGTTAAGATAATAACAGTAAAACAAGGCCCCATACCAACTCACATGTGTGACGGGATGCGATCCACGATGCGTACTGCCATTGGGTAATTTATGACAACTGGACAACTCAAATGTGTTGTTTTTCCAAACAATACCTGAAGGACGTATCGATGTTGAAACATATAAACTTTTAGATATCCAAGATTCATTTGCCTGAAGAGGGTTTTTAGGAACAAGCATAACTGTAAAATTTTGATCGCTTTTAACTTTTACCGTGATCAATGCATCATTTTGATTTCCATCGCTATTAGGATCTAACGCCCAACACAACATCTCAAAAAAGTCTTGGGTAGTGGTTTCATACTGGGCTATTGAAAATGAAATATCTTTCGTAGAGTGAGACATTTTAATCCCTGAAAACTCTTTATCACCAATCATTCGAGTATGAGGAGTTGATTCCCATTTCTCCGAGGGGATTTGAAACTTTAAGAGAGCCTTATTAACGCCTTCCGAATCAGGATCCCACTCTTCAGCATCGGCCGTATCAATTGCCGCAACAGAATTTTTTCGTCCGGCATATTTAGTTCTCACACGATACAAGCTTTGAGCTGTGATATAAAGTGTTTTTCCATCGAGGCCTCCAAAAATACAATTAGCCGCAGGTTCTGGGGTCCTGATCACTTCAATCACTTCACCCTTAGGATTCCACACCACAACTCCTACTCTGCAGCCACCATAGACATTACCTTTTTCATCCACCGTCATGCCGTCCACACGGCCATGATTTTCTGTATCGAAATGGATCAATGGTTTTCCATTTTTCAACGTGCCATCTTTTTGTACTTCCCAAGACCAAATGGATTCATCTTTAGTGGTCACCACATACAAACACCGATCATTGGGGGAAAGATGCACGCCATTTAGTATAGCCTCTTCCTCAATAACTTTCTGCAAAACCCCTTCAGGTGTGCGATAGTAAACTCTGCTGGGATGAACTTTTTTTCCAAAAGCTGGTGAACTAAAATAAATGCCACCGCGTTGATCAAGGGTTATATCATTGGGCTTGTTAATACTTTT
>Ga0316192_10001213_pt1 | contig 18961 bp, 14 predicted proteins | sample MerIslwburrow_MG_FD_204931 | JGI IMG/M metagenome (GOLD analysis project Ga0316192, IMG submission 204931) | Coastal sediment microbial communities from Maine, United States - Merrow Island worm burrow | ecosystem: Environmental > Aquatic > Marine > Coastal > Sediment | place: USA: Maine...
CAGCTCGAACATGGGAAAATCGACGACCCAGACCGGTTCCCAGTCGCCGTGCAGCATGCCGCGCTCGATTCCCAGTTTGACCCGCAGCGCACCGAGCGACTCGTTGACTATCTTGGTCTTGTCGGCACCAAAAAATACCAGATCCCCATTCTCGATGCCGGTACGCGAAACAATAGCGTCTACCACATCATCCGGCAGGAACTTCAGTATCGGCGATTGCAGGCCCTCGCGACCGGCGGCAACATCGTTGACCTTGATATAGGCAAGACCTCGTGCGCCGTACTGACTGACATATTGGGTATAGCCGTCAATATCCTTGCGGCTGATATCGCCCCCGCCTGGAACGCGCAGGGCGGCAATGCGGCCATCGGGATCATTCGCCGGGCCGGCGAACACCTTGAACTCGACCGCCTGCATCACATCACCGAGATCAACCAGCTCCAAAGGAATACGCAGATCCGGACGATCGGTACCAAAACGCAGCATCGATTCGGCATAGGTCATGCGCGGGAACGGGTCCGGCAATGCGACATCAAGCACCTCCCTGAACAGCTCACGCACCATGGTCTCGGTCAGGGACATGATGTCATCCTCGTTCATGAAGGACGTTTCAATATCCAGCTGGGTAAATTCCGGCTGGCGGTCAGCGCGCAGGTCCTCGTCGCGGAAGCAGCGTGCAATCTGATAGTAACGATCCATGCCGCTCATCATCAGCAACTGCTTGAACAACTGCGGCGATTGCGGCAGCGCAAAAAACTCGCCGCCATGTGTGCGGCTTGGCACCAGGTAGTCACGTGCCCCTTCCGGCGTTGAGCGTGTAAGAATGGGCGTTTCCACATCGATAAAACCATGCGCATCGAGAAAGGTGCGCATCACATGGGTAATGCGTGCACGCAAGCGGATCTTTTCCTGCATCTCCGGCCGGCGCAGATCGATATAACGATAACGCAGGCGGGTCTCCTCCTGAACGTCCTGGTCATCGAGCTGGAACGGCGGTGTCGCAGCCGCATTCAATACCGTCAGCACCAGACCCAGCACTTCCACCTGCCCGGTTGGCATGTCCGGATTAACGGTACCTTCGGGGCGGCGCCTGACCCGGCCCTGTACCTGCAGGACATATTCATTGCGCACACTTTCCGCCGTCGCAAAGGTGTCCGCCGTATCCGGATCAAAGACCACCTGCAGCAGGCCGGTATGATCGCGCAGGTCAACGAAAATCACGCCACCGTGATCACGGCGTCGATGCACCCAGCCACACAGGGTAACTTCCTGGTCGAGGTGGGTTTCATTCAGTTCACCACAGTAGAGACTGCGCATAGTGTTTCTTCCAGTTCAGTAATAAAAAAACGCGGAGTGACGGGTCGTCAGCAGGGAATCAGTCAGAGCCGCTGGATTTCTTGCTGCTTGCGGTGCTCGCGGGCTTGGTTGCGCTGCCTTTGCTGGAAGCCGGTTTGGCCTTGGCGTCAGACTGCACAACATTTTTCTTGTTGCCGGTCTTGAAATCAGTCTCATACCAGCCACCACCCTTGAGACGGAAGGCCGAGGCGGAAATCAGCTTTTTCAGCGCATCCTTGCCACAGTCGGGGCACTTGCTGAACGGCTGGTCACTGATCTTCTGCAGGGTTTCGAACTGGTGGCCGCAGGCGGCACACTGGTACTCGTAAATGGGCATGATGATCCTGAAAAAAAAACGATACTCAATGTAGTTTTGGGGCTGCCGCATTATACAGATCATTGGCAGCAAGGTAATAGCCCGGAATAACAGCAAATCAAACACTTGGGGGAGTTGACTGATGCTATCTCGCGGCCCCTGAATCTGTGACAATTGGGATCCCGGACATTACCCAGACAATACAACCCGCAGCATGCACAGTCCCCCGACCACCCTGCCCGGCACCACCGGCAACGATCTGAAGACATTACGGGCACTGGCCCCGTTTTTGTGGGATTACCGCGGCCGGGTGCTGCTGGCACTGGGATTCCTGATTCTGGCCAAGGTTGCCAATGTCGGTGTGCCGCTGGTGCTGAAGGATATTGTCGACAGCCTGGATGCCGGCGAACACAGCCACCTGGTACTACCGCTTGCCTTGCTGCTTGTCTACGGCGGGTTACGACTGGCCAGTTCGCTGTTCAACGAACTGCGCGATGCCGTGTTTGCGCGCGTCCGCCACGGCGCCATGCGCAGTGTCTCGCTGAAGGTCCTCGAGCACCTGCATAAACTTTCGCTGCGTTATCACCTGGAAAGAAAAACCGGCGGCCTTTCCCGTGACATCGACCGTGGCACACGCAGCGTCAGTTCACTGATGAATTACATGGTCTTCAGCATCCTGCCGACGCTGGTAGAAATCGCACTGGTGACCGTCATCCTGCTTTCCCGCTATGACATCTGGTTCACCATCGTCACGCTGGTCGCCGTCGTTACGTACATCATCTTCACCATGAGTGTCACGGAATGGCGCATGAAGTTCCGTGTATCGATGAACAAGTTTGATTCGGAGGCGAACACACAGGCCATCGACAGCCTGCTGAATTATGAAACAGTGAAATATTTTGGTAATGAGCAATACGAACTGCAACGCTATGATGAAAGTCTGAAACACTGGGAATCCGAGGCAGTCAACAGCCAGACGTCACTGTCGGCACTCAATTTCGGACAGTCGGTCATCATTGCAGCGGGCGTCACGGTCATCATGATCATGGCGGCGCAGGGCGTCGTCGCAGGCCACATGACACTGGGCGACCTGGTGCTGGTGAATGCGTTCCTGTTGCAGCTGTTCATCCCGCTCAACTTCCTGGGCATCGTCTACAGCCAGCTGAAACATGCACTCACTGACATGCACCTGATGTTCGATGTGCTGGACAAGGAACCCGAGATCACAGACCGGCCCGATGCCAGGCCGCTTGATGCGGCGAACGCCGAGATCCGCTTTGAACAGGTATCATTTGCCTATGATGCGCGGCGCCCGATCCTGCATGACATCAGTTTTACCATTTCACCGGGCGAGAAAGTCGCTATCGTCGGTCCCAGTGGCGCAGGAAAGTCGACGCTGGCACGGCTGCTGTTCCGCTTCTATGACATCAGTTCGGGCAGGATTCTTGTCAATAACCAGGATATCAGCCAGGTCACACAGGAGAGTCTGCGCCAGGCCATCGGTATCGTGCCCCAGGATACCGTGCTGTTTAACGAATCGCTGCGCTACAACATTGCCTACGCAAAACCCGGCGCCCGCCGCGACGAGATCGAACAGGCAGCACGGGTAGCCCATCTCACCGACTTTATCGCGGACCTGCCACAGGGGTATGACACGGTCGTCGGCGAACGCGGACTGAAACTCTCGGGTGGCGAAAAGCAGCGCGTTGCCATCGCACGCGCGGTGCTGAAAAATCCGCGCATACTGATCTTTGACGAGGCTACATCCAGTCTCGATTCCCATTCCGAGCAGGCCATTCTGGTTGCCTTGCACGAGGCAGCCGCTCACCACACCAGCCTGGTGATCGCGCATCGACTGTCCACCATTGTCGATGCCGACAACATCCTGGTCATGGACAGTGGCCGCATTGTCGAGGCGGGTGTTCACCACGCACTCATCGCCAGGGGCGGCGCCTACGCAAGACTGTGGGCAATGCAACAGGAAGAATCGCGCCTGCAACAGCGGGGCATCCAGTCACAGCAACTGCAGTAGGGCGTCGCAAACGGCGGCGACTGTCCCGCATCGCTCACGCGCATCCCTGCGCTCCACGATGTACCTACGTCCCTGTAAGCAAAAAACCCGCCAGGTGGCGGGTTTAGTAATTAATAATATTCAATAAATTACATATCAAACCTTACACCCAGAAACAGGTTGGTGGCGCTGTCATCGTTAAAGTAGGTGGCATTACCGCGCACCGACCAGTCCCTGTTCAACTTGTATATCGCATCCAGGCCAAAACCGGTGCCCGATTCGTCACCCACATCACGATAGGCAACCAGCGGGGTCAGCTCCAGCTTGTCCATGGCCTGTATGCGCCCGGAAAATTCAGCCCGGTAGCCTTCTCTGGTACCGTTGATACGGCTCTTGCTTGACTCACCCGGGTACTTTGCCTTGCCGGTAGACTGCTCATTGACGTAGACCACGGAACCCACCAGGTCAATGCGTTCCGTGATGGAATAATGTCCACCACCACCGATGGTGAACTGGTCAACCTGCACATCCACACTGGAGAAGCCTTCGGCATCGTCCTGCCAGAAGTGTGAATAGCCGGCCAGCATCATGAAGTGATCCATAAAGCCATAGGACAGTTTCGCGGCCAGGCCGTCTGCATCGGCTGAATCAGCGCGAATTCCCTGGTAGCCACCATCAATGTAGGAATAGCTAAAGCCCTTGGCCGCGAGGGCAGCCTGCGACAGCATTGCAAGACAGGCAGCAGCAATAGCCAATAACCCTTTATTATTCATTCGATCCCCTCCAGAATTAGCGTAATTATTGATATTTAGTGCGACGATACTAATGTAATGCGTTCACAGCATTCAAGCATTTTTCATTTAAATTCAATGCCCAGTGTCAATCAGGTGCTTAATGAAAACCTCAACCAACTTGTAACGACCTACAGACAACCCGGATAGCTAACAACAACTTACGCGACATGCCTAAGAAGTCCATTCTAATCACTGGCTGCTCATCCGGCATCGGACTGTGTGTCGCCCGGGGCCTGAAATCACGTGGCTACCGGGTATTTGCAACCGCCCGCAAGGCGCACGACGTGTGCCAGCTCGAGGCTGACGGCTTCGAAAGTATGCAACTGGACCTGGCCGACTCTGACTCGATTACGACGACCGTTGATGAAATTCTTGAACGCACCGGCGGCACCCTTGACGCCCTGTTCAACAACGGTGCCTACGGGCAGCCCGGTGCGGTCGAGGACCTGTCGCGCGAGGTCTTGCGGGCGCAGTTTGAAACCAACCTGTTTGGCTGGCATGAGTTAACCAACCTGCTGATACCCGTCATGCGCCGCCAGGGGCATGGTCGTATTGTGCAAAACAGTTCGGTACTGGGATTTGTGGCCCTGCGCTATCGCGGCGCCTACAACGCCAGCAAGTATGCGCTGGAAGGCCTGAGCGATACCCTGCGCCTGGAACTCACGGGGACAGACATCCATGTGTCACTGGTTGAACCCGGCCCGGTGACCAGCCACTTCCGGGAAAATGCATTCAGGGCCTACCAGGAAAACATCAACCCCGACAGCAGCGTGCACCGCGATAAGTACCTGGCGATGGAGGCCCGCCTGCAAACGAAAGACCCGGTGGTGCCGTTCACGCTGCCGCCGGAGGCCGTCCTCAAGAAAGTCATCCATGCCCTGGAGAGCCGTCGCCCCAGGGCGCGCTATTACGTCACCTTTCCAACTTATTTATTTGGCACCCTGAAACGGCTACTCAGCACCCGTTTGCTGGACAAGGCGCTCAACAAGGTCGGGTAACGAACTCGCGTACCGGCGTATCCATTAGCGTAGCAGCGCATCACATGCGCGAATGGTTATTAAATCGCGCATGCGATGCGCTCCTACGGGTTGGTTAGAGTTACGCGCCCGAGGCGCTGCTTCCCTGCCCTTTCGAAAATTGCAGTTGCCCGTCCCTGGCGTCCACCTGTACCTGGCTACCGGGACCAAACTGGCCAGCCAGTATTGCCTGGGCCAGCGGATTTTCAAGCTGGCTCTGGATGGCACGTTTCAATGGCCGTGCACCATATACCGGATCAAAACCGGCTTCACCGAGCAGGTCCAGGGCAGCATCGGTCAGCAGCAGACTGATGTCACGTTCCTGCAGCCGCTGACGAAGAATATTGGTCTGCAGGCCGGCAATGGCACGAATCTGTTCCCGATCGAGCGGGTGGAATACCACGACATCGTCAATGCGGTTAATAAACTCCGGGCGGAAGTGGCTACCGACGATCTCCATGACTGCCGCCTTCATGGCGTCATAATTCTCGGCACCGGACATCTCCTGGATCATCTGGCTACCAAGGTTGGAGGTCATCACAATCACGGTATTGCGGAAATCGACCGTGCGGCCCTGGCCATCCGTCAGGCGGCCGTCATCCAGCACCTGCAGTAACACGTTAAACACGTCCGGGTGCGCCTTCTCGACCTCATCCAGCAGGATGACTGAATACGGCTTGCGGCGCACGGCCTCCGTCAGGTAGCCACCCTCATCGTAACCGACGTAACCCGGGGGGGCGCCAATCAAGCGCGCCACCGAATGCTTCTCCATAAACTCGGACATATCAATGCGCACCATGGCTTCATCGGTATCGAACAGGAAGTTGGCCAGTGCCTTGGTAAGTTCGGTTTTACCGACACCGGTGGGACCAAGAAACAGGAACGAGCCATTCGGCCGGTTAGGGTCAGACAGTCCGGCACGGGAACGACGAATGGCATCCGACACCACCTTCACGGCCTCACCCTGGCCGACAACACGTGCCTGCAGGCCATCTTCCATGCGCAACAGCTTTTCACGCTCGCCTTCCAGCATCTTGGACACGGGTATACCGGTCCATTTCGAGACCACCTCGGCGACTTCTTCTTCTCCGACCTTGTTGCGCAGCAGTGTCATCTCCTGCGACTCGGCCTGATCGGCTTGCAGCAGCTGTTTCTCCAGTTCCGGAATACGTCCGTATTGCAGTTCGGAGGCGCGTGCAAGATCGCCCGCACGGTGTGCGGTCTCGAGTTCAAGGCGTGCGCGTTCCAGTGATTCCTTGATATGGCTGGCACCCTGCACGGCGGCCTTCTCGGACTTCCAGATTTCGTCCAGGTCGGAAAACTCACGTTCCAGTTCAACAATCTCATCCTGCAGCATGCCAAGGCGTTTTTTCGAGGCCTCGTCGGATTCCTTTTTCAGCGCCTCACGTTCGATCTTCAGCTGGATGAGGCGCCGTTCGAGGCGGTCCATGGCCTCGGGCTTGGAGTCAATTTCCATGCGAATGCGACTGGCGGCTTCGTCAATCAGGTCAATGGCCTTGTCCGGCAGTTGCCGGTCAGTGATGTAACGGTGTGACAGGATGGCCGCGGCGACAATGGCCGGATCCGTAATGTCGACACCGTGGTGAACCTCGTAGCGCTCTTTCAGACCACGCAGGATTGCAATGGTGTCCTCGACAGTGGGTTCATCAACCTGTACTTTCTGGAAGCGCCGTTCCAGCGCGGCATCCTTCTCGATGTACTTGCGGTATTCATCCAGCGTGGTGGCACCAACACAATGCAGTTCACCACGTGCCAGCGCCGGCTTCAGCATATTGCCGGCATCCATGGCTCCCTCGGCCTTGCCGGCACCCACCATGGTATGCAACTCGTCGATAAACAGGATGATCTGCCCCTCCTGTTTTGACAGGTCATTCAATACCGCCTTGAGGCGCTCCTCAAATTCTCCACGGAACTTTGCCCCGGCAATCAGGGTACCCATATCCAGTGATAACAGTCGCTTACCGTTAAGTCCTTCAGGAACTTCTCCGTTAATAATACGCTGTGCCAGGCCCTCGACGATGGCGGTCTTACCGACGCCGGGTTCACCGATCAGTACCGGATTATTCTTGGTGCGGCGCTGCAGTACCTGGATGGTGCGGCGGATTTCATCATCCCGTCCGATGACCGGGTCCAGCTTGCCCTGCTCGGCGCGCTCCGTAACGTCAATGGTGTATTTTTCCAGCGCCTGCCGCTGGTCCTCGGCATTCGGATCATCCACCTGCTGACCACCCCGGACTTGATCGATGGCCTGCTCGACCAGTTGCTTGCTGGCCCCGGCCTTGCGCAACAACTCGCCAACGCCGCCCTTGTCCTGGAGCGCGGCAAGCACAAACAGCTCGCTGGAGATATAGCTGTCCTTGCGCTGCTGAGCCAGTTTGTCAGTTACATTCAGTAAGCGCCCAAGATCGTTGGAGATATGCACTTCGCCCGCGGTCCCCTCAACCTGCGCAATCTGGTCCAGCTGTTCGCCCAACTGCGAGCGCAACAGGTTCACATTCACGTCCGACTGCACCAGCAGGTGCCGCACGCTACCGCCCTCCTGGTCCAGCAGGGCGATCATCAGGTGGGCCGGCTCGATAAACTGGTGGTCACGACCGACCGCGAGGCTCTGGGCATCGGCCAGCGCCTGCTGAAACTTGCTTGTCATTTTGTCCATTCGCATAAAACTGCACTCCGCATGTCACAGGGATATACCTGTATATGTGGGGTTTATTCGGGGAGCTTTCAAGTGTTCGTATGCTCCTGCACCAAATCGATACACCTGTAGTAGCGGATCACATCCGCGATTTCCATGGGTAACCTTTTCGCGCCTGCGAAGCGCTCCTACACCATCTGGGCGCAACTGCAAGAGCGGATCGCATCCGCGATTGCCAGCTATTTGAATCGCGCTTGCGAAGCGCTCCTACGCCAATATCAGGGAGCAGCTGAGACCAACGCTAGTGCAGCGTCGAATGAGCGTAATAGATCAGCAGTATCCCGGCGGCAATCAGCACCACCTGTTGCAGGGCAGCCTTGCCCTCGACCCGCTGGTGCAACGTGGGTATCAGATCAGCCACGGCAATATAGATAAAACTCGATGCCGCGACCGCGAGTATATAGGGCAGCGCTGCCTGCATTGGCTGCAAGGCAAAATATGACAGCACACCACCGATGACCGTCGTCAGGCTGGTCAGTACGTTGTAGATAAACGCCCGGCTGCGCGAAAAACCGCTGTGCAACAGCACGGCAAAATCACCCACCTCCTGTGGTATCTCGTGCGCAGCAACCGCCACGCTGGTAACAATACCGAGGTGAATATCCGTCAGAAAGGCTGCTGCAATGAGGATGCCATCGAGAAAATTGTGCAGGCTGTCGCCAATCAGGATCATGGTACCGGTTGAATGGTCGCGGCTATGCTGGTCGGGCGCATGCACCTCGCAATGATCGGCATGGCAATGACGCCACAACACCAGTTTCTCCAGCACAAAGAAACCCAGCAAGCCCAGCAATACCGCCATGGGAATCACGTGAGTATCGCTACTGTTCACGGACGACAGCGCATGCGGCAACAGACCCAGAAACGCGGCACCCAGCAAGGCACCGGTTGCGAAACTCACCAGGTGCGGCAGTATGTGATTGCGCAGGGGTTCGCGCAGCACCAGAAACAGGGCCGCGGCCAGCACGCTCAGCAGACCACCCAGCAGGCAGAAAATGATGATCCAGACAATCAGGGGCATTCAGTGATTCCAGGCATTCATGCGGCGCCCATCATACCCTAGCTGCTCATTGAATAGATGGCCGCCGGTTAGCCGGCTTGAAGCCAGATGAGCGTCGCCATGCGGCCGGTGACGCCATCACGCCGATAGGAGAAAAAGCGCTCTGCATCGCTAAAACTGCACGCGTCACCGCCATAGACGGCCGTCACGCCACGTTCAGCAAGCCGCTGCCGGGCCAGCCGGTATAAATCAGCCTTCCAGCCACCCTCCGGATCAAGTTGGAAGGCCGCTTGCGCCTGCTTGTCATGATTCAGGAAGACCTCACGCACCTCGTCACCCACCTGGTAGACCGCTGGCCCAATGGCCGGTCCGAGCCACGCCAGCAATGACTCCCCGGGCTGCTGCATGGCCTCGACGGTGTGTTCGATGACACCGGCCGCCAGTCCGCGCCACCCGGCGTGCAGTGCAGCAACCTGTCGGCCGTCCCTGTCGCACAGGAGTAGCGGCAGACAATCTGCCGTTAACACCGCACATGCGATGCCCGGCTGTGAGCAAAAAGCCGCATCAGCGACCGGTACCTCAACGTTTTCAAAGACTTCAGCGGCATCGATTACGGTCGTGCCATGAACCTGCTGTAACCAGCATGGCGGTGCGGGCAGTTGCAACATGTGTTGCAGCGTCTGGCGGTTGGCCTCTACGGCATCAGGGTCGTCACCGACATGGGCAGCCGGATTCATACTGCTATAGGGTCCCACGCTATGACCACCGTGACGCGTGGTGCACACCGCACGCACCCGGGGTGCGGCCGGCCAGTCGGGCACGATCCAGTCTTCAATCACTGCTGTGTTCTCTGGCATCATTGCGCAATACTTCAATCAACTGAGCCATGTCCGGCGGCACACCCGCCTGCCAGCTCAGGGTCTCGCCACTCACAGGATGCTCAAGCGTCAACTGTGTGGCGTGCAACGCCTGCCGCCTGAAGGCAGACAGGACGGCAATCACATGCGCGTCTGCGGACTTGGGCAACCGCAAGCGTCCCCCATAGACCGGGTCACCGACGACCGGATGATGCCGGTAGGCCATGTGTACGCGTATCTGGTGGGTGCGACCGGTTTCCAGCTGCACTCGCACCAGCGTATGCGCACGGTAACGCTCCTCCACCCGGTAGTGCGTCACGGCTTCCTTGCCACCACTGACCACGGCCATGCGTTTGCGGTCGACCGGGTGCCGGCCAATCGGGGCATCAATGCAGCCACCGGCCGTCAATACGCTGTTGACCACCGTTAGATACTCTCGTTTGACGGTGCGCGCCTGCAGCGCATCAACCAGTCGCTTGTGCGCGGTCAGACTACGTGCCACCACCATCAGACCACTGGTGCTTTTATCGAGCCGATGCACAATACCCGCCCTCGGCAGGCCAGCCAGTTGGGCATCATGATGCAACAGTGCATTCAGCAGCGTGCCGGCCGGATTACCAGCTGCCGGGTGCACCACCAGCCCGGCCGGTTTGTTAATCACCAGCAACTCCGCATCTTCATGGACAATAGCCAGCGGGATAGGCTCGGCCGCATTGACCGTCTGCTCCGCGATGACCGCGTCAATACGGACATGCTCGCCACCCATGACTTTTTCCCTGACCTGTGGCAAGCGCTCATCAAGTGTCACCTCGCCACTGCGAATCCATTGCTGCAGGCGGCTGCGTGAGTATTCTCCGAGCAGCTCTGCCAGTGCCTGATCCAGCCGCCGGCCGCGCATTCCCCCGGGGATTGTCAGTTCAAGCTGTACATGTTGCGGCATTATTGATTCAACTTTGGGTTATACTTTCGCGACCTGCAGCTGCAGACCCGTTAACACCGAATTATTTTGACACATTAAGCCCATGCGTTTGTCGAGTTTTTTACTGGCGGTACTCATTCTGTCCACGTCCGGCTGCTCCTGGTTCAAGGACGCAATCGATGAAACCTCGGACTGGTCTGCCAACCAGCTGTATTCCGAGGCCAAGGAAAAACTGGCCGAGAAGAACTACGAAAAGGCCATCGAGTATTTCGAAATCCTGCAGGCACGCTACCCCTTTGGCCGCTATGCACAGCAGGCTGAGCTTGAAATTGCCTATGCCTACTACAAGTACGAGGAACCCGACCTGGCCATCGCGGCAGCGGACCGCTTCATCAAGATCTATCCACGCCACCCCAATGTTGACTATGCCTGGTATCTCAAGGGACTGACCAACTATAACCGCGGCAAGTCGATTGTCGGGCGTTATTTGCCCCAGGAACCGGCCGAGCGCGATACCTTTACCATGCGCGCCGCCTACGACGATTTCAGTCAGCTGGTGAAACTTTATCCGAACAGCATTTATGCCATCGACTCGGCACAGCGCATCATCCACCTGCGCAATAATATGGCGGAATACGAAATACATGTTGCCGACTACTACATGCGGCGCAAGGCGTATGTCGCTGCCGCCAACCGCGGCGAGTATGTCGTGGAAAACTATCAGCGCACCCCGGCGGTTCCTGATGCGCTGGTGATCATGACCCGCGCCTACCGCAAACTGGGCGTTGATGACCTGGCGGATGACTCCCTGCGGGTACTGCGCCTCAACTATCCGGACCGACCTGAAATTGCCTGGCTGGATGACCCGCGCGGCTACGACGCCGCTCAAAAGGGCTCACGGTCATGGAAATTCTGGTAGCCTGACGTGATCGGGTAACGCCGGTCACGCCCGAAGGCACGCTGCGTAATCTTCACCCCCGGCGGCGCCTGCCGGCGCTTGTACTCATTGAATTCAACCAGTCGCGCAACACGCTTCACCACTGCCGCATCAAAACCTGCCGCAATGATTTGTTCGATACTCTCATCCTGTTCGATGTAACGTTCCAGCAAGGGATCAAGCACCTCATAGGGTGGCAGGCTGTCAACATCCTTCTGGTCGGGTGCCAGTTCCGCCGAGGGAGGACGCTCCAGCACCCGTTGCGGGATGACAGCTCCCAGACTGTTGCGGTACTCACATAACCTGTAAACAAGCAGTTTCGGCACATCCTTGATCGGCGCAAAACCACCGGCCATGTCGCCGTAGAGCGTCGCATAACCCACCGACATCTCGCTCTTGTTCCCTGTCGTCAGCAGTATTTTGCGTTTTTTGTTGGAAATCGCCATGAGGATGATGCCGCGGCAACGCGCCTGTATGTTTTCTTCCGTGGTATCGGCATCCAGCCCGGCAAAGGTGTCTTCCAGTAACTCGAGAAAGCTGCTGAAAGGTGCCTCGATTGGAAGTACATGGTATGCGACTGCCAGTGCCTCTGCCTCCTCACGTGCATCTTCCTGGCTGATGTCCGCGGTATAGCGTGACGGCATCATGACCGCCTCAACACGCTCCGCACCAATGGCATCCACCGCCAGCGCCAGTGTCAGTGCCGAATCAACGCCTCCTGACAGACCCAGCACCGCCCCGTCAAAATGATTTTTGTGGATATAGTCGCGCACCCCCAGCACCAGCACCTGGTAGATTGCCGCCACATCCGGCAGCCGCGGCATGCACTTCCCCGTCAGCGGGGTAACGTCACCATCAACCTGAAAATCCACCGCATAGAGGCCGGCCTCACAGGCAGGGGCATGCTGCGTCACCTTGCCTTCACGGTTAACCACAAACGAACCGCCATCGAACACCAGTTCATCCTGCCCGCCCACCAGGTTGACGTACATTACCGGCAAACCAGCCTGTTGCGAACGCAGCGCCAGCAATTGCTCCCGCTCAGTGCGCTTGCCGGCGTGAAACGGAGAGGCATTGATGTTAATCAGCAGCCGTGCACCGGCAGCGGCCGCCTGGCGTGCCGGCCCGGGTTCCCAGATGTCTTCGCAGACGGTAATGCCTACCGGTATATCCTTGATGTGCACAATGCACGGTTCGGAACCCGGTCTAAAGTAACGTTGCTCATCGAAGACACTGTAGTTCGGGAGGTGCTGTTTGCAGTAGAGGGTGATCCTGCCCTGCTGGAACACGCCAGCCACATTGTACAAACCATCCTGCTGTTTCAGTGGGTAGCCGATAACCGCGGTAATGCCGCTGATCTCCTGGCGCAGCGATTCGACCGCGGAGTCGACATGCTCGATGAAGTGTGGTCGCAGCAGCAGGTCCTCCGGGGGATAGCCGGTCAGCGCCAGCTCAGGGAACACAATGGCATCAGCAGACATGGTGTCCCGTGCATGCACGCAGGCCGTGAGTATTTGATGGGCATTGGCAGGGATATCACCTACCACGTAATTCTGCTGTGCCATAACGACACGTAGATCGGCTTGTGATTTGCTTGTCATGCGGCGATCTGGGCGCTGGGATGACAGAAAAACCATCCCTCAGGATGGCATGACAGCCTGCATGCCTGCACCAATCTCCGCAGGGGAACGCACCACCTTCACACCGGCTGCCTGCAGCGCGTTGATCTTGGCTTCAGCCGTGCCCTGGCTGCCACTGATAATGGCGCCCGCGTGGCCCATGCGCTTACCGGGGGGCGCGGTCACGCCGGCGATGTAGGCCACCACCGGCTTGCTGACATGCTCATGAATAAACGCCGCCGCCTGCTCCTCGTCGGTGCCACCGATCTCTCCGATCATGACAATGCCATGCGTGTCACTGTCGGCCTCAAACAAGCGCAGACAGTCGATAAACCCCATCCCATGGATCGGATCCCCCCCCATGCCGATACAGGTGCTTTGGCCGAAACCACAGCGACTGGTCTGGAACACGGCTTCATAGGTCAGGGTCCCGGAACGCGACACGATCCCGATATGACCAGGCGTGTGCATCGGGCCAGGCATGATGCCAATCTTGCAGGCGCCCGGTGTGATGATGCCGGGACAGTTCGGGCCAATCAGCAACGACTCGGTATCACGCAACACCGCCTTGACGCGCAGCATATCCAGTACCGGGATGCCTTCGGTAATACACACGATCAGTTGAATACCGGCGGCGGCGGCCTCGAGTATAGCGTCGGCAGCAAATGCGGCCGGCACATAGATCATGGTTGCCTGCGCCCCGGTCGCCGCGACTGCTTCAGCTGCCGTATTAAACACCGGCAGGTCCAGGTGAGTCTGGCCGCCCTTGCCCGGGGTAACACCACCCACCAGACGCGTGCCGTAGTCCAGTGCCTGGCGCGAATGGAATGTCCCCTGTGCACCGGTGAAACCCTGGCAGATCACGCGTGTCCCTGCATCGATGAGAATACTCATGTTGAACCAGCCGCCTGCACAGATGCCACGACTTTGTCCGCCGCATCGGTAAGATCGCTGGCGGTCAATACGTCCAGACTGGACTGCTCAATCAGCGCCAGTCCGGCCTCCGCATTGGTCCCTTCAAGACGCACAACCACCGGCACCGACACATCGACCTCATCAATTGCCTGCAAAATGCCTTCTGCAATCAGATCGCAGCGCACAATACCGCCGAAGATGTTAATCAGTATCGCCTCTACCCGGGGATCGGACAGTATCAGTTTGAAGGCTTCAGCCACTTTTTCGGCCGTTGCGCCGCCACCGACATCGAGAAAATTCGCCGGCATGCCACCATGCAGCTTGATCAGGTCCATGGTTGCCATGGCCAGGCCGGCACCGTTCACCATACAGGCGATATTGCCGTGCAGGCGGATATAGTTCAGGCCATGCTGCTGAGCCGCATTCTCACGCGCATCCTCCTGGCTGTTATCGCGTAATTTGGCCAGTTGCGGATGACGAAACAGGGCATTGTCATCAAGGTCTACCTTGGCATCCAGCGCCAGCAGTTCACCGCCAGTGGTGACCACCAGCGGATTGATTTCCAGCAGGCTGGCGTCGCATTCCAGCAGCAGCCGGTAAGCCGCAGCCAGCAATTTCGAAAAGGCATTCACCTGTTTGCCTTCGAGTCCAAGTGCAAACGCCAGGTTACGGCACTGGTAACCCTGCAGTCCGGCCGCCGGGTTGACGGTTTCCGTCAGGATGGCGTCCGGGTCACTGGCAGCGACCGCCTCGATGTCCATGCCACCGGCTGCTGAAGCCATCAACACAATGCGTTCCTGCGCGCGGTCTACCAGCATGCCAAGGTAGATTTCACGTGCAATGGATACGGTTTGCTCCACCAGCACGCAGTTGACGGGCAATCCTTCATCATCTGTCTGCCTGGTGACCAGTCGTGACCCGAGCATCGCATCTACGACCTCCCGCAGGCTGTGCTCGTCTTCGACCCGCCTGACGCCACCGCCCTTGCCGCGCCCACCGGCATGTACCTGGGCCTTCACCACCCACGCCGGCCCGCCCGATGAGCTGGTCAATGCGGCAATGTCATCCGAACGCTCGAGCACCTGCCCGGCAGGAACAGCGATCCCATACTCCGAGAATAGATGTTTTGCCTGATATTCATGAAGGTGCATGGTGCGAGTGTGTCAAACTTGGACCGTGTTTATCAAGTCATAGATCTGCCACACATCAAAATGCGAAGTTAGGGTAATATGAGCGGCAATAGTTAACAGACGGACGTTGATCACAGATACCCATGCGCACCCTTGTTATCATTATTGTTCTGGCACTGATTGTCATCATTGCGAAACGTCTGTTACAAAAACCGCAACCACCGGCCAGACGCCGCCAGAAAAACGAGCGCATGGTGCAATGCGCCAACTGCGGCATGTACATACCTGAACAGGAAGCATTACAGCGCGCCGGGCGTTACTTCTGCTCACAGGCACACCTGGATGAGGACCTGCACTAGCAACCGCCGGCAATCTTAAGCCTCGTTACACATCGCAAATGCCCGATTCCCACACAGACAGATTTCCGAACCAGGAAAGCCGCGATGCGCTGACGTGGAAGCCGCTGCGCATGCTGAGCTTTTACCGGGCCATCCTGGCCGGCCTGCTGGCCGTGCTGTTCTTCAGCATCCCAGAGGATACGGGTCTCGGCACACAACATCACAATCTCTACGCGCTGATATCCATTGCCTACCTGCTGTTCAGCGTGCTCGCGGGGTTTGCAGCACGCCTGCGGCAACCGGGTTATGAACTGCAAGCCGTCACCCAGATCAGCGTAGATATTTTTGCCATTACCGTACTCATGTTTGCCAGCGGCGGACTGGCCAGTGGTCTCGGCATCCTGCTGTTAATCGCGGTTGCTGCCGGCAGCATCCTGCTTCCCGGTCGCATGGCCTTTCTGTTCGCCTCCATAGCAGCGATGGCCGTTATCGGGGAAGAAGCTTACAGCTCCCTGTTCCTCAATATCCCCAGCACCAGTAGTTATACACAGGCCGGCCTGCTTGGATTGGCATTGTTCGTAACTGCAGCGGCAACGAACCTCATGGTGCGGCGCATCAAGGACACGGAAGCACTGGCAACCCGTCGTGGCATTGATGTTGCCAACCTTGCCAAGCTGAATGCCCATATCGTGCAGCGCCTGCAGGCAGGCATTATCGTCACCGACCATGAAAATCACGTACGCCTGATTAACCAGACTGCGCAAAAACTGCTGAGCCTGCCGGATGCTGAAAACGGTCAACCACTGGAATCGCTGTCACCGCAGCTATTCGCAAGGCTCGATGAGTGGAGAAAGGCACCGCATACAGAGCAGGCTGTCGTGCCCGCAGAAATCGAGGGTACAAAATTATTGCCACACTTCACGATACTCGGCACTGCAGACGGTACCGGCTCGCTTATTTTTCTGGAAGATTCTGCAACACTGGCAAAGCAGGCGCAGCAACTCAAACTGGCTTCTCTTGGCCGGCTCACCGCCAGCATTGCACATGAAATACGCAATCCACTGGGTGCCATCAGTCACGCGACACAGTTACTGGATGAGTCCGAGGCACTGAATGACAGCGACCAGCGCCTGATCACCATCATTGGCAACCATACCCAGCGGGTCAATGCCGTCGTGGAAAATATATTGCAGCTATCGAGACCGGGAGCCTCCACGCCACAACAGATCAGGATGCGGCAATGGCTGGAGAAATTTGCCGACGAATTTGCCAGCAGCGGCAATTGCCAGTCACAGCAGATCAGTGCGCGGGTGACTCCAGCCGATCTCGAGGTGTACATGGATCCCAGCCTGCTGCACCAGGTTGTCTGGAACCTGTGCCAGAACGCCACGCGACACGGCGCGCAGGAATCGACGCCCTTTGAACTCAGGATGATCTGCAAGTTATCGTCGGCTTCCGCCACGCCACAACTCGACATCATTGATAACGGGGCTGGTATTGACCCTGAGATTGCAGATACCATCTTTGAACCGTTTTTCACAACCAAGAGCAGTGGCACCGGACTGGGCTTGTATATTGCGCGTGAAATTTGCGAAAACAACCAGTCACACCTGGATTACATTCCGGCACCCGAAGGTGGCAGCTGTTTTCGCATCACCATCAACAGCAGGCCGCCACAATCCGTTTCCACAATTGCACAATGAACGAGACCATGAACACACATCTGGCATTGATCATTGACGACGAACCGGACATCCGGGAATTGCTCGAGATGACGCTGGGGCGCATGAACATCGATACACGCAGCGCGGCCAGTCTTGCCGAGGCGCACGCACTGCTGGAATCCGAAAAGTTTGATATCTGCCTGACCGACATGCGTCTTCCCGACGGTAACGGCATCGACCTGGTGCGACATATACAACAACAGGAACTGAATCTGCCAACGGCCGTGATCACGGCTTATGGCAGCATGGATACCGCGGTTGACGCACTCAAGGCAGGCGCCTTTGACTTTGTATCCAAGCCTGTTGACTTGACGGTACTGCGCAATCTTATCAATAGCGTACTGAAACTTTCCGACAGCTCGGCGCCCCGTGACCGCCGCAGCCGAGATACCTTGCTGGGCGAGTCGGCACTCATGCGCGACATCCGCTCAACCATTGCGAAACTGTCGCGCAGCCAGGCCCCCGTTTACATCTGCGGCGAATCCGGTACCGGTAAGGAGCTGGTCGCCCAGCTGATTCACAGCAAGGGTCCGCGCAATGACTGTTCATTCATCCCCGTCAACTGTGGCGCCATCCCCTCCGAGCTGATGGAAAGCGAATTCTTCGGCCACAAGAAAGGCAGTTTTACCGGCGCCGTCAAGGACAAGAAGGGCCTCTTCCAGGTCGCCGAGGGCGGCACCCTGTTTCTTGATGAGGTCGCAGAACTGCCACTGCACATGCAGGTCAAGCTGCTACGTGCGATCCAGGAAAAGGCAGTGCGCCCGGTCGGCGCCGAGAAGGAAATCCCCACCGATGTGCGTATCCTCTCTGCCACGCACAAGGATCTGGCCCAACTGGTCGAGGCCGGCCAGTTCCGCCAGGACCTCTATTACCGGCTTAACGTGATTCAGCTACAGGTTCCGGCCCTGCGAAATCGCAGCGTAGACATTCCCCAGCTGGCAGCACATTACCTGGAAAAGCTGGTTATGGAGAACGGTTTGCCCGACCTGAACATCGATGAGAGGGCCATGAAGGACCTGTGTGAGTATACCTTTCCGGGGAATGTTCGCGAACTTGAGAATATCCTCGAACGTGCCACCACGCTGTGCGAGAACAGCACCATCACCAGGGAAGATCTGCAATTACCTGCCGCCGTGGTAACCGATCAGGAAGCACCGGGCGCGGCACCTTCACAGGAATCGGCGAACGGTACTATGCCGCTGAATACCTACATGGATACCATCGAGAAAGACGCCCTCATCAAGGCACTGGAACAGACCCGCTATAACAAGACAGCCGCCGCGAAGCTGCTCGGCATCACCTTCCGCGCACTGCGCTATCGACTGAAGACACTC
>Ga0316192_10001214_pt1 | contig 18948 bp, 11 predicted proteins | sample MerIslwburrow_MG_FD_204931 | JGI IMG/M metagenome (GOLD analysis project Ga0316192, IMG submission 204931) | Coastal sediment microbial communities from Maine, United States - Merrow Island worm burrow | ecosystem: Environmental > Aquatic > Marine > Coastal > Sediment | place: USA: Maine...
CCTGGTCGACCCCGATGCCGATATGACTCGCATGATTCATGTCATTGGTGAGATTCACCCGCATTCTGCGCTTGAGAAGATCATGAAGGTGGAGGTGAACTCCTGTCTTTACCTGAATGAAAACGATGAAATCGACGAGATCGAAGTGCGTTCGATTCACAAGGGTATGGGCACCGCGATTTATTCGAAAAAGGAGTGTCCGTTGATTTTGTGGAATCCGAATTATGCAGAGCATCGCTACTTCGACGTCATGGATGTTCAGAATGTATTCCCCGACAGCGGGATGAAAAATAGTTTTATCGACATCCTCTCGGAGAGCCTGCGCGAATTCGAGCTTTTCCCACCTCTGCTGCATTTAAAGAAATAATCTTGCGGGTCGACTGACCTTCAGCGCCATCCGTGCAAATGCGCACTCTGGCAATCACCAGGTGATCAATACCGAAGTCTTTGTTGACGTTCCCTGCTTGCGCGCAGCTGCGACGCATCGCAATGGCGTCAGATCTTGATGTTGAACTGACTGCGTAGTTTTGCATCTACCGCGGCATCGAGGTAATTCGGCTGGTGACGCGCGAGGATTTCGCGCACTTCATGGTTAGAGCGTTGCCAGGCGTCTTGCGCACCTGCCTCTGCCCAGGTGGTCGGTTCGAGTCGATCGCCCAGTTTTGGATAGTAATAATCGCGCTCCATGGCTTGCATGGTCTGGGTTTCGCCGATGAAGTGACCCTCCCCGGTAATCACGTTTCTCATTGTCTCAAAGGCCAGCGTTTCTTCGCTGACTTCGACACCGCGAATCATGCGGTAGACGTGCGATAACATTTCATTATCGAGCAGGAAGGCTTCGAAGGAGACGCCGAGCAGGCTTGCCATCATGCCCGAGGATTCGTACACCATGTTGGCGCCGGAAAGCCCACAGGCGAGCGACGACAAAGCTTTTTCCATACCCATTTGGGCATCCACCGCCTTGGCGTCGGACATACTCGAAGCGACCCCGGAGGGGAGGTTACAGTGGTTGGCGAGTTGCGCGGCACCGGCGTTCAGGATTGATATCTCGCCGCCACCGCCACAAAAGGCACCGGTGCGCAGATCGATCACGAACGGCCAGTTGGAAAAAATCATCGGATAGCCGGGGGCGAAAATATTGACCATCACTAACGCGGCCAGGGTTTCGGCAAACGAAGCGGCAAGCATACCGTCGATGGTGGCCGGCGAGGTCGCGCCCGACATCGCGGCGGTGATGGAATTGATCGGCATGCCGCGGCGAATGCTGGCGATGGCGACGTCAAATGCGTCTTCGCCGTAGCGCATCGGTGAAATGATCGGGCTGATGTGCGACTTGCAGAATGGTTTTTGCGCAAATTTGCCCGGGCCGCCGGCAACCGCATCAAACATGTCGACGATGGGGTCGACATGTGCCCCCAGGGTAAAATTGGTGCCGACTGGTTTTTGCGTGTTACGCATCAGGCAATAGGCGGTGTTGAAGTCGAGTTCGAAGATATCGGGGACGTCGGTGGCGACGCAACAACGCGTAAACCAGGAGATGTTGGGCAGGGTATCGGCCAGGCGCGTGAAGTCGGCCAGATCGCGCAGGGTTGACGGGCGATAAATGTGTGAATCGAGATCAAGGGTCTGCACCGCAGCGCCGCCCGTACCGAAGTAGACCCGGTCCCCACCGACTTCAAAGCTGTATTGATCATCGCGACCATAAAACACAAATGACTTGCAGGCGCCGTCGATGATGTCTTCGACCATGTCGCGCGAAAAGCACAGGCGCCCCAGTTCGTTGATGGTCGCACCACATTCCAGTGCGCGTTCTGTGAGCGCCGGCGGCGAATCGCCCATGCCGAGTTCGGCCAGCATGCGCAATGAGGTGTGGTAGATCTGCTCGACCTGGCCAGCGGTCAGTGGACGGTACTGTCCGCCCCTCGGGCCCGCGGGTGCAGGGTTGATTTCGGGTGGTTTGCTGCGCCTGGCCTGCATCGCTGCGCGGCTGCCACCACCGCGTCTGCGAGTACGAGGTTGTTCGCTCATGAACGTGGTATCCGGTTATCGGGATCATACAGTAGCCCTTCAACCACCTCGGCGCTATAGCGTTCGCCGAGAATGCCGACGGCAAGTCGAGTGCCGATTGCCGAACAGGCCGGATCCACGTAGGCATAGGCAATGTTTTTGCCGACACGATGCCCATAGCCTGCCGATGTGACCGATCCCACCTGTTTTTCACTGGCCTGCTGTTCGCCAGCAAACACGGGGTCGCCGCCATGTGCCGGGGCAATGTCACAATCCACGGTCATCGACACCAGCAATTTACGCGGGCCGCGTTCTATTTCGGCAAGCAGGGCCTGCTTGCCGATGAAGTCCGCCTTGTCCAGTTTGACGAAATGCTCAAGCCTTGCCTCATAGGGATTTTGTTCGACGACGAGGTCGGCTTTCCAGTGCAGGTAACCCTTTTCCAGGCGCATCGATTCGGTCGCGTATAGTCCGAAGTAACCCAGATCAAAATCCTTACCGGCCTGATTCAGAATCTGCCAGACCAGGTAGAGTTGTTCGTTGGGCACGTGTAGTTCGTAGGCAAGTTCACCGCTGAAGCTGACTGTCATCGCGACGACTTCGGCGTGACCGATGAACATTGACTGGCAACGCAACCAGGGAAAGGCGTCGGCCGACCAGTCGCAACGCGCTGAAACCGATTGCAGCAGCGCGCGCGACTGCGGGCCGGCAACCACCAGGATGGTGTGACTGCTGGCCATTTCGCTGATGGTCACCGAATCGGGCTTGTGGCGATTTAACCAGTCCCGGTCATGCCATTCGGCTGCCGCCGCGGAACCCCACCAGTAGCAATCGTCACTGCGCTTGACCAGTGTCGCTTCGCTCAGGATATGGCCTTTGTCAGTGAGCAGGTAACACAAACCGAGCTTGCCGACGTCGCGCGGCAGGCGACTGCAGGTCATGCGATCGAGAAATTCCTCAACACCTGTACCACTTATTTCATAACGATTGAATCCTGACACCTCCATGATGCTGACATTTTGTTGCAGATGCTCGATTTCCCTGGCGACTACTTCGCGGGTCGGGGTGAAGCGATAACTGTGCTCATCAATGAAATCTGCCTGCGGCTTGAAGAACAGCGCCCGTTCCCAGCCGTTGACGACACCCCAGGCGCAGTTCATCTGGTCGAGCACCGGGTATAGCGGTGTGGTGCGCGCTAACCGTGCTGCCGGGCGGTGTTCGTGCGGCAGGTGATAGTGAAACTCGTTCTGGTAGTCTTCGATAGCCTTCAGGCAGGTGTGCTCGGTATTGGCGTAGCGGGTGAAGCGCCGTGGATCAAGGAACCAGGCATCCCACTCGCATTCGCCGTGCACGATAATTTGTGCGAGCAACTTGCCGTGACCCCCGGCTTCACCGATGCCGGCGCGCAGGCCGATGGCGCAATAAGCGTTCTCGATGCCCGGCATCGGGCCGATCAGCGGGGCGCCATCGATGGTGTAGGTAATAGGACCGTTGACGACGGTATGAATACCGGCCTGCGCCAGTGCTGGCAGGCGTTCAAAGATGTGCTCCATGTTGTCGAGGCAGCGATCCAGATCGGAAGGGCACAGCGCCTGGGTAAAGTCGGGGTCGATGCCGTCCATGCCGAAGGTTTTACAGCCCTGCTCATATACTCCCACCAGCAGGCCGTTTTTCTCCTGGCGACTGTAAAAATCATCACCCGGATCACGGATGATCGGTACGCGGAAATCGAGTGCTTCGAGCTCGGGCATCGTATCGGTCAGAAAATACATGTGTTCCATCGAGGTGACGGGATGGTTTACGCCAAGCATATTACCGACTTCATTGACACGGTAACCGGTCGCGTTGACGACTTTCTCGCAGGTGATATCGCCGTGTTTGCTGTGCACGATAAATTCGCCGTTGGCCTTGCGCGTGATGCTTTCGACCGGATTGAAACGGTAAACCTCGGCACCCCTGGCGCGCGCCTGGCGTGCCATTGCAAAGGTGATGCCTGCCGGATCGATATCGCCATCGAGCGGATCCCACCAGGCGCCGAGCAGTCCGTCCGTGTTCATCAACGGATGGCGCCGACCGACTTCCGCGGCATCGATGAATTCCATGTCGACGCCCATACCGGCCGCCATGCCGATGTAGTGTTTATAAATATCGACCTGTGCCTGGGTGTGCGCAAGACGCATGCCGCCGGTGATGTGATAGGAAATCGGGTTGTCCGGGTCGGCGGCGAGCTCGCGATACAGGTCGATGCTGTGGCGCTTGAGGCCGATCATGGTCTGGTTGGCACCGAACTGGGTAACCTGTGCGGCCGCATGCCAGGTCGAACCCGAGGTTAACTCATCGCGCTCGATCAGCACTACATCGTTCCAGCCTTCGCGGGTCAAATGGTAGAGCGTGGAACAACCGGCGATGCCGCCGCCGATCACGACCACGCGGGCATGAGATTTCATCGTCTTGTCTGTCACAGGTAATGCCCCCCGATTTTTGTTAATAATGCTGATCTGAATGGATTTGACAATCGAAAATTTATTCGCATAGTTAAATAAATTTGAACCATAGTGACGAGAATCAGGGGCTTTTTCATACTTTGTTACAAAATATACTGAACCATATTCGGCCATGAAACATGACCTGCCCCCGCTCGATGCGCTCAAGGTTTTCGAGTCGGCAGCGCGTCAGCTGAGCTTCAGCCTGGCGGCACGTGAGCTCTGTATCACCAAGGGTGCGGTCAGCTACCAGATCCGCCGCCTGGAGGAGGTGCTCGACTGTGCCCTGTTCCAACGCACGGTACGCCAGGTTTACCTGACCCATGCCGGCCAGCAATTGCTGCAAACCACACAGCGCAGTTTTGCCGAACTTGATGCTACCATCAAGCAAATAAAACCCGGCGACTCCGCGCATGATGTACTGATCGGAGTGACCACCTATGTCGCCCTGCGCTGGCTGTCGCCGCGAATATCCGCCTTTAACCAGGCTAATCCGGATATCTCGCTGCTGTTACAGCATTCGGTTAATGCCGACACTTTCAGGATTCAGGATGTCGACTTCGCTATCCGCTGGTGTGGCATGGAGGGTAAAACAAGCCCTCAACGGCCACTGGAACTGCCAATGCCTTTGTTTCCAGTGTGCAGCCCGCGCCTGTTGGAGTCTGCCGGTTGCGCGGATGCCGGCTTGCGGGTGACTGATCTATCACAACCAGCGCTGGCCTCGACCGCGCTACTGTGCGAAGACCGCTCGCTGGATTTGTGGCAGGCATGGTATGGCAGGCAGCCACAATCACTGACTAATCCGCGGCGCGTCATCGCCGATGCCAACGTGCGGACCCAGGCGGCAATCGATGGCCAGGGCTGGACCATGGCCGACGCCCTGATGCAGCGCGAACTCGATGCCGGCGAACTGGTGGCGCCCTTTGTTCATCAACTCGATGGTTTTGGTTATGCGCTGCAGACTTCCCGGTCGCGCTATGTGAGTCGCAAGGCGCAGGAACTGAGAAGCTGGCTAATCGGCCATGCCTGAGGTTTACTGTGTTGGTGGCGAGACTGTGAATGTTCATACCGTCCAGCTAAAAACTCGATTTAAGCGGGGTAAATGATGAAAACGATGCTCTATTTTTTACTGTTCTTCGGATTGACGGGCGCGGTATGGGCCGATGTCCAGATCAGTTTCAAGGATGTCAAGGGTGCTACCAGCACGATCAGCAGCAACGGTAAGAAGGTGCGCATCAATGACGCGCAAATGTCGGGTTACGTTTTAGTCGACAGTGCCAGCGGCGAGTTTTTCATGATTGATCCCGAGCGCAATGAAATTATCAGGGCGACACCGGTCGAGATCGCGGGCGGGGAAGAAGATGAGCGTTTAAGCATCAGCCTGAAACCGAGAGGCGCAGGGGAAGAAATTGCGGGTTATGGTACCGGTAGATTCGACCTGATTTCAAATGGCATACAGTGCGGCATTCTGAACGGATCTTCCGAGTTGATGCAAAACCGGGATCTGCGCAACATGTTTAAGGCCATGCAGGGCATGCATAAAATGATGCGTAGTCTGATGGCCGGTATGGCCGGGCTGTTGACTGAATGTCAACGTGCGACTTCGCGACTCTCCGATCTGGTGGATACCGCGGGTTTTGTCATGCGTATCGTTGATGACCAGGGAAAACTGCTGTTCGAGGTGTTATCGGTCGATACCCGGGCGACGCTGCCCGCTAAGTATTATGACCTGCCGGCCGATATGACGGTTGTCGATATGAATGAGAAAGTAGAGCAGGCCATGCAACAGGGGCAGGAGATCATTCAGGAGATGCCGGATATGGAGCAGATAATGCAACAGATTCAGCAAAATGGTGGCGAGATCAACGAGGAAACTAAACAGCAAATGCAGCAGATGATGGAGCAGATGCAGCAATTGCAGGGCCAGTAAGCAGACTGATCTCGCGACTCGCGATCCTGCGCGGAAAACCCTTTCCCGCGTCAGTGGTTAGCTTATGGACAACAGATTCAGGCTACTGCCGTTGTTGCTTCGTCAATGATGATGTCGCCGATGATGTCCATGTCTGCAACGCTGAAGGTGAGGGGTATGCGTAAATCAAAGGTATTCGCCAGGATCGCCAACGTGTTCGGCAGATGTTGCTTGTCGTCGATGTATCGCCAGCTGTCATAGCGGCTGGTAAATCCATGCGGTTCCGCGCCGCCAAACCACTTCAGTTCGACGCCACGGGCCGCGCAAGCGGCAATAAATGCTGCGACCTGTTTAGTATCAAGTGATTCAATGCGAAACTGCAATGAACTGCCAACGTAGTATTCAGCCTCGGGACGCTGTGGCAGCTGAATCTGCGCGCACTGTGCGAGACGCGACTGCAGGGCCTGGTAGCGTTCATTCCAGCGCTTGCAGTTTCGCTCGAGTTCGGGCATCTGCGCGAGCAGCAGCGTCGCGCGCAGATTATCCATGCGGCCGCTGTAATTGGGTGTGTCGAGGCGTATGTCAGCAAAAGTCTCGAGGTCGGGCGCGGCTCCGTGGCGCTCGAAGAGCATGTAGGAGCCCGAGTAGATGATAGCGCGCGCCATGATGTCGTCGTCATCGGTGGTGAGCAACCCGCCTTCACCGGAATTCATGTGCTTGTAGGTTTGTGTGCTGAAGCAGGCGACCTTGCCGAAACTGCCGGAGCGCTTGCCGTTCCAGGTAGCTCCCATGGTATGTGCGCAGTCCTCGATGAGGATGACATTGTGGCGGTTGCACAGTGCGGTGACCGCATCCATGTCGGCGATGTGGCCACGCATATGAGACATCATGAAGAAACGCGCGCCGGTCTGCTGCATTTGCGTTTCCAGGTGCGCAAGATCGACACAATAGTTTGTGTCGATCTCGACCAACACGGGCTTGCCGCCGGCATTGTCGATGGCACCCGGTACCGGTGCCAGGGTAAAGGCGTTGGTGAGCACCGCTTCACCGGCGCGTAAACCAGCCGCCTTCAGGGCGACGTGCATCGCGTAACCACCCGAGGTGCAGGCCAGGCAAAAACGTTGCCCCATGTAGTCGGCATATTCACGCTCGAGCTGCGCTGCAGCCGCGGTTTCACCGGCGATGGTGTTGTAACGGTGCAGGCGACCGGTTTGCATCAGCGCCACTGCCGCATCGATACCAGCCTGTGGAATGGCTTCCTGCTGGGTAAAGGGTTTGTTGAAGCGGATTTTTGTCATTGGATTAAAATGTCGGTCGAATCATTTAGTGAGACTGGCATACTATTACTCGCGCAACTCTACAAGATTCGCGCTGGCTCGGGAATAATTTTATAACAGCATGTCTGGTGCCTGGCTTTGCAACTCTTTCGAGTAGTTTGTCTTTGGCGGCATACCGCGGATGCCAGAAGGTTTCTGGCATCCGCGGTATAAGTTGTGATCGTGCAGGGTTTTGCCTGCTCTGGAAAGCAGCGAGATGCAGCCGTTAGAACAGCGGTAAGCTAGACGTATCCGGGCAGGTTGAAAGCAGTCGGGTAGGCGAATAGCGACACGCTGCCTCCAGTGTGCAGAAAAACCACGTTCTCACCCTTTTTGAAATGACCTGTGCGAATCAGGTCGATCAGGCCGGCAAAGCCTTTGCCGGAATAGACCGGGTCCAGCAGAATGCCTTCGAAGGCTGCCAGCATCTTGACTGCTTCGACCATTGAGTCGGTTGGCAAGCCATAACCGTCACCGACGTAATCGCTATTGGCCACTACGCTGTCGCGCGGCACCAGGCTTTGCGGGAGGCCCATGAAGTCGAGTGTGCGCTGGCACAGCCCAAAGACGTTTTCTTCCTGTTTGGCTTTGGGCGCCCGTACGCTCACGCCATACACCGGAATACCGCTGTTCATCGCCTGCATGCCAACCACGAGGCCTGCCTGGGTGCCGGCGCTGCCGGTGGCATGAACAAAGTGGTCGATACGCAATGAGCGCTCGTTGGCCTGATAGGTTAATTCAAATGCTGCATTTACGTAACCTAGCGCGCCGGTTTCGTTCGAGCCTCCACCCGGAATAATATAGGGTTTCTTACCGTCGTCCCGCAGTTGTTGAGCGAGCAGTTCCATCTCGGCATTCATGTCGCTGTCAGCAGGGCGCAGTGAGATCGTGGCGCCGTGTAGCTGATCAAGCAGTACATTACCGTTCAGGGCGTAAGCGTCGTCGTGATAGCCGGTGCGGTCTTCCAGCAGGATGTGGCTTTCCATGCCGAGCCTGGCCGCGGCTGCGCAACTTTGACGGGCGTGATTGGATTGGGTAGCGCCCTGGGTAATGATGCAATCTGCTCCACGCTCGACCGCATCGGCCATCAGGAACTCGAGTTTGCGCGTCTTGTTGCCGCCGGATGACAGGCCGGTGCAATCATCACGCTTGATCCACAGGTTGGGACCACCGAGGTGCTCCGATATGCGTGGCATAGGTTCGAGTGGGGTAGGCAGGTGGGCGAAGTGCAGGCGCGGGAAGCGGGATAGGTGCATGTTAGTCTCCAAGATTAATTAATTGCATGATTACACAGCTTGTTATGCGATAATAATGCAAATTACTTAAAGTAAAATAACTTTTATTAATGTTAGGGTGCTCACACTTGCGATGGAACTAAAGTGGCTTGAGGATTTGCTGGCGTTGCTGGAAGAGCAATCGATCTCGCGGGCGGCGGCGCGACGTCACGTTACCCAGCCTGCCTATTCGCGCCGAATCCGTCAGCTCGAGGAATGGCTCGGGGTTGAACTGGTCGACCGTAGCACCAAGCCGGTCCGTATTCGCAGTGCAGGGCGCGCGCTGGAAGATGGCGCGCGCGATCTGGTCAACCGCTTTTATGCGCTGCGTAACAGCGTTCATGAAACCACCGACCGGGTTACTTTCGTGGCCCAGCACACGCTTGCGATCTCGCGTTTTCCGACCCTGATACGCGCGGTAAAAAAAGGTCTTCCGCAGGCGAGCTATCGCGTCGTTCCGGTGAATTACGATGAGTGCGAGGCATTGTTTTACAACGAGGCCGATCTATTGCTGTGTTATCAGAGTTCGCTGCGGCGTTTCGATTTCTCGCACAGTGCGGTGCATAAGATTGACCTGGGTAAGGATCGTCTGATACCGGTGGCATCGACCGCGCTGGCACAACAACTGGGGCCGTTGACACCGGGTATGGCCATTCCCTTGTTGATGTATCAGCAACACGGATTCTTCGCCGAAGCACTGGCTGCCAGCTGCTTGCCGGAGGTGATTCGCGATTACCGTATAGAAACCATCTGCGAGTCGGCGTTTTCCGCAAGCCTCAAGGAAATGGCGTTAGCCGATATGGGAATCGCATGGTTGACCGGTGAAATGTGCGGGCAGGAACTGGCTGATGGACGCCTGGTTTCCTATGCGGGGGAACTCGGGCAAATCGAACTCGATATCGTGCTCTATTACCGCGACGAAGGAATGGCACGTCAGGTGGGTGAGGTGATTGCGGCCATGGAAAGGTCGTCATGACGCCGGGATTCCTGTTAACCCGGCAATGGGTGGATGATCGCGATGGTGTGCGCCTGGATTTCTGGCTGAGCACCGCCGAGGGCCCGCTGATGGTATCGATTCACGGCCAGCAGGCGCTTTTTTTCATTCGTCAATTTGATGTGCCGGCGGCGACTCAATTACTCGCCAACAATCGTGGCAGCAGCATCAAGCCACTGCAGTTGAAAAACTTTGCCGGTGAGGCGATCTGCGGGGTTTACTTCACTTCACAACAACAGCTATATCGTGCGCGTGATCGCCTGGCACAGCAGGGCATTGCCTGTTACGAAGCGGATATCCGCCCGACCGAACGTTTTCTGTGTGAACGTTTTATCACGGCGGCGATTGATGTTGACGCGCCATACCAGCCGGAGGCGCTGCACAATGTGCGTCTACAGCCGGGTGATTATCGTCCGGATTTCGAAACCATGTCATTCGATATCGAAACCGACTACGAGAGCGATGCATTGTTTTCAATTGCCTTTGTCAGTTCGCAGGTTCGCCGTGTGCTGATGATTGGCGATGGTGAGGGCGACGCTGTGATCGAGTATGTCGCGGATGAGCGCAGCTTGTTACTGCGCTGGATCGAATGGGTTACCCAGATTGACCCCGATATTCTGATCGGCTGGAACGTCGTTAATTTTGATCTGCGCATGCTGCAGAAAAAGGCAACGGCGCTGGCGCTGCCGCTGGCGATCGGTCGTAATGGGGCAATACCCCAATGGCGGCAATCGCAGGCGGATCGTAACCACCACTTCGTATTGATTCCCGGACGGGTGGTCCTCGATGGCATCGATACGCTGCGCGCGGCGACCTATATTTTCCAGAGCTTTGCGCTGGAAGCGGTGGCGCAGGAATTACTTGGACGTGGCAAACTGATTCATGACCATGAGCAAATCGATCCGCTGTACAAGGCGAAACAGATTCGCCAGCAGTTTAAAGACAACAAGCCGGAACTGGCGGCTTACAACCTGGAAGATTGTCAGCTGGTCTGGGATATTTTCGAACATGCCGAGCTGATTCGGTTTGCCATCGAACGCGCCCAGCTCACCGGGCTTGAAATGGACCGCGCGGGAGGATCGGTTGCTGCCTTTGATAATCTCTATCTGCCGCGTCTGCATCGCAAGGGATATATCGCCCCCAACATCGGCGATTACCAGGGCGATTTGAGCGCGCCCGGTGGCTATGTGATGGATTCAAAGCCGGGGCTGCAGGGCTCGGTGCTGGTGCTTGACTACAAGAGCCTGTACCCGAGCATTATCCGTACTTTCCGGGTCGACCCCTACGCGCGGATCGCCGCCGCTACGGCGAATGAGGCTGATGTTGTTCCGGGCTACGATGGTGCCAGTTTTCACCGCGATGACCATATACTTCCACAAATTATCGAGAGTTTGTGGGCGGCGCGCGACCAGGCCAAGCGCGATGCCAACGCGGCCCTGTCGCAGGCGATCAAGATCATCATGAATTCCTTTTACGGTGTGCTCGGTACGCCGGGCTGCCGCCTGCATGATTCGCGCTTGACCAGCTCGATTACCAAACGCGGGCACGACATCATCATTCAGACGGTCAAGCTGATCGAGGCCGAGGGCTACGAGGTGATATACGGCGATACCGATTCGGTTTTTGTCTCGCTCAATGGCAGCTTTGACAATCAGGCCGCGGCGACGATCGGTAATCACCTGGTGGCGCAGATAAATTGCTACTGGCAAAACCACCTGCAACAGCAATACGCGATCGAGTCCTGCCTCGAGATGGAATACGAAACTCATTTTCACCAGTTCTTCATGCCGACTACGCGTGGGTCTGACCAGGGCAGCAAGAAGCGTTACGCCGGACTGGTCGACGATGGCAAGGGTAATCGGAAAATTGTTTACAAGGGGCTGGAGACGGTACGCACTGACTGGACCGAGCTCGCGCGCGAATTTCAGCAGGCCCTGTACCAGTTGATCTTCGATGGCGCCGACCCCGCCGAGTATATCGAGCAAACGCTTGCCGATCTGTTCGCCGGCAAGCTGGATGCGAGGCTGGTATATCGTAAGCGCCTGCACAAGAAGCTTGGCGAGTATCAGAAAAATATTCCGCCACACGCCCAGGCGGCCATCAAGGCGGAAGCCGAGTTCAAACTGAAGCAGCAACCGTCGCGCTACCGTGATCGCAGCTGGATCCGTTACGTGGTTACCGTGGCCGGTGCGCAGACACTGGAATGCCAGACCGCGCGCCTCGATTACGAGCATATCGTCGAGCGCCAGTTAACGCCGATAGCGGATACTATTTTGACTGCAATCGGTTCGTCGATGGACGCGATCACCGGCCAGCAGCAGGATCTGTTCTGATTGCCGGTAATCCCGGCAGGTAGCACTGCCGGCGCCTCGATTTGTGCTGACCCGGCGAGGCACGAATGTTGTGGGTGGTTACGGCCGCGAAGCTCTCAGTCTTTCGCCTTGCGCGGTTGCAACTCGTCGTAGTGTGGCAGCGACTCCACGGCTTCGCGCCAGACCGCGCGATCCTTCCAGAATATATTCTGGCTGGGCCTGATCTCGGGGTCCTCGTCGAGCGTGCCGGCCGGGATGATCATGGCGCCGCCGCTTTGGGCGGCCCAGGGTAAAGATGATCCGCATTGCCGACAGAAACAGGTTGCGAAATGTTTGGCCTCGGGATGCTCGTAGCGACCGATCTGATCAGCGCCAGTCAACCATTCGAACTGGTCGGGTGAGATGATGATATTGCTGGCATGAGCGCTGCCGGTAAACTTGCGGCAACGCGAGCAGTGGCAATACTGGAATATGTATTCAGGGCCGTGAAACTGGTAGCTGACAGCGCCACAGAGACAGCTGCCCTTTATTGACTTACTCATGCGAATTCACTCATATGGCTTCTCTCGTGCTGACAGGTTTCTGGTTAACGGCAGTTTAGCGCGGAGACGATTCGCTCGGCAAATCCGGCGCGAGTTGCGCCAGCATTTCGCGCAGGCTGTCATCGGCCAGGTTCTGTTGCAACAAAGTTGTATCGCAAACTTCAAAACTGCCGCTGCGAATCGCGAGGTAACAGGTTTCGCTTTGCCTGTCGATAAACTCGATCAGGGCGAAGCGTTTGATGCATTGTTTGAAAAAGCCGAGATTTTTGGCTACCTGTTGCTGTTCCGCTGGTGCCGCCACGTCCTCCGGGCGGGTGGCGAGCACGTTGATGCGCTGATAACGCTCGATATCGATCAGCGAGCGTAGCTGGTAAATCTGCATCTTGCCCTGGGTGCCGCGCGCAATCAGTAGCGGATAAGTTCCTTTGGGGACGCTGTTGTCGAGGAATTCGAAAAAGTAGGTCGGCGTCCTGTGCGAGGTCCACTTGAACAGCAGTTTGGGCATGCCCGCGTAGGCCTCGATGCAATGCCCGAGAAAATCCTCGACGGCTTTGTAGCGGCCGCGCACCTGGCCGCGTTCCCAGCCGCGCTCGACGGTAGCCTCGGGTGGGGTGACGACAAAATACATGTACATGGTATCGATGTAACGCACGTAGGTGCGGTGCAACACGCGGGTGATCTTTTCACTGGCGAAACTGTCGAAGCGAAAACGGTCAACCATCAGGTGGGGTATGGACTGGCGTTTGTCGGCCTTGGCGCGAATGTAGTGGTCGAGTTTGTTGTCGATGATGTTGACTTCGTGGCTGCTGAAACGACCGGCATACTTGTGAACCGCTCCGAGAGCCTCGTAGTCGATCAGCATGCGTCGCCAGATATCCGGGCTGATGGTGCCGAAGCCATGTTCCTCGATGCCCAGTTGCGACATCATTTCGCTTAACATCGGTCGCAGCGAGCTCTTGCCGGCAGCCGAAGCGCCTTTCAGGCTGAGCAGGATCGGTGTCTCGGCATCGGCGATACGGTCGTAGCCCTCGGCATCGATCGCCTTGTTGACCAGAACGCCAACCTTGGCGCCGATCTCGCGGCTGCCGAGATAATTACAGGCGTGACGAACGCAAATATCGCACAGGTAGGCAGGGTCATTGCCGAGGAACCCGCGCGTGGTGGCGATGGATCCGAGCACCCGATAGAGGCTACGATACACCGCTGCAGATAACTCGTCGTCGGCCCCAAGACCGAGTGTTTTGAAATTATTGATTAACTCGAACTCACGTTCCTGGCGCGTTGGTAGCGGCGCTGTTGACGGTTTTGGAGCAGTCCTGAACAGGTTTGCCAACAGTGATGATTTCGGCTTTGCTGCCGGAGCCGGCGGTAACAAAGCCTTCTCCAGTTCGATTCTGGTCATGTCCTCGATGCGGGTGCGCATGGTGTCGAAACCGTGTTCGATCTGCATCAGCGCGGGGATGATGTACTGGCTGAAAATGAGGTTGGCGATATTACGGAAATTGATGCCGAGGTCTTCCTCATTTTCGCCTTCGCGCACGACGATATCGGCCGTAATGCGCACGATAAGCTCGTGCAGTACCAGGCGATGCGGCCGGAAGGCGATCAGTTCTTCGGGGCTCAAACCGGTTTCGATCGACAGCTGGTTGATTTGCTCGAGCCGGGTGAAGACGTTAGCGGGGTTATAAATGGTTTCCAGCTCGCGCCAGGCCTTCGGTATTTCTGATTCGATACCGGGATTCCAGGCGCTGAATTCTGCCGCGTTCATTTAGTGTGTCGCCGCAGGTTGGGCGGTACCACTCGCAGCCAGCGGGGCAGAAGTAACGAGCACAGTAATGGCGGCAGACCCAGGCGGGTAGATTTGCAGATGCCCCGGTGCGGCTGTCAGCTTTGCCTGAATTTGATTACTGGTCATTGCCATAGTGTCTCTAACGTCCTGTCTCAGGTTATTATCCGCCGTGTTGAGCCAGGCCAGATCAACCACCACTCTTTTGATATGCGAGCACAATAGAAAACAATGAAGCATGGAGTCAAGCTGGAAACACTGAGCTGGGTCGAAGCCGAACGCTGCTTTGCAGCGAACCCTTTAGTTGTCATGCCGCTTGGGGCCGCGGCCAAAGAACATGGTCCACACCTGCCGCTCAACAATGATGCGATCATCGCCGGCTGGCTGGCTGAGCAGTTACGCAGATTGCGCCCGGTCGTTATTGCACCACTGATTAACGCGTCATATTACCCCGCTTTTGTTGAGTATCCGGGCTCGATCAGTCTGCGCGCAGAAACGGCACGTGATGTCATCGTCGACAGTTGTAACAGCCTGGCACGCTTCGGTCTGACTCGCTTCTATGTGCTCAATACAGGGCTATCGACTTTGGGTCCGCTGACCGCGGCCAAGTCTCTGCTTGGCGATAAACTGGTGTTTGAATACCTGGTGCTCGATGAGGCATTGCATACGTTGGCACCAGGCCTGCTGGCGCAGGGCTACGGTTCGCATGCCGACGAAGCCGAAACCTCGCTGATGCTGTACATTGCGCCCGAAGTGGTGGACATGAGCCTCGCCGTCGATGATGGGGCCGAGGGCGAGGGACGACTGACGCGTCAGCGGGGCGAGGGGATACGGTCACCTTCGGGCGTCTACGGTCAGGCGACCCTGGCCAGTGCGGACAAGGGTCGTCGTATTGCGGACCATCTTGTGAATCATTGCCTGCAATCTATCGATGCCTGTGGGGCTGGGCATTAAAGCCGCCAATTATCCGTGCAGGCTGTCCCCTCGACAGACGGACATTTAATGGCAAGCTGGTTATACTGCCCGCGGGGAGACAGGTAACAGGCAATGTCGCAACAAGTGTCGGAATGGCTCGATGGGCTTGGCTTAAGTCAGTACGCGGCCAATTTTGCAAAGCATGAAGTCGGGCTGCAGATTCTGACCGAACTCAGCGATGCCGACCTCAAGGAAATGGGGATTTCAGCGCTCGGCCATCGCAAGACCCTGCTCAAGGCGATTAATCTGTTGCGTCAGGAGCCGCCTGACAACTTCGACGCTACCAGCGATGCGGGCTTTGCCGAAGCGTCGCACAGTGGCGACGAAGACATTACCGCCTGGTCGCGCACCCCGGGTGAACGTAAACCGGTCACCCTGTTATTCGCCGACATTGTCGATTCAACCGCCCTGACTGAAAAGCTGGATGCTGAAGAAGCGCACGAATTGCTGTATCACGCCACGGAGCGTATGTGCCAGGCCGTGGAAAGCAATCAGGGCACCGTGTGCCGTTTCATGGGTGATGGCGTGATGGCGATGTTCGGGGCACCGCTGGCGAGTGAGCGGCACGCGCTGGAAGCCTGCAAGGCAGCGCTCGAAATGCAGGCTGCAATAGTGCGCTATGCCAAAAAACTGGAACAGAATCTTGCTGCGCCAATTCAGCTTCGGGTGGGATTACATTCCGGCGAAGTCGTCGTGCTCGATGTTGGTGATGACCCGAACAAGCCCGAGTACGATGCTTCCGGTCCGACCGTGCCGCTGGCCGCGCGCATGGAACAGGCAGCGCACGCGGGGTGCATACTCATCACTGAAACTACGCGCGCCCTGGCGGGTAGCTGGATCGAAACTGTCGATCATGGTGAGATCAACGCAAAAGGTCTTTCGCAGCCGATCTCGGTGTTCAAATTGACGAAAATTCGCAGCAGCAGCGAGCCCGCAACCATTGCCAGGTCGCGAGCGATCGTTGGACGACGTGCCGAAATGGCACAGTTTCGAGGTTTGCTAGAAGTTTGTAGTGAGGGCGGTCACGGGCAAAGCCTGTTAATTCGAGGTGAAGCCGGCATCGGTAAAACCCGTTTGATCGAAGAACTGATGGAGCTCGCCCGGCAAAGTGGGTTTGCATCATACCTGGCACTGGTGCTCGATTTTGGTACCGGCAAAGGACAGGCGGCGATACCCTCACTGGTGCGTGACTTCCTCGGGATCGGCCACGGCAGCAGCAAAAGGAAACGCGCGCGCGCTCTGGACGATGCGCAGGATGCCGGGCTAACCGACCCACAACAGCGCGTCTTTCTCAATGATTTACTCGACCTCAAGCAACCGCTCGAGTTGCGCACTCTGTATGACGCAATGGAGGTGCGCACGCGTATCGAGGGCAAGCATCGAGTCGTGGGTGACATCATCAGAAAACTTGCCGTCTCTGCGCCGGTATTGCTGGTAATTGAGGGCCTGCACTGGGCCGACAGCGAAACCCTGGATTACCTCAGCTACCTGACAAAAACGGTAAGCGAGAGTCCGGTATTGCTGCTGCTGACGTCGCGCCTGGAAGACGATCCGATCGATATCGACTGGCGCGCACGTGCCGGCGAGCAGCCGACGGTGACCTGGGATCTGGGTCCGTTGCATGCAGAGGAATCTCTGCAACTGGCAAATGGGCTGGTGAATGGAGAAGACGAATTTGTGCGTCAATGCATCAGGCGCGCCGAGGGTAACCCGCTGTTCCTGGAGCAACTGCTGCTGGCCGCGGAGAAAGGTAGTATCGATAGTGTGCCGGACTCGATAAAGAGTATCGTGCTGGCGCGCATCGATCAGTTGACGAGTAGCGATAAGCTGGCACTGCGCGCGGCCTCGGTACTGGGCCAGAGGTTTGAACTTGAGGGCTTGTGTCATTTGCTGGACAGCCCGGATTTCGATGCTCGGGATTTGTTTCGCAATCATCTGGTGCGTCCGGATGGCACGCGCTGCATGTTTACCCATGCGTTGATCCAGGCGGGAATCTATGCCTCGCTGCTCAGGAATCAACGGGTTGAATTGCATCGCAAGGCAGCTGCCTGGTATAGCGAACGCGATTACATACTGCAGGCCGAGCACCTTGATCGTGCCGGTGACGGTGCCGCGGTGCAGGCATACCTGAAGGCAGGACTGGGCGAATCAGAGTTGTACCGGTCGCAGCGTGCCCTGCGCCTGGCGCGCCGCGGACTTGAAATTGCGCCCGCGGATGAATCCTTCGCACTCAGGTGCCTGGAGGGTGAATTGTTGCGCATCCATGGCAATATCGCTGAATCCATTGAGGCCTATCGCCTGGCGATCCAGGTCGCGGGGAGCGAAATCGGTCGCTGTAATGCCCTGATCGGGGTTGCCGAAGGTCTTGCAGCGACCGGTGAACACAGCGAGGCGCTCGACAGTCTGCAAATTGCCAGCGATATGAGCAGTGGGCAGGGACTCGAGCGTGCGCGCATCTTTCGAATTATGGGCAAGGTGTATTTCTACCGTGGCCAGATCGATGCCTGTCTGGAGGCAAACAAGCACTCGCTCGATTGCGCTCGTAGCGTCGGCTCGTTTGAAGTAGAAGCGCGTGCGCTCAGTGGCCTGGCAAACGCGGAGTACAATCGGGGGCGGTTTATATCCGCGCAGCGTTATTTCGATCAGTGTATCGAACTCGCCGAGGAGCATGGTTTGGGCCGTATTATTGCCGCCAACCTGTCGCTGCGCAGCTACGTGAGTTGCTGGCAGAATGACATCGATTCGGCGATAGCGGGTTATCGTGAAGCCATCCATCTGGCGGTGCAGATCAAGGATCCGCGCGCACAGATGATGGCATTGATGATCGGAGGATCCTTCTGGTCACTGGTCGGTGATGCGGTGGAAGGCGAGAAGTGGCTCAGATCGAGCATGAAGATTATTCGGCGCATTGGTGCTGGGCTGTTCGAAGGCGTCTGCGTTTACCTGCTCGGGCGGTTTGCCCTGCTGCGTGGCGACCGGGCGCAGGCACGGACCTTGACCCAAAGGGGCATTGCAATATTGCAGCAATCGGAGTCCGGAATGACTTTCGGTGGGCCGATCGCGCTAGGCATCCTGGCACTGGCCGCCGAGGATGAAGAGCAATGTCACGCTGCGCTGCTGGAGGCGGAAACGATCCTCGGTGCCGGTAGCGTGGGTCACAACTATCTCAATTTTTACGAGGATGCGATGGAAGCCTGTCTGCAGTTCGAAGCCTGGGACGCGGTCGATCGCTATGCGCTGGCGTTACAGGACTACACTCGGCCGGAGCCCTTGCCACGCAGTGATTATTTCATCGCTCGGGGTCGCGCCCTGGCCGCCTTTGGGCGTGGCAGGCGGGATGAGAATACCCT
>Ga0316192_10001216_pt1 | contig 18944 bp, 17 predicted proteins | sample MerIslwburrow_MG_FD_204931 | JGI IMG/M metagenome (GOLD analysis project Ga0316192, IMG submission 204931) | Coastal sediment microbial communities from Maine, United States - Merrow Island worm burrow | ecosystem: Environmental > Aquatic > Marine > Coastal > Sediment | place: USA: Maine...
TTTGTAGTGGTCCTGATCCTCCCAGCCCGTTGGATAACCGGTGCCGGGGCGGGTCTCGACGTTGTTCCACCACATGTACTCCGCACCATCGCGGTCGGTCCACAGGTTCTTACAGGCGACGGAACAGGTGTGGCAGCCGATGCACTTGTCGAGGTGGAACAGCATGCTCATTTGAGCGCGTACTCGCATGTGATGTAATCCTCAGAGCTCGGGCCGGTCAATGCGGCGCAGGTAGACGAAGGTGTCGCGGTTGACCCCGGTGGGGCCCCAGTAGTTGAAGGCGTAGGTGAACTGGCCGTAGCCCCCACTCATGAGCACCGGCTTGAGTCGGGTCCTGGTCAGGGAGTTGTTCATCCCGGCCCGCTTGTTGCGTCGGGGTGAGATGGGGATCCCGACGGTGCGCTCGGTGGCGTGGTAGACGAACACCGTGCCCCGGGGGATCCGGGACGAGCTGGTGCAACGCTGTACGAACACCCCGTTGTCGTTGTACAGCTCGATCCAGTCGTTGTCGGAGATACCGAGGTCGGCGGCGTCCTTGGCGTTGATCCAGATCGGATAACCACCCCGAGACAGCGTCATCATGCGTTCGTTCTCGGAGTAGGTCGAGTGGATCGACCACTTGCCATGGGGCGTGAGGTAGTTGAACATTCTGCCGTCCTGGCCCTCGGCCAGGGACTCCTCGGTCTCGGACAGCATCAGATGGTCCGGTCTCGGCTTGTAGGCCGGCAGATTCTCGCCCCAGGCGATGTACTGCTCGTGATCGAGGTAGAAGTGTTGCCGACCGGTGAGGGTCCGCCACGGCACCAGATGCTCGACGTTGAGGGTGAAGGGGCTGTAGGCCCGTCCCTTGGCGATCAGCCCGCTCCAGGTTGGTGTGGTCAGCACCCGCCGCGGTTGGGCGATGAGCTGGGAGAAGTCGATACGGGTGTCACGCGAGCCTGCGGCCAAGGGGGTGAGACTGCGGCCGGTCTTGACCTCCTCGGCTTCGAAGGCCCGATGGGCCAGCTCACCGTTTGAGGCCGGATCAAGGGCCAGGATGGCCTCACACACCTCGCGGTCGCGCTCCAACGATGGCCGCAGCAAACCGTCGCCGCCCCGGGTGCGCTGATCGGGTTGGCGGCGGGCCAGTTCGTCGTAGAACTCCTCGACCCCGATGCGCAGGCCGTGGGCCGCCACCCCGTTGTTGCGCACCCCCAACCCGAGCGACGTCATCTGCTCGTACAAGTGCAGGTAGTCGCGCTTGACCACCTTGAACCGGGGCATGGTCTTGCCCGGGATGGCCTCGACCTCCCCTGCCCGCCAGTCGCCGACCTTGGCCTGGGAGATCTCATCGGCGGTGTCATGGAGCAGGGGCGACATGACGACGTCCTCGGATACCGCAGGCAGATGTCCGCCTGCCAACTCCGAAACCTTCGCCGCCAGGTCGGAGAAGATCTGCCAGTCCGACTTCGACTCCCACGCCGGTTCCACCGCGGCCTGCATGGGGTTGATGAACGAATGCATGTCGGTGGAGTTGAGGTCGTCCTTCTCGTACCAGGTGGCGGCGGGCAGCACGAGATCGGAGTACAGCGCCGAGGTGTCCATGCGGAAGTTGAGATCGACGACGAGGTCCATCTTCCCGATGGGAGCGTCGGGCCGTACCGTCACCTCGGTTACCCCGTGATCGTCGGGTTCGGCGGCGATGGCGGTGGAGTCGGTGCCGAGGTAGTGGCGCATGAAGAACTCATGGCCCTTGGCCGAGGTCCCGATGGCGTTGCCCCGCCAGATGAACCAGGTCCGGGGCCACGACTCGGGTGCGTCGGGATCGTCGATGGCGAATTCGAGGTCGCCCGACTTCAAGCGCTCGACGATGGCGTCGCTGACGGCCTCGTCGGTGTCGGCCCCGTTGCGACGGGCCTGGCGCACAACATCGACCGGGTTGTCCTTGAACTGGGGGAAGAACGGCAGCCAGCCCTGACGGACGGCCCGGGCCTGGTGATCGATCGTATGGTCGTGCTGTTCGGGGTGGTTCTCGGGGAGCGAGTCGTAGTCGCGGTAGCCCCGCTCGTAGCGCCACTGGTCGGAGTGCACATAGTGGAACGAGGGGGTGTTCTGATGGCGGGGCGCCATGCCCCAGTCGAGACCGAAGGCAATCGACCCCCACGAGGCGTGGTTGACCAGCTTCTCCTGGCCGACGTAGTGGCCGAGTCCACCACCGTTCACCCCGACCGAGCCGGTCAGCATCAGAGCCACGATGCCGGAGCGGTAGAGCAGGTTGTTGTGGTACCAGTGATTGGCCCCGGCCCCGATGATGATCAGGTTCTTGCCGTTGGTCAGCTCCCCGTTGCGGCCCCACTCCCGGGCGAAGGTAACAACGGTGTCGCGGTGGATGCCCGTGTACTGCTCCTGCCAGGCCGGGGTGTAGGGCACGTCGTCGGCGTTGTAGTCAACGGCGTCGTAGCCACCCAGGCCACGATCAACCCCAAAACGGGCGTTGAGCAGATCGAACACGGTGGTGACGGTGACGGGCCCGTCGACGGTCTGTACCGTCCGCACCGGAACCGAGCGGGTGATGATCCCCTCGCCACCGAAGAACTCCAACTCGATGGGGGCCACCTCATCGTGGTGATCGAGGAAGGTCAGGCGGGGGGCGATGTCCTCACCGGTGAGGTTGTCGACCAGTTCGAGGTTCCAGTGGCCCTTGTCCTCCTCGGCCCAACGGTCCCCGATGCTGCCGTTTGGCATACGGGGGGCGTCGTTGTGCTCGTCCCACATCAGCAGCTTCCACTCGGGGTTCTCCACCCCCTGGTAGGACTCGAGACGACCGGCCCGCAGGTACTGCCCGGCCTGGCCGTCCTTCACCTCTACCAGGAAGGGCAGGTCGGTGTACTGCTTGGCGTAGCTCTGGAAATAGTCGACCTGACGCTTGTGGTACAACTCGGTCAGCAGCACGTGGTTCACAGCCAGCCAGAACGCCGTGTCCTGGCCGGGGTTGGCCGGTATCCACCAGTCGGCGTACTTGGACACCTGGGAAAAATCGGGGCTGAAAACGGCAAGCTTGGCCCCGGCGTGGCGCACCTCGGAGATGAAGTGGGCGTCGGGGGTGCGGGTCATGTTGAGGTTGGCCCCCATCACGGCCACAAAACGGGCGTTGTACCAGTCGGCCGACTCGTGCACGTCGGTCTGCTCCCCCCAGATCTCGGGCGAGGCCGGGGGCAGATCGCAGTACCAGTCGTAGAAGCTCATGATCACCCCACCAATGAGCGACATGAAACGGCTACCGGCGGCGTAGCTGACCTGCGACATGGCCGGGATGGGAGAGAAACCCGCCACCCGGTCGGGGCCGTGCTCCTTGATGGTGTGGATGGTTGACGCCGCCGCCAACTCCAGCGCCTCATCCCAGCGGATGCGGCGGAATCCGCCCTTGCCCCTCGCCTGCTGGTAGCTACGGCGCCACTCGGGATCGGCCTGAATGGCGGCCCAGGCGTTGACCGGGTCACCGAGGTATTCCTTTTTGGCCTGGCGGTACAGGTCGAGCAGCGCGCCCCGCACGTAGGGGTACTTGATCCGCATTGGCGAGTAGAGGTACCAGGAATAAGAGATGCCTCGCTGGCAACCACGGGGCTCGTACGGCGGCAGACCCTCCTCCAGCTGGGGATAGTCGGTGGCCTGCAACTCCCAGGTGACGATGCCGTCCTTGACGAACACCTCCCAGGAGCAACTGCCGGTGCAGTTCACGCCATGGGTGGTACGGACCCGCTTGTCGTGCTGGAAGCGGTTCCGGTAGAACTCCTCCCATTTGCGCTCGGCCGGACGGGACCGTTCCTCAACCCACTCGCTCATCGTTTACTCCTCAGGCGTTCTGCATAAGTCTGGCGCATGCCACGCCAGGCGACGGCCATGCCGCCAATCAGGATCAACACACCGGCAACACCAGCGAGGACGAGCCCGTCTCCGGGATCGGTTGCCAGCTCCGCGTTGGGGGCGTCGACCAGAAATACGCTGAGATCAGCGATCTCGTTTTCGGTCAGGGGATGGCCGTCGAAGACCGGCTCCATCACCGGTGAAGCGGGCTCGGCCAGCCACGAGACCAGCGCCGCTTCGCTGCCGAAGGTGGCGGCGACATCGGTGAGATCGGGACCGAGGCCCGGACCTCCGAGGTTGCCGACACTACCTGCGGTATGGCAGCCAACGCAGGCCGCGCCACCGTTGTCCAGACGGCGGGAGCCGACAAAGAGGTCGTGGCCCTCCTCGATGTCGCCCGGCTCGATCTCCACTACCTCGGCTGCGGCGGTGTCGGGTTCGGCCAGGGTGGCGACAAAGGCAACCACGGCGGCCACCTCATCGTCGCTGAGGTCGGGGAAACCCCGCATGGCGTCGTTGTAGGCAATCCCCAACACCTCGATCGGGCCCTCGAGCCCGTTGCGGACAACATTCTCGACGTGGTCGGCATCGGCGGCCTTGGGGTTGCCGGCCAGGGGCGGAACTTCGCCCGGCAGGCCGCTGCCGTCGGCCTGGTGACAGCGGGAACAGGTGTCGGCGTAGATTTGGGCGCCAGCTGCGGTGTCGCCCTGGGCCAGGCTGAGGGCTATGCCATTCCCCGCAGCGGGACCAGCGGCCACCGCGGCGCCCGCCGATCCCGCTCCCGACAGGGCGGCGATGCCCATCGACAACGCCACGACGGCAAGCCCAGTGACCGCGACGCGGGTCCTGACTCTTGCTCGTGGCCTCTGAGGCGACGGTGACGAAACTGATTCGACGGCAGGTTTCATGGATTCTTGAACTCCGCTTTGGGTCCGAGGTAGAACCACCAGTTGAGGGCCATGGACAGCAGGTAGAAGATGGCAAACCCGATCAGGGCCACCTCGGGCGTTCCGCCCCTGATCTGCTCGCCGAACTCCTGGGGAACCACAAAGGCGCCGTAGGCGGCAACGGCCGAGGTCCAACCGAGCACCGGACCGGCCTGTTCCCGGTCGAACACGACGGCGACGGTGCGGAAGGTCGATCCGTTCCCGATTCCCGATGCGGCGAACAGGACCAGGAAGATGATGAAGAAGGGCAGGAAGAAGTCCTCGGGCGTTTCCGACTGGAAGGCCTTACGGAGGAAGAAGGCGACACCGAGGGCGCTGATCGTCATGACGATGGCGACGTAGTGGGTGACCCTGGCTCCGCCCAGACGGTCGGCCATCCAGCCACCGACGGGGCGGATGAAGGCCCCGATGAAGGGCCCCATCCAGGCGAAGGTCAGCGCCGATGGTCCGTCGGGGTTGACGGTGTCGTGGGTGAAGACCCCGTCGACCTCGATGTGCTTGAAGCCGAACACCACCTTGATGGCCAGGGCGAATCCGGCCGAATAGCCGATGAAACTGCCGAAGGTCATGGTGTAGATGACGCTCATGACCCAGGTGTGGGTGTTGGTGAAAATCCGGTACTGCCGCTCCAGGTTGGGCTTGACCTCACCCGGGATCTGCTTCAGCAGGAACACCGTTGTGTAGATGACTCCGGCGATGACGGGGTACTTGGCCCACGCCGGCGATCCCAACCCGGTGGGGCCGGGGAGGATGATGAACAGGCCGATGGCCGAGGTAACAAACGCCACTCCCAACATGCCCGTGATCTTGAGAAAGGCTGCAGGGGGTGAACCGATGTTCGGCGAGACATGCTCGGTCCGGATGTTGTTCATCCGGGTCCAGGTGAAGAAGGCCAGCGGCACCAACAGCAGGAGCCAGACAAAGCCAGCGTTTTGGATCCAGGTTTCGGTCCCGGCCGCGATCTTTCCGATCAGGGTGCCGGAGGTCTTCTCCAGAATCATCGGTGACCCGCCGAACACGGCGTTTGTCATCACCAGCGGGATGAGGATCTGCATGGTGGTGACGCCGGCGTTGCCGAGGCCTGCGTTCAGACCGAGGCTCAGCCCCTGCACCTTCTTGGGGTAGAAGAAGCTGATGTTCGACATCGACGAGGCGAAGTTTCCTCCTCCCAGCCCGGACAACAGGGCCAAGAGTTGGAAGACCCAAAGCGGCGTGTCCTGGTCAAGTAGGGCAAAGCCGGTTCCCACGGCGGGGATCATCAGCAACGAGGTGGTGAAGAAGATGGTGTTGCGGCCCCCGGCAATGCGTATGAAGAAGCTGCTGGGGATACGCAGCGTGGCCCCGGTCAGCCCGGCAATGGCGGTGATGGTGAACAGCTCGGCCTGTTCGAAGGGGAAGCCCAGATTGAGCATCTGGACCGTGATGACGCTCCAGTAGAGCCAGACGGCAAAACCGGCGAGCAAACTGGGGATCGAGATCCACAGGTTGCGATTGGCGACTTTCTTGCCTTTCGCTTCCCAGAATTCTTCGTCTTCTACATCCCACTCGATGATGTCAGCCATCAGCTTCCCTGCTTCGGTTCGCGGTCATTTCGGGGCCCGCCATCAGGAGGGCGAACTGGCGGTTGGGTCGAGTGGAAGCTCCGTGGCATTGTTGCTGCCATCGTCGTTGTTGCCACCGTCATCACCTTCGTCATCAAAGGTGTCGGCGAAGGAACCCTCTGGCTCCTCCAGCATGAAGTAGGTTACGAGGAAGCTGAGGGCCGCTCCGCTGGCGAGAATGAAGAAGAACGTTTTGGCATCGACCAGAGAGAAAATCACCAGGTAGATAACCGCACCGACGTTGCCGTAGGCGCCGGCCATACCTGCGATCTGGCCCGTCATCCGGCGATTGATCATTGGGATGATGGCGAATGTCGCACCTTCAGCCCCCTGAACAAAGACCGAGGCGAAGACGGTGATGACAACCGCGACCACCAGCCATGTCACACCACCGAACGATGGTGCGATATTGCGGATACCTTCACCGTCCACCCCGGGAACCCACTTGGCGATGAACGCCATCAGGAAGAAGCCGACCACAATGCCTGCGACGTAGCCCAACATGGTGCGTTTGCGACTGGGCAGGGAGTCGGACAGGTAGCCGCCCAGGGGCCGGGCCACCAGGTTGACGAAGGCGAACGACGAGGCGACGAGTCCGGCGACCGTTGCGGTGACCAGCGGATCACCGAGGCTGTTGCGCAACGGCTCGAAGGTGACCTCAAAGAAGGCAGGCAGCATGGAAACCACCGCCAACTCGGCGCCGAAGTTGGCGAAGTAGGTACTGTTCAGCGCCGCGACGCTGCCGAAGTGGAACTTCTCCCCCTCAGGCACCCCAGCCCGTAGGTACGGCAGGTTCACGTTCAGGGTTTTGCCGACATGACCGAGATAGACGACCACCAAGAGGCCATAGATGACGTACAAGGCCGACTTGGAGAGCACCACATCGCCGTCGACATTCACGTTGCTGACCCGCCAGGCCAGCACCCCGAGGGCACCCACCAGCGGTATCGACCAGATCAGGTACTGGATCAGATCGCCGTAGGACGTGCACATCATCGGTTCGGCCTTCTTGGTCCGAACCAGGGTGCGACCATCGGGCACGTCCCGCACCAGGAAGTAGTACATGACCCCGTAGATGGCGAGGACCACGCCGTTCATGGCCATGGCCCAGCGCCAGGCCCCGTCGCCGACGTCGAACCAGCGACCCACGACGGTCAGGGTGATCCACGGCAGCGTCATGGCCGCCGCCGCCGAGCCAAAGTTGCCCCAGCCGGCGTAGAACCCTTCGGCCCGCCCCACGTACTTGGGCGGGAACCACTGGGCCACCATCTTGATACCGATCACGAAGCCTGCCCCCACACCACCCAGGATCAGGCGGGAGATGATCTGCTGGGTGAAGGTGTCAGCGAAGGCGAACCACACCGCAGGCACCGCCATCGTGATCATCAGACCGCTGAATACGATCCGGGATCCCAGCCGATCGATTAGGGCGCCGACCACGATGCGGGCCGGGATGGTGAGCGCAACATTACAGATCAGCAGGATCTTGACATGTTCCTTGGTCAACCAATCAATGTCGTTGCGCATCGTGGTGGCCAACGGAGCCAAATTGAACCACACGTAGAAAGTCATGAAGAAGGCAATCCACGTCAGGTGGAGTACCCGTATTCGCTCTTCGCCGAAATCCAGCAAACGTGGCGCTTGATCTGTGTCGCTCACAAGGTCCTCTCCGTGCCGAATCCCAGAGCCATCCCAGCACGGACGGGTATCAAGAGCACGCCGCCATTCTTCCCGGCATACGGGGAAGCAGAAAGAGACCTAAGTCCTAACGTGGCGAACTTGCCTATCGACATTTTGAGCGCGCCCGCTCTGCGTCGATGGAGAAACCTTGCGATCGGCGGGCGACCGCAACCCGACGGCTCAGGAGAGGGTGTCGAGCGGGGCGGCGCCGGTGGCCGGCGCTCCGCAGACCAAAACGTCGCGCACCGTCCAGCTGCCGTCGCCGTTGCGCTCGGGGACAACAACGGCCACGTCCCGGCCCTCAACAACGGCGGTCCATGATTGAGCGGCGGGCAGAGCCACCAACTCGGCTCCCCCCTCCGCCCAACGCGCCAGGGCCGATGCCACCACCGCCTGCTCGTCGGCGGCGGAGGCTTCGATGTCGGCACCTCGGGGCAGTTCGCCGTCGGGGCAGTCGAGGATGCCGTCTCCACCGACGAAAGAGTTACCACCCCGATCGGCGCCCAGTTCGGGCTCACCGCCGGAGTAGGCGCCAAGCAGCAGAGCCAACGCCGCCATCACGGACACCAACATGGTCAGGCCTTGCTGGTGTTGCTGGCGATGGGGTGTCACAGCGTCAGTGTGGCACGTCGGAGATCAGGGGCGACGGCACAGGTGACGCGAAGGCGGGAGCAGTCCGAGGGCCACTCCCGCCTTCAACTACTTGCTGGAGACAGAGCCGCTGCGTCTACGTCGAGGGGGACATCCCCGAACAACGGCTCAGTGGTGGACTGGAGGCAATTTCGCCAGCGGTCCAGCGGCCATTAGCGGCCAGCCACCTCCAAGGTCCCAGTAACTATTCCGTGCAGTTGGACCACCTCCTTCCTCTTGGTGGCCATAGTTTGGCACAGCCACGGAGAAAATCCAGCGGGTTTCTAGCCCGGACCCTCGGCCGCGTTCGAAGCCTCCGGCCCACCTTCATCGAGGGCCGAGGCCTCTGATCCGGCCAGCTCCGGGAGCTCGGCCAGGTCGGATTCGGCCGTCACCGGGTCCTCCAGGTGGATGGCCCCCATGACCTGCAGGTACGACGAGTGGGCCTCGACCACGGCCATGATGTGCTCCCGTGATGCGTCGAGGCCGACGGTGTCGGCCCGCTCAACGACATAGCCGACGGCATCGAACTCCTCGAACAGGATCGGACCATCGCTGCTGCCTTCGGGTGCCCAGTGGTAGAACTGCACCCACTCCAGGTGCAGTCGCAGCAAGCGTCGCAACTGGTCATAGCTCAGTTCCGACGTGACCTCGACGGGTAGCGCCTCGGCGCAGAACTCGATCGCCTCGTGAGCGTCGACCACGATCTGTGGGGGCATTGCCGTTGTCTTGCCAACGGCCGAGCCCACGGCGAGCAGGGCGATCACTACGACGACCAACGCAGTGAGTGCGATCAGAACCAGCTCCATGGCCCCAAGCTAGCGGCCTGAACCAACAGCGGCCCAGGGCGGCTGTTGCCACCCTGGGCCGCCACACGGCTCTATGAAGCTTCTTTCCCACCGACCGCGACCGCCCTGACGGCGGCCGATGGCCGGTGGCACCGCCTTGTGATGATCAGAGGCCGATGCGCTGAGCCAACAACTCGCGGTGGTAGGACGGATCGCCGAACATCAGCTCGGAACTCTTGGCCCGCTTGAAGTAGAGGTGGGCCGGGTGCTCCCAGGTGAAACCGATACCACCGTGGATCTGGATATTCTCCGCCGCGGCGTGGAAGTAGGCCTCGGAGCAGTAGGCCTTGGCCAGCGAGGCGACCGACGGCAGTTCGTCGTTCAGCTCGGAGGCAACCCACATGCCGTAGTAGGCGGCCGACTTGGCCGACTCGACCTCGAGCAGCATGTCGGCGGCCTTGTGCTTGATGGCCTGGAACGAACCAATGGGGCGCCCGAACTGCACGCGGTCCTTGGCGTACTGCACGGCCATTTCCAGCACGAACTGCGCTCCACCGACCTGCTCGGCGGCCAGAGCGATGGCGGCCAGGTCGAGCACGGTACTCATGGTGGCCCAGCCCTCACCCTCGGTACCGATCAGGGTGGCCGGGGTGTTGTCGAAGGTCAGCTTGGCCTGCTTGCGGGTCTGGTCCATGGTGCTGAGAGATTCACGGGTCAGACCAGCGGCATCACCGTCGACGGTGAACAGGCTCACACCGTTGGCGGTACGGGCCGCAACCACAATCAGGTTGGCGATGTGACCGTCGATGACAAACGACTTCACACCCGACAGGGTGTGGCCGTCACCGGCGGTGGCGGCCTCCATGGTGATGCCGAAGCCGTCCCACTTGCCGTTCTCCTCGGTAAAGGCGAGGGCGGCGATGGTCTCGCCCGAGGCGATGCCGGGAAGGTGGGCCTGCTTGGCCGCATCGTCGCCGGAGTGGATGATGGCCTGGGATGCCAGGAGGCCGGAAAAGAACGGGGCGGGCAACAGGGCCCGGCCCATCTCCTCAAGCACCACACCGAGCTCGACAAAACCGAAACCCTGGCCCCCGTACTCCTCGGGGATCACGAGGCTCTGAAGCCCGAGCTGCTCGGCCATCTGCGACCAGACGGCGGGGTCGTAGCCCGACTCGGTCTCCATCAACTCACGCACGGCCGCCTCGGAGGACTTGTCCTCCAGGAACGACCGCACAAATTGCCGGAGCTGTTCCTGCTCTTCGGTGAAGGCGAAATTCATGTTCGGGGACCTCTCGATCGATCGGCCCCACGGGGCCGCAGCTTCAGATGTATTACCGGGGGTCACCGTAGAGGGCTCCGCCGACGACTACAAAGGCAAAATGTGTACACTCGTGCTACATGACAGCCCCGGAGCACGAGCCCCTCTCCCCCATCGGTGTTCGCGAGCTGCGAAACCAGGTGGCTTCGGTCATTCGACGGGCCGGATCCGGGGAGCGTCTCGTCGTCACCGTCGATGGTCGGCCAATGGCCCAGCTCGGTCCTTTGACCCCCGATCACGACGGCGTGACGTTATGGGATCTGGCGGCCGCCGGGATGATCGAACCTCCGGTCCGCACCCGCCCGAGCCCCGACGATCCGGCCGCAGGCGGAGTCTCACCGACCGACCCGGCCCCGATACCACTCCCCGCCGACCTGTCGGCCAACCGCCTACTACAGGCGGCCCGGGGCCGATGACGTCGCCCGCCATCTCAAGCCGAGCGCTGGGCGTCGAACAATGACGGTGCTGGCCCTCGACACCTCGGCCCTGCTACGACGCTACGTGGCCGACCGCCAACGACCCCTAGTGATGTCGACGATGAGGGCCGCCGAGCACTGGGTGGCCTCCTCGGCGGCCCGCAGCGAGGTGATGTTGGCCCTGCACCAGACCGCAACCGACCGCACCAGCCAACACGAGGCATGGGCCGCGGTACGCACCGATTGGGAGACGTTGTGGGAGGTGCCGGTCGATGGGCGGTGCCTGTCGCGGGCCACCGAGATCGCCGCCCGCTACGGCATCACCCTGGGCCCGGCCATCCATCTGGCGGCGGCCGATCGTCTACCGGGACCAATCAGCTTCCTCACCTTCGACCGCCACCAGATCCCGGCTGCCGCCGATCTCGGCTTCCACGTCGTCAGCCCCTACGTCACCGATTGATCAGGCCCAGGTCACCCGCTGAGCAGTTCGCCCGTTCAACGTGGCCGCGACCCTGACTGCGGTTTCGATTCCGACGGCGACCCTTCGATGTCGAGCACGATGGCGGTGATGTTGTCGTTGCCGCCATGGTCCTTGGCCAGGGCGACCAACCGTTCGACCGCTTCGTTCGGCTGCCCAACGGTGTTCAGGATGTCGACGATCTCCTCGTTACGAAGTTCATTGAACAAACCATCGCTGCACACCAGAACCCGATCGCCCGGATGCGGCTCGGCGTGGGCGACGTAGGGTTCGATCTCCGGCTCGATACCCAGGGCATGGGTGAGGATGTGGCGTTCGGGATGGGTGGTGGCCTGCTCTTCGGTGATGGCCCCCGAGCGCACGAGTTCGCCGACCCGGCTGTGGTCGCGGCTGAGGCGGGTGAGTTGCTCCTCGTGCAGCAGGTAGACGCGGGAATCGCCGACATTCACCACCACCAGTCGGCCCTCGTCGTCATCGGCGACCAGGGCCACGGCGGCGATCGTCGTCCCCATGCCCCGCCGTTCGGGTTCCTGCTCGGCGCGTTCCCTGACCGCTCGATTGGCCTGGCCGACGGCTTCGACCAGGCCGGAGGTTGTTTGGTCGGCGGCGAAGGCCTCTTTGAGGGCCTCGACGGCGACCCGGCTGGCAACCTCGCCGTGGCCTTGGCCTCCCATCCCGTCGGCGACGACAAACAGGTCGCCGTCAGCGAGAAGGTAGTCCTCGTTGGTAGGTCGGACGTTGCCGATGTCGGTGACACCGGCCGGTTTGATTTGGTAGGTGGACATGGTGGACTCCTCGGTTCGGAGGAGGTGCCGAAGGGCAGCGGTATAGGACTCACCTGTTTTTGCCGCACGGGCTCTCACCCGTCGTTTGCGTCGCCAGTCCGCTGTCATCGGTCCTCCACGCTCCCGGCAGTGACTCCCCAGCAGTCCCCCGAGAACGGATGACCAACAACATCGCGAGGACGTCATCCCCTTTGCCCCCAACGAACAGTCCTGCATGGGGAGGACTGATGGAGGTGCGGCGTGCGAATCGCCACCACTCACGGTAAGACGCGACGACCCTGGAGTCAAGGGGACCTCGGCCGGATAGACGCCCACCGACCAACCACCGGTGGGGCCAGCAGGCGTTGCCGGTCCGATCTACTGTTGTGATGATCAGCCGATGCCGATGACCAATGGAGGTCACGCAACTGAGCGCTCAAGTCGTACATTTTGAGGTCCCGTTCGACAACGGGGATCGTGCCCGCAGCTTCTATAGCGACGTGTTCGATTGGCAGATCCAATCGATGCCAGGTATGGACTACAGCCTGGTGTCCACCGGCCCGGCCGACGAGCAGGGCCAACCCAGCGAGCCGGGCTTCATCGGTGGCGGCATGATGCAACGCCAGGCGCCGTTCAACACGCCGATCATCGTGATGGACGTGGACGACATCGACGCCACATTGGTCGCGGTCAAAAAGAATGGTGGGGCCGCGGTCGGCGACAAGATACCGGTCGCCGACATGGGGATCTCCGCCTACTTCACCGACCCCGAGGGCAATCTGATGGGACTGTGGCAGTCGCTGGGGTAGTCATCAGCGCCCAATCGCAGCCTGCCTCCCGGCGGCGAGGTCGTCGCTGCTGGTCCCGAATGCGATGAGGGGGAAGCAGGTTGCGCTGATCGCAGTCGCCACCCAAAAGGTGGTGGTGAGACCATAGCGGTGGGCCACCAGACCCCCGAGGGCGGCCCCCAGGGGGATGGTGCCCCAGGCCACGAGCCGATATCCGGCATTAACACGGCCGAGCATGCTGTTGGGCACGATTCGTTGCCGCACGGAGACGGTGATGATGTTCCAGCTGATCGACACCGCCCCGGCGGCAAAAAATACGGCGGCCAGCCAAACAGGGTTGGCGGTGAGAGCAGGGCCGAGACTGAAAAGGGGAAAGCCGGCGGTGGCGAAAAGCATCGTGCGTTTAGGGCCCAATCGCCTTTCCAGCATTGGCGTGAGGGCAGTGCCGCTGACCTGTCCGGCGGCGATCGTGACGAGGAGCAATCCATAGCCCGCCGCACTGAGGGCCACCGTTCCAGGTGCGATGACATAAAGCGGCAGTATGGCGATCATGCCGGTCGAGGCCAGGTTGGAGATACCAACGCACAAACCGAGCACTCGGAGGAGGCGATGATGGACCAGATAGCGAACCCCGTCGACAAGGTCGGTGCGCAGCGGGGTTCGAGGCCCGGGCCGGTGGGGGCGGTGTCGTCCCGTCATCGTGGCCAGGGCGGCCGCCGCCACCAGGTAGGTGGCGGAACTGGTGATGAGGGCCCCGGCCAGGGCCACACCGACCAGGAGCGCACCAAGAGGCGGGCCGATGAACTGGTTGGCGATGAGCTCGGTGGCGTGGAGCCTGCCGTTGGCCAGCGAGAGGCGTTCCGGGTCCTCGACGACAGTGGGCAGTATTGACTGAGCAGCGGTGTCGAACAGGGTCTCGGCTATGCCGAGGGTGAAGGCGGCCACGTACAACGGCCAGAGTGACTGGAGACCAGTGCCGACGAAGGCCGCGAGGGCACCGATCATGAGCGCTCGGCTGATGTTGACGACAACCATGGTTCGCCGCCGATCGAGCCTGTCGGCCAACACCCCGGCCGGCAGGGCAACGAGGAGCCAGGGCAGACGACTGAAGAACGCCACCGAGGCGAAGGCGGCGGGGTCCCGGGTGACGGTCAAGGCCAGAAGAGGCAGAGTGATCTGATAGATGCCGTCGGCAAGATTGGACAGTCCAGAAGATCCGATGAGCGTCATCAGATTTGTCTTTCGTATCATCGATTGTAAGTTTCTCAATCAATTGGAGCGATGTCAATGACTAGCAGTGAGTGGGATCGCATCGAGGCCACCAGCGCCGACTTCAAGGCGCTGGCCCATCCCCTGCGGTTGCGCATCGTCCGGATCTGCCTTTACGGGGCCCAGACCAACAAACAGCTCGCCGATCGCCTGGACCTGGACCCGGCCACCTCGCTTTATCACGTTCGGACCCTGGTTCGAGCCGGGTTCCTGGAGCCTGATGCGGTCCGGACCGGCGAGCAGGGAGCGCTCGAAAAGCCCTACTTGGCGACCACAAAATCGTGGCGCCTGGCCATCCTCGACACCGACGATCGACTCAGCGCCACGATCGCCTCGGTTGACGCCCTGAGAGCCGAGTTGCTCGAGGCCGGCCCCGATGCGCTTCTGGCCAACTCCCGCCTCGGCCTCCGGCTTTCACCAGAACAAGCCGATGAGTTGGCGCAACGTCTCCAGGCCCTGGCCGATGAGTACGTTCAACGACCACCGACCCCTGGCGGCAAGAAGGTCGGCCTCTTCATCACCCTCCACGACCTTCGCTGATGGACCCGACCCGACCTCCCAGCCCCAAGCGGACGGCCCATCAATCGGTCCTCCGACTGTCGTTCCTGACATTATCACCAGTCCGACATCACCAAGATCTGGGGTCAGTTCCTCATGGTTGGCCTCGAGACACTCCCGCGGGGGTGTTTCAGCTCGACAGCCCGGCCGACGAGCAGGGCCAGCCCAGCGAGCCGGGCTTCATCGGTGTCGGCATGGTGCGATCCTGACGGAAATCTCACGGGATTATGTCAGGCGTTGGGTGATCATCTGACCGATCTGTGTCGTGACTCCCCGCCGGGACAACAGAGGACGAACTTCTGGTGCGGCTGAAATGGCGCAGTGCGGTGGAGACCGAGGACGGTCTCATCGACATCCGAAGCCGCTACTACCCGATGCTCGGAGTGCCCGCTGTGATGGCACTCTGGGTTCCCTTGATCGCCTCGCGCCCTGATGACTCGGAGATCTCGATCGACTTGGCTCTGGTTGGCATCTCGGTCGCGGCGATCCTGTTCATCGTCCGGCTGTTTCGGGTTCGCCTCTACGAGGTCGACGACAACCTGGTGATCCGCAACGTGTTTCTGAGTCGGGCGATGCACTGGTCCGAGGTTCGAACCATCAGGGCCAAGGACAGCCTTGCCAGCGGTGAATACTTCGGCCTACTCGGTTTCGGCCGAGGTTCGTACTGGGCGTGGGGGGCCAGCGCGACGGCCAGTTGCTCTCGGGAGCGGGCCCGGGCGATCCACAACATTGTGCAAAGCGTGCGGCTGAGTGGGACGTCGACTTCCAAGTGTCGCCTGAAGCGTTGGTGAGCAAGTACACACCCGGCCCTCCACCATCGACCTGACCCGACAACGACACCAACGTCAGAGGCGCCGGGCCGATGGTTCTGGAAGGATGACGACATGGCCCCAGGACACACCCGCACCTTCGACGACTACCGCGATCGCTTCAAGACCGCTGATCTGAGCCGTGACGACACCGGTGTGCTCACGGTACGCATGCACTCCCGCGGGGGCCCGCTGGCCTGGGGTGCACTCCCCCACCAGGAGTTACCCGAGCTGTTCAACGCCATCGCCGCCGATCGGGACAACCGGGTGGTGATCCTGACCGGCACCGGCGATACGTTCATCGAGCTGCCCGAGGGCGACAACCCCTTGGCCGAGGGTCGGGGCAACGCCACGGTGTGGGAGCGGCTCATTTGGGAGGGCAATCGCCTCGTCGATCAGATGCTCGACATCGAGGTGCCGATGATCGCGGCGGTCAACGGCCCGGTATCGGTGCACTCCGAACTGGCGGTGTTGTGCGACATCGTGTTGGCCGCCGAGCACACCTACTTCCAGGACGCCCCCCATTTCCCCGGTGGGCTGGTGCCTGGCGACAGCATGCAGGTGGTGTGGCCCATGCTGCTCGGCCCCAACCGGGGGCGCTACTTCCTGCTCACCGGACAGAAGATCGCCGCTGACGAGGCCAAGGACCTGGGCGTGGTTGGCGAGGTGCTGGCTTCGGCCGACCTGTTGGCCCGGGCCAACGAGATCGCCGCCGACCTGGCCCGTCTCAATCCAATCCTGCTGCGAAACACCCGTCACGCGTTGGTCCGACCCATCCGCCGGGCCATGGCCGAGGATCTGCACACCGGCCTGGCCCTGGAGGCCATCGCCGCCATGTCGGCCCGGGAGTGGAACCGTGACCGTGCCCAGGACCAGGATCAATAAAGGAGCAGGCCAACATGAGCACCGAGGAAACCACCAACCGAGACAACGAGCCGGGCACCGCGTCCAGCCGCTTCGATTCGGTCACCTACGAGACCGAGGGCCGGGTCGCCACCGTCACCCTCAACCGACCGGAGAAGCTGAACGCCATCTCCATGCAGATGCAGAGCGAGTTGATCGCCGCCCTGGAACTGGCCGAGGCCGATCCCGGCATCCACGTGGCCGTGGTCCAGGGCGCGGGCCGGGCCTTCAGCTCGGGTTATGACATCACCGTCGGCGGCACCGGGGGCGGCGGCGTAACCGGCGACCGTGATGGCCTGGAGCGCATCATGCGAGGCTGGCTACGGATCTGGGACATGCGCCTGGCCGTGGTGGCCAAGGTCCACGGCTACTGCCTGGCGGGCGGAACCCAGCTGGCCACCATCTGCGATATCACCTTCGTCTCGGATGACTGCAAGGTGGGAACACCACAGTTGCCCTTGGGTGCGGGCTATGTCGGTTCGGCCTGGACCTGGCTTGTTGGCCCCAAGAAGGCCAAGGAGATGTTCTTCCCAACCGGGGAGATGATCAGCGGTCGTGAGGCAACGGAGTGGGGCCTGTTCAACCGTTCGTTCCCCGCCAGCGAACTCGACGCGGCCGTTGCCGACTACGTGGCCCGGGTGGCCCGCACCCCCAAGGAGATCATCGCCCTACAGAAGCAATCGGCCAACCGTATCCAGGAAGCCCAGGGCTTCCGTGAAGCCATGATGCAGGCGGTGGAGGTCGACGCCATCGCCCACGCCTCAAAACCGGTGCGGGCCATCAACCGCCATATTCGCGACTACGGCCTTCAGGACACCCTGCGGGCCTTCCAGGCCGGCGAGATCCCCTAAGGACCGAGCGCCCTGCTCAACCCAGGACTTCGGTCCGCCATCGCTCGGGAGTCAGGCTGACGAGGGCTTCCTCATGGCCAGGGAAGGCTTCGGCGTACTGGGCTCCCCCTTCGGCTCCCAGGTAGCGGGCGGCGATGTCGCTCAGGGCCTCGTGGCACTGGGCGGCGGTCAACACCGTCAATGCGACCGGGCCTTCGGCCGTGACGTAGCGGTAGGGCCGCCCCTCATCCTGCACGCACAACGTGGCCCGGCCACGGGCCCGCAGCAGGCGGGCCTTGGCCGAGGCGTTGGCCATGGCGATCTCGAAGTCTCCCGACTCAGTCCGTCGATACCAGACCGGGGCGCACAACGGGCCCTTGGCGTCGCGCTCAATGGCCAGCACGGCGACCCGCCGCTCGTTCAGGAAGTCGTCTCGTTCAGTGTCGGTCATCTCAGCCATGGCTGCTCCTTCTTCGTCCGGTCGATGCGACATCATCAGTGCGAGCCCGAACGACGTCCCAACCTGCGACCATAGGGAGTGCCGAGCGCCGATGCCCGACGAACCCCGCGCTACGGTGCAGCAATGGCAGAAATCAACGTTGTGGTGGTCGGCGGGGGCATCGCAGGAGTCAGTGCCGCCTACGCCCTGGCCACCCACCCTTCACGACCGTCGGTTCACCTAGTTGAGGCCGAGCCGCAACTGGCCCATCACACCACCGGTCGATCCGCGGCCCAGTTCATCGAGAACTACGGCACCGAGGCAACAAAGACCCTGACCAAAGCCAGCCACGGGTTCTTCGCCGATCCTCCCCCCGGGCTCGTCGATCAACCGCTGCTGGAGCCCCGGGGCCTGTTGAGCGTGGCCGGTCCCGATCAGACCAAAATCTTCGAACGCACGCTGAGCGAAGGCCAGGCCATCAACCCCAGTATCGTTGAGGTCACCCCGACCCAGGCCGCGTCACTGTTCCCCGCCCTGCGCCCCGAGTTGGTAGCGCGGGCGCTCCATGAGCCCGATTCGGCCGACATCGACGTTGCCGGCCTCCACCAGGCCTTCGTCCGGGGGGCGACCAGGGCGGGTGCGGTGATCGATACCTCACGGCGAGTTGTCGCCCTGGATCCGGGCGGGCCCAACGACGGCCGCCGCTGGACCGTCACCACCGACAACGGCCCGAGCATTGCCGCCGACATCGTGGTCAACGCCGCCGGGGCCTGGGGCGATGTGGTGGCCCGATTGGCAGGAATCAAGCCCATTGGACTGGTGCCGCGGCGCCGCACCGCCTTCATGGTTCCCGCCCATCACGACCAGGTCGGCACCGAGCCCC
>Ga0316192_10001217_pt1 | contig 18913 bp, 18 predicted proteins | sample MerIslwburrow_MG_FD_204931 | JGI IMG/M metagenome (GOLD analysis project Ga0316192, IMG submission 204931) | Coastal sediment microbial communities from Maine, United States - Merrow Island worm burrow | ecosystem: Environmental > Aquatic > Marine > Coastal > Sediment | place: USA: Maine...
ACTGCCAATAACGCCAGTGTATTTGTCGAGAAAGACCTGGCACTGGAGTGGCAGGCCATACTCGCAAGCAAGGGCTGGGCCGTGCCCCAATGGCCGGTAGAGCACGGCGGTACCGACTGGACGCCGGCGCAAAAATACCTGTTCAGCAAAGAGTGCTACCTGGCAGGGGCGCCCATGTTAATTCCCCTGGGACTGTTGATGCTGGCTCCGGTCATCATGGCCTTTGGCAGCGAAGAGCAAAAGCAGCAATACCTGCCCAGGATTCTTTCGGGGGAGCAGTACTGGTGCCAGGGCTACTCCGAGCCCGGTGCCGGCTCCGACCTGGCCGGCCTGAAGCTCAAGGCGGAAGCGGATGGCGAGGATTACATTGTCAATGGTTCCAAGATGTGGACTACCCACGCCCACCTGGCTGACCATATTTTCTGCCTGGTGCGCACCGATAATAGCGGCCGGCCGCAACAGGGTATCAGCTTCCTGTTAATCGCCATGGACACCCCCGGGGTGAAGGTGGAGCCCATTATCACCATGGCCGGCGATCACGAAGTTAACCAGGTGTTTTTTACCGATGTGCGGGTTCCCATGAGCAACCGTATCGGTGAGGAAAACAAGGGCTGGAGCTACGCCAAGTACCTGCTGGAATTCGAACGCGGCGGCGGCTTCAGTGCGCCGCGTATAAGCCACGAATTGGATGGCCTGCGACTCCTGATCAGCCAGGCGCGGCAGCAGGACCCGGAGTTCGACGCCCGCGGCGAGATTGAACGCAGGGCGGCGCGTATTGAGATCGACCTCAAGGCACTGGAAATAACCGAGCTGCGCATCCTCTCCTGCGTGAGCGGGGGTGGCAACCCGGGGCCGGAGTCATCGATCCTGAAACTCAACACCACGCGCCTGGAGCAGGAAATCAACGAGCTGTCAGTCGACGTGCTGGGTTACCGGGGCTTCGCCATGGATCCCGTGGCAGACGGCAGCCCGTACCGTCCGGATTTCACCCGCTCCGTAGTACCGCGCTACCTGAATAACCGGGCCGCTTCAATTTTTGGCGGCTCCCAGGAAGTACAGCGCAATATTATCGCCAAGATGGTACTTGGGCTGTAAGCCCGCAGGCCTATTGAAACGGGAGCCCCGGCAATGCAGCGAACAGAACTGGTAGCAGAGATAAAAGCATTGATGGCGCTGGTGGAAAACAAAACCACCGACCTGGCTGACGGCGTGATGGAAATCGACGTCAGGGAATACCACGATGCAGAACAATTTGAGCGTGAGAAAATAGAGCTGTTTCGCAACTACCCCCAGTTCGTGGGCCCCAGTTGCATGATCCCGGAGCCCGGGGATTACTTTGCCTTCGATGACACCGGCATTCCCATCCTGATCGTGCGTAACCAGGAGCGTGAACTGAAAGCCTTCGTCAATATCTGTTCACACCGTGGGGCGCCGCTTAACGAGTGCGCCAGCGGCAAGGCAAAGAACGGGCGCCTGTTTTCCTGCCCCTACCATGGCTGGACCTATGACCTGGAAGGCAAGCTGGTGGGCGTACCCTTTGGTAAACAGGGCTTCGATACGATTGATCGCGCCACCCTGGGGTTGAAGCCGCTGCAGGTGGAGGAAAAACACGGCATGATTTTTGTCATGCCCAACCCCGAAAAACGCTTCGATATCGATGACGTCCTGGGTGGTATTGGCGAGCGACTATCGGGATTCGGTTTTACAGACCACTACTATCTCGGGGCCAAGCAGGTACATACCGGCTTCAGTTGGAAACTCAACATGGATACTTTCCACGAGTACTATCACTTTGAGTTCCTGCACCCGGAAACTATCGGCCAGATGGCCTACAGCAATCTTGCCACCTACCACCAGTACGGTCGCAACCATTCAATGGGATCCGCCACCCTGCAGATCAATGATCTCAAAGATATTCCAGAGGATAAGTGGAACCCCAGGGCTTACAGTTCCTATGTGAATTTTATTTTTCCCAACACGGTGATTTTTATCGTGGAGGACCACTTCCAGACCTGGCGCGTCTACCCCATCGCACCGGATCGCTCCGTGGTCTATCACAGCATGTTCCTGCCCCGGGAACCCGGTAATGCGCAGCAACGCAAGGAGTATGAAGATTATTTCCAGATGATCAACGATGTGGCCGTGGCCGAGGATTACACCCTGGTAGACAAGATCAACCGCGGCATCAACTGCGGCATCGAGCGCAAGGTCCTGCTAGGTCGCAACGAACCGGGCGTACAGAATATGCACCGCCAGCTACACGACCTGCTGGGCAGCCCCTGAAGCAGGGCCTCAACCGCGCAAGCGGGTGAGCACCTTGCATTGGGCTGAAGGGCTGCGCAGTGCCTCGAAAGCGGCCGGCATCTCGTCCAGCGATACCGTGTGCTCAGTCGCTGCTCATGGCGAAGGCCATTTTGCGCTCATTGTAGCGCACGATGGCCGCGGTCATGGCCTGCTCGTCGTACTCACGCAGGCCACCCAGGACCATGTGCTTTTCTCCACGTCCCACCAACTGCCCTGCGGACAGAAAATTAAACGCCATACTGACGTTGCCGCGTTTACCGTCGGTGGTGAGTTCATTATGATCGATCTCCAGGGCGGGATCCGCCATGTCCACAGTGTCGAGGTCGATGACCATGCTCTGGTAGATCACCATGGGCCGGTTTGGATTTATCATCAGCCCCTGCTCAGCCAGCAGCGGCACCAGGATGTGCGGAAACGTATGACCGGAGAACTCGACGTAATTGCGCGTAAGTCCCTGGATCAGCGCCTCGTCCTGGGTGGTATCACCGCTGCGATTCACACTGAGATAATGTTTGCCGTCGATATCATCGAGGCTCAGGGCAACGCTGGCCTCAGGCAGAACCAGTTCGATCCCCTCGAGCACCATGCCGGAAAATACGAATTCCATATGCCGGCTGAGGCCGTAACGTGACAGGATGATAGCGAACAGCAGGTCTCCGGGGATACAAAAGCGCGAGGCGCCTGCATCGTGCAGCGGGTTGAAGTCATCTGCCACCCGCTTGGCAAAATCACTGCCCTGGTCACGGGTAAAGGAGATATTCCCGTCTTTCTCGCTGTAATACGAATCGATAAACATGTGCAGGAGATGCCTTGAAATATTGGCGTTGACGCCATTCTAACAGGAAAGCCAATGCCCGGCGGTAACACACCGGTGCTGGCTACGTATGCCTGACCAGCGCGCAGGCTCAAACCGGGTCAAAAGTGGTAGGTAAGCTCCGCCATCACGGCCCAGGGGTCGTCATTCTCACCGACCACCCGGCCCAGCGTTGCCCCCTGGTTGGCGGTATCCACGGGGGCTTTGCCGATGTTGATCAGGGTGGCGTTCAAATCGACAGTGCGCTCCTCAGTCAGCTTATAGGTAACGCCCGCGCCCACGCCCCACATTTCGTCCAGGCGAATGGAGAAGCCGCGATCTTCGTCATCCACTGCCTGGGATACATACATGGCGCCAATTTTGTAGGTCATGCGCTCGTTAGCCGGAAAGCCCATGCCCGCGGTGACAGCCCAGATATCGTTATAAATATCGGGGGTGTCGACATTGACGTCGTTGCCATCGAGTTTGATATTACTGACAGAGAAATCCGAAAACTTCATGAACATGCCGTCGACGGTGAAGTACTTACCCGACTCAAATTCATGGTAAACCCCGGCCAACACCCGCTGTGGCAAGGTGTTGGTAATCTCGGTGTTGATATTCTTGATGCCCAACTCTGTCGCTACCTCATCGAACACGGGGCCAAGGTTGCGCAGCCGCACATTGCCCTCCAGGTCTGCCTCCGAATCGCTGGTCCAGGCAATACCCGCTCGCGTGCGCTCGGTAAACTGGTAGAGCATGGACAGGGTGACATTGATACCGAGGCCATCCAGGTCCGAGACGATCTTACCATCGCGCTCACCCAGGGGTTGCACAATTTTTACTTCGCTGGTTTCCGCGGTGTAGTTGAAACCTACCCCCGCACCAAATGACAACTTGTCATTCCAGCGATAGGCGACCGCCGGGGTGAAAGCAATATAGACCAGTGAGAAGTCGACGGTCTCATAACGACCCGACCACTCGTTGCCGTAGTCCGAGCCGAAACCACTGGGTATGGTCAGGGACGCCCCCGCATGCCAGCGATCGTCCAGTTGCCGCACATAATAGATGGACGGGATCACCATCGGGTCCTGGCCATTATCAGGGTCACCGCCACCTACCGCGGTCTTGCTTTCATCCACATCGAAGCTGGAAAAAGAGCGCGCCACCATACCTTGTATGGTGATATTCGTACCTTGCAGCCGTGACATGCCCGCGGGAGCGGCAAAGGCGGACTCGGCCGAATCAGCCTCGGCGACTAAGCCGGTCAGTGCCGGGGAACCCGCCAGCAAGGCGGGAGCCGCAGTCAGGGAGAGCCCTCCCAGGACCAGGGGTAACAGGGTCTTTCTCGCGTGCATCATCTTCATTTAATCGAACCTGTAGAACATGCCAAAGGAAACGAGGCCCAGGTTGGCATCGTAAAAGTCAATATTACTGTCTTCGTCCGTATAGGCCGCGCTGGCGTTAGCCGTCCAATGCTTCAGGCCAAAAGGATTGGCGTAAAACACGGTTACCGAAGCGCCCAGGGACTCCATCTGCCGCTCGTCACCATAAATCGGATTGATTTCATCCGACTCCACATCCTCATAGGACAGCTTGGTCACCAGACGCCAGCGGCCCAGGTCATACAGGTGCTTCAGGTGCAGGGCAAAGCCGTCTTCCGCCATGGCATCGCCATCCAATTGGTAGTCTGTGTAGCCGATTCCCGGCACCAGTCGATGGCGCTCGTTGATCTGCCAGTCGTAGTGCAGGGTAAAACGGTCGACATCACCGGTGCGACGCAGCAGGCGCTGCTGCGCCCTGCTCAGGCCCAGGGATGACGACGTGCCACTCTCCTCGTCGTCGAGTTCAATTTCCTTGCCCACCCATTCAAACTCGAAAGGCGTAGACAGGATATTGTCCCAGCTTATCTTCACACCGGTACTGGTTCTCTCGGTATCACCACGCCGCTGGTCTACCAGGTAGGGGTCCTTCCAGACATCGGTGGCAAGTGGCGTGGTGGCCAGTGAGAAATCCACCGTCCCGATACCGGGAATGGCCTGGCGGATACCCAGGTGCGTTTCCAGCGTCGTTTCCAGGTCAAAATTCAGGTAGTCCGCTACCTGGTTGCCCAGGTAAAACTGGGTGGCGCTATCACCCAGGGTATAGGCCACTTCGAACTGCACGATGGGCATTACCAGGTCTTCACTGCCCGCATCTTCATCCAGGCTGGAGATCCTGTCATCACCCAGGTCCACAGACCCAAGGGAGGCCAGCATATTGCTTTCTGAGCTACCCGCGCCTACCGCCAGATTGACATGGCCACTCCAGCCGGAGGCCTCGGGGATGGCGGGCACCGCGTGCACAGCAGAAACATAAAAGCCCAGTCCCAAGGCGATAGCTGCTGCTAATCCTGGCTTATTCATCAACAAACTTACCCCTGTTAATTTTAATGTAATCAATTTACTTTATACGCACAGGCTAGAACCCCTAAAAACCACAGTCAATGTGCGGTTGTACTATTACCGTGAATCCCGCGCACCGCTCCAGTCGGCAGAGAGACCCCGGTAAACCAGGGGCTCGCGCCCGAAAAGTCCACCGGCTACGTCCTTGAAAAAACGCAGCTCTGGGCCAGCTCTCCCACTAAAGCAAAGGGCGACCCGGTATCCCGGCCGCGGCTCCATCAGACAGTAGTGCATGCCGGTTGGGCCGGGCTGGGCGCTATCACGAATGCCGACGGTCGATCCGGAAACCGGGGTTTCGAAGTTGAAGTCGGTGCTGTCGAGTTCCGGCGCCAACGCTGCTCCCAGTGCCTTGACTCGTGACTCCTTGAGTGTCCACAGGTCGTAAAACCGCTGCAAACGCAGGGGCTCATCCTCCTGCAGCAGCGCCTGGTACTCCGGGACGCTGAAAAAACGCCGGGCCAGTTTCAACACCTCGCGCTGCGGCTCACAGTACTCGATATCCACGCCTATAGGCACATCGCGGGTCACCGCACATACCTGCCAGTCTCCACTGTGGCTGACATTGAACTCAACAGGTCGGGGAGGGTTAATCAGCCGCGGCTTGCCATGAAAGCCCGTGGCGAAACACAATTCACCGGGTTCCAGGCCACAGTAACGTGCCAGCACGCGGCGCCGGAAGTCGGTACCACTACCGGCTGTATCCCAGCGACCCAGCCACAGGTGCACCGACTGTGCACCCAGGGAAGGCTGCTGCTCACAAACGCTGGATATTTTTGCCGATGAGGCGGTCACGCACCTTCCAGAAAAGATTGTCAGGATTCACCACCACAATAAAAACCCGGCGCAGGCGGTCCTCAGGGCAATTGATCGGGCGCACCGCGTGCCAGGCATGGTCGGTGCGCAGCATCAGCGAGCTGTAGTTGCCGATGGAATCACATTCGTGAATCGCGTCAAAGTCCTCCAGCGGCGGGGCCGAGTTGTAATCAAGGCGACCGCCATCATCCAGCACCAGTGTCGAGCCGCCCCAGGCGGGGTCCCAATCCTCTTTGGAATTGAAATAAAACAGGTGAGAGCCATGCTCGCGCCGCGCATCGCAATGGGGCGACACATCGCAGCCACTGGGTGTGTAGTGCCAGTGACATCGGAATTCTACTTTCTTCGCGCCAAGCAGCCGCTGGATTTCACCGCGGTAGGCGTCGCCCCGCAATTCATCGATAAATTCCTGCCACGGAGCGGGCACCGTCATATCCGGCGTGTATTCCAGGGAGTAACGGTCATGGGGTGCCTGACCGGCGCGCCGCTCATCGCCGAACTTCTGATCAAACATATCCATGGTAGGCATATTGTGCAGCAAATCCTGAAAGCCCGACTCAGTCAGCACACCCTCGGTGTTTAAGTACGGGTAGGGCTTTATCGCCAGAAAATCCTCCAGGCTCAGGCTGCGCAGCTTTTCAATATCGATATAGTTCATGCGGCTTTGGCATCCAGGTCCGGGGTGCGGTCCAACACTTCAAAGGCGTCGTGGCGCACGTGATTCTTGCTGATCTCGTCACGCACCAGGTCTTCGCTCACATGGCCGTTCTGAATACATTCTTTCAACAGGCCGAAGAATAGCTCCTCCTGCCGGCGGTCCGGGTGTTCCTGGTAATGACCCAACAGACCGTATTCACCAAACACTTTTGCCCGCAGGCGATTCAATGATGCCAGCAGCGGCTTGTTCTTGAATTTGTTGGCCGGCGTGTAGTCCACCGGCAAACCGGTTTTCCAGGGCTGGGTCTTGCGCTTGGTGTTGTGAATCAGCCGTGTCTCGTCGTCGAGATTGTCGAAATCGTTCCAGCAGTCCTCGATATAGCCGATATTTGCAGGGTCTTCGTAGGCCAGGACCATCCACTCCTTGTAATCTTTCTCGCCGCTGAACAATTGGTTGAATTCCGCCTCGACGTCCCAGTGCCGCAGACGCGCGCAGTCCATCAACAGGACGCTGGTGGCTACCTGGTAACCTTTTTCTGACTTGCCGGAGCGGTGCCGACCCATGACCGCGGTACCGGCCATATCCCGATCCAGCAACTCATTGACATCGCCCACCGCAAATACGTCCGGATCAGTCACCACGGCACGGCCCTCCCAGTTCATCAGCTTGGGGGGCATGAATCGCAGCGGTGTAAACGACTGCAGATCATCCATACGCCATACTCGCTGGGTACCGCCACGCAGAAAGCTCTGGCCTTCTTTGGCGGCCAGGAAAGGGTAATCGCGGGTGTGTATAAACTTTACGTCGAAGGCATCCGGGTTGCGGGAATTGCGCCGAAAGGAGTACTCCGCCACCAGGGCGCCCAGCCACTGCTTTTCATTCGTGTGGACGAATACGCACTTGTCCATCAACTGACCTCCCGCTGCTCCGCGCTGGTGTAACCGAACGCTGGCAACAGCTGCGAATCCACCATGGCGCCCAATTCCGCTTCCTGAACGTCGTCAAAGTAGTCTCGAAAGCCGCCCACCTTGGCCTTGCGCACCTTGTAGGTATTGGGGTCGTTGACATCCTTGGCCTGAACCCGGCTGCCGCTGCGCCAGAAATAGTTTTCCTGCTCCTTCTTACGCAGGTTTTCCACCGAGGCGAAATCCGCCATGTCCTTCAGGTAGTCCTCGTTGACCTCCATACCCAGGAAAGCCACAACCCGCGCCATTTCCTTTTCAGGTGTCGCTCGCAGGTCCTCGTAGCGCACCACCAGAAGGTTCTCTATCTTGCCCAGCTCCCTCACCCAGTTGTTCATGAACTCGATGATATGTCCCAGGCCCTGGCCCTCGTGCTTGACGAAATCGTAGACGGTGATATCCGCATCGTGCTCCGGGTAGTTATTCATGGACTTCTTCTCGGGACGCATACGAAATTTCCACTGGAAGAATTGCGACACCGCAACGTCCCGCGGGTCACGCACCAACAGCACGGTCTTCTTGTGGTAAAAGTCCTTCTTACTGTCCCTGTTGCCGGTGTAGCCGCGCAGGTAGTTGTCATGAGTGAAGAAGATCTTGGGAATGTCCGGGTTGAGCCGCGTGTAATTATCAAAGCCCATCAGGGTATTGTCGGGCAGGTTGTACATCAGCTGGTAGTAACGGGAAATCATCACCCTCACCCAGGTGCGGCCACTCTTGCCATAGGAAGCGAAGATGTACTGGCAGTGTTTATACTTCCAGAACTCTTCCCGCCCACGGCGCCAGCGCTGCAGGTCGTGGGCCTTTTCTTCCGGTAAAAATACCGAAATGGCGCGTACCAACCACTTGGTCAGCCGCTTCATGATCATGTGCATGTAGAATCCCCTGGTCAGGGCGGGTCAATAGACGGCGAAGGGTATAGGATGATCGGGGCATTCTCAAGATCGTGTGGTATTTTTAACGGCATTCGCACAACGCTCGCAAGTAATTGATATTAATGGAAATCGGTAAATTTCGAAGCTTCCTGCTGGACAGGGGGATGGTGTACTTTTACGCCACCTATATCGCCGGCTATTTCCTGCTGCCCATGGCGAGCGGGCACCGCAAGCTGTACTACATTCTGGTGCTGCCAGCGGTCCTGGTGCTGTGGCGTGAGCTGTTGGCGCTCTACCGCAACAACCCGCTGGCATGGCTTGTTCTGGCCTACGTTGCCTATATGATGGCAACCCTGGCGTGGACCAGTAATTTCACGCCACAGGAGGCATTCGCCACCATAGGCTACGGCCTCGCTGTGCTCAGCTTCTGCTTGATCAGCGGCTACCTGTGGACTGAGCAGGCACAGCGCATGGACCGCCTGGCCCACCGATCGGTCTGGTTGGCCGCGGGCGCGGCGCTGGTGTCAATGGTTGCCTGGTACAGCCAAAATCCCTTTCCCAGCTCCAGGATCATCACCCTGGGCGTTATGCACCACGAGAACAAGGCCGCCTGCGCTTATGGCCTGTTCCTGCTACTGAGTGTGTACTACCTGTTTACCGAAAGGGGGCACAACAACAAGCTGACCTATGGCGGCCTGGCCCTGGTATTACTGGCCCTGGTGCTATTTACCCAGTCGCGCACCGCGCTGGCGGCAGTCAGCGTGGGATTACTGGTACTGATAGGCTACCGCGCCATAGGTGTCCTGCTGGTCGCTACGGGTATCAGTTGGGCGCTGGTGGCGAGCAACACTGAAATGTGGTGGCACCGGGTAGAGGCCTTCTCTTTCCGCCCTGGAATATGGCAGCAGGTGCTGGCGGATATGGAGGGGCACTGGTGGTTTGGCCACGGCTACCTGCTGGACCCTCACGTCAACGCCTACGATAAGGTTTTCAACCACGCCCACAACGGTTACCTGGCCAGCCTGCGCGACGGCGGCATCATCGGCCTGGGCCTGCTGCTGGCCATACTGGCCGTGGCTGCGATCTGGGCCTGGCGACTCAACACACAACGAGGGGAACGAATCTACCTGGCGCTGATCCTATATGCCATGACCTGTATCGCCATGGACTATGACCGACTACTGGTGCACCCCAAGGAATTATGGTTGTTTTTCTGGCTGGGGATTGGCCTGACCATGGCCGCTTACCCTCTGCGTAACGACCCGCGACAGGTCCGCTACCACGGCATAAAATCATGAACTATCTGACCCAAACACTGGTATGCACTTGTGCCCTGCTGACCCTGGGTATGTTCACCGCGCCTAGCAGAGCGGAAAACACTGCCCTCCCCCCATGGCAGACACTGGAATTTGAACAAAAGGCGTTGTGGGCTACCGCTAAATCCAGGATAGAGCTTGTGGCGGCGCCGCAGCATCCGGGCCAGTGGCTACTCAGCGCCAACAGCTCGGTGGTGAGTAATTCCGAGGAGGTACACCTGCGGCTGCTTGCAACAAGCGGCCAACTCGTTTCCCGCTCCCGCCTCAGCCGGGGTAAAAACCAGCGCTTGAAGACATACCACTACCGCCCGCAATACATACTGCGCGAAAGACGCGCTCCAGGCCCGGATCCAGGGCAGGCCGCGGCGCTATGGCCGCTGCAAAGCACCAAAGAAGTCGCCTACCCCGACGACCTGGGCGCTAAAGTGCTTACAGACGCCTATGCGCTGTTATTACTCGCGCAGCGCTTTGGTGACACGCAGACCAATTCCCACCAGGTCGCAGTCCATACCGATCTCAATTTCTACCAGGTCAGCCTGTCCCGCGGGCAGGACACCGCCATAGAAGTGAATTACCAACTCGCGGGACAGGGGCAGGTTGACGGCACACGCAAAGCCCGGGTGATCAAGCTGAAGGTAACGGCGCTGGGACAGGCGCGAGACAAAGCCGATTTCAGACTGCTGGGGCTGAACGGCGACATCGAACTGCTGTTTGATATTGAATCCGGGCTGCTGCTGCAGCTGCGCGGCACAGCACCACGCATTGGCTCCAGCCGCATTAGCCTGAAGTCAGCGACGCTGCGCGAGTCGACCCGATGAATAACTGTCCCGGCCCCGTTGGCCTGATCAGCAATCCAGGCAGCGGCCACAATCGACAACAGTTTGAGCGCATTCACGCACGCATCTCCCAGTGCGACGCCATCCATCATATCGTCACCGCGAGCCCGGCGGACATAGCACCGGCGCTGCGCGAACTTGCCCAGCTGAATATCACAGTACTTGCCATCAACGGCGGCGACGGCACCGCTTCAGCGATCCTTGGTGAATTACTGGAATCACAACTGTTCCCCAGACTGCCCCTGATCGCACTGCTGCCCGGCGGCACCGCCAACATGAACGCCGGGGACATTGGCATACGCGGTTCACTGGCGAAAGCCACGGCGAAACTCTGTAACTGGTGCGATGGCCCGCGTGATACCGGCAATAAAACCGCGCGCAGGGCATTGCTCAGAGTCGTCATCAACCCGGCGCAACCGGCACACTTCGGTATGTTTCTGGGAGCCGGCGCCATAATCCAGGGTACCGAGTATGCCCATAGCAAGGTACACTCAAAGGGCCTGCGCGATGATTTCAGCCTCGCACTGATCACGCTGCGCACGGTATGGGGGGTATTACGCGATGACCCGCGCTTTAACCGACACGTGAGCATCCAGCTATCACTTGATAGTGAAGAGCCCGTACAGAGGGACGCGCTGATTCTGGCTATCAGCACCTTGCGGCGCCTGGCATTTGGCATGCGACCCTTCTGGAGCGATGGCCCGGGAGGACTGAGACTGACTTTGATAGAGCAGCAATGCACCCGCTTTGCGCGCACATTCTTTTCTATTGCCCGGGGCAAACCCAGCCGCAACGCTGTGCCCGCATCGGGCTATCACAGCCACAATGCCGACAGCATTTGCCTGGAGCTCGAGGGCAAACTCAACCTGGACGGTGAAATCCTGGTGGCGGACGGCCCGCTGCAGATCAGCGCCAGCCAGAGTCTGGAGTTTCTGCGACTGTGAGCGAATATCCCGATATTGCCGGCCCCAGCGTTGACAGCGATCCCGTCCTGGCGCAATTGCTGGAACAATTGCGCGCGCGCCACAATGACGCCATTTGCTGCACGCTGCTGTACGGTTCCTGCCTGCGCAGCGGCGATATCTATGACGGATTACTGGACCTGTACCTGATTTGCGATAATTACAGGGCAGCCTACGGCACCAGTTTTATGGCGAGCGCCAACTGGCTGCTGCCGCCCAATGTGTTTTACGCGGAGACCACGCTGGAAGGTCGCACCCTGCGCAGCAAAGTGACCATGATCTCGCTGCGCGACTTCCAGCGCGGCTGCAGCAAAGCCTGGTTTCAATCCTATATCTGGGGACGTTTCTCCCAGCCCACCCGCCTGCTGTACTGCCGTGACCAACAGACCCGTAGCGATATCAAAAACGCCCTGCTGCGCGCTGCCCGGACTTTCCTGGACAACGCTGCACCGGCACTACCAGAGAGCGGTAGGGTGAGCGCCCTGTGGCAGCAGGCGCTGGAACTGAGCTACGCCACGGAACTGCGTACCGAGCGCAATGGTCGTGCCGCCGAACTGGTCGCGGCGGCCGCAGACTTCTATTACGCCATGACCCGCGCTAACGCGGATTCGCTCAGTTTCGACTTTGCGGTGTATGATGTCGACGGTCAATTGCATTATCGCAGCCAGGTGCATACTATGCGCCGGCACTGGTGTACATGGTCCTGGGCGCTGCGCCGGGGCCAGGGTAAATTGCTGTCGATCTTGAGGCTGATAAAGGCCTTGTTTACTTTTGAAGGGGGGCTGGACTATATCGCGTGGAAACTGGAACGGCACTCAGGCGAAGAAATTCTCATTCCCGATAAGGTCAGGCGAGCGCCGCTTATCTTCATGTGGGGTTACTACTGGGACCTGTACCGACGCGGAATATTCAAGTAACCAGGACGTATGACCTCCATTCCCACCAGTGAAACACGCATTGCCATTTGCGTGTGCACCCACAGCCGCTCCTACGGCCTGTCGCTATTGCTGTCCAATATGCGCGACATCGACCTGAGGGGATACGATCCCTCGTTGGTTGAGCTGATTATCATCGACAACAGCCCCAACCCGAAAACGCACGCCATCTGCACCCGCGCGGCACCGGGGCTGCCCATTGGCCTGCACTATACGGAAGAACGCCAGGCAGGCATTACCCATGCCCGCAACCGCGCGGTGGAATGCGCGCTGGAACGCGGTGCGCAGCTGATCGCGTTTATCGACGACGATGACCAGCCGCGACCCGACTGGCTGGTACAGTTACTCGATTGCCAGGCAGACACCGGCGCGGACCTGGTATTCGGCACCTGGGTGCTGGATGCGCAAATGCCACAGTGGGCAAGGGATTCGGGCATCTTCCGTTCGCCCACCAAGAGCAAGCAGGAGAAAAAAGGCGGCCGCTACGGATTGCCGGACTGCGCCTCCACCTGCAATATGCTGGTGGGCAGGTCGATCCTGGAGAAGGTGGCGGCTACAGGACCGGTTTTCTGTCACGCTTTTCGCTTCAGCGGCGGCGAAGACAAGGATTTCTTTATTCGCGCTCACGCCCTGGGCGCGACCCTGGCATCTGCCGAAAACTCGGTCATCTACCGCAACCACGAACCGGAGCGTTACACCGCCCGGGGCTTGCTGCGCAGAGGCTTCAAGAACGGCTGTTCCCAGGTCAGCATGGCGCGCTATCACGGTGACCAGTCACGCCGCTTCAAGCTGGTTTTGTCTGCGCTGTCAAAATTCTTTATCTCTTTGTTATTACTGCCTTTTTCAATCTTTTCCCGGGGATTTTTCATGCACAACCTGTACCGTATCGCCAAGGCCAGCGGTGTGGTTTACACCACGGTTACCGGACGCAGTATTAGCTATTATTCACATTGATAGCGACCGGCGGTAAATGGCAATAGCCTGCGCTTTGATTTATAGTTGCCCCCCAAATCACAGCCATTTCGCACTCTTATGAAAGCCTGCGTATTCATCCAGACCAACCACAAGCAAATCACCGGCGCCATTGTTGCCGAGCATGCCCTGCGCCGCTATTCCAGCAACAATGACAAGTTCGACGTGCAGATAATGGACAGCCGGGACTACCCATTTTTTGCCGCCCGCGAAGGCCAGGAGTACCTGCGCGATGGCGTTAAGCGCGTGTGGCTGAATGATGACCTGCAGTCTTTCACCCCCACTCGCTTCATGCCCCCGAAACTGATGGGCTACGAGGGGCGCGCGGTGGTGATAGACCCCGACATTTTCGCCGCTGCGGACGTGTGGGAGCTGCTGAATCGCGATATGCGGGACAAGGCCATTATGTGCCGCATGCGCTCCGGCCCCAAGGGATTGGTAGACCGCTGCATGGCCAGTAGCGTGATGTTGCTGGATTGCGAAAAATTAACCCACTGGGACGCCGAGGCCAAGTTCGAGGCCATGTTCGATTTCACCCAGGACTACCAGCCCTGGATCTGCCTCAAGGAAGAAGACCGCGACAGTATCGACTTCTTTGAAGCGGAGTGGAACGACTTCGACAAGTTCACTCTGGATACCCGCATGCTGCACACCACCCGGCGCAAGACCCAGCCCTGGAAAACCGGCCTGCCCACCGACTGGCGTCCCGCGGAGCGCTTTCGCCTGTTTCCTCCTGCCGCCTGGGTAATGATCGCCCGCCGCAAGTTGTTTGGCGAGTACGCGTTCCTGGGCAACTACAAACAACACCCTGACCAGAACCAGGAAAACTTCTTCTTTGGCCTGCTCAAAGAGTGCCTGGCAGAAGGCAAGATAACGGAGGAGTTCCTGCGCGAGGAAATGGCACAGAACCACGTGCGACATGACGCCCTGGAAGTCCTGCAGCGCACCCCGGACCTGCCCCCGGCACCCGCTCACCCGCTCAGTGCGGTATCACAAGCTGCCTGACCGCCGCCGCGGTTCGCGCCAGTTCCAGCCGGGTATGGTCATCCGCTGCTGATGGATCCTCTTGTGCAACCGGCAAAGCAGCCACTGCCTTAAACACCTCTTCTGTCAGCCAGCTGGCACTGCCATTATCAACCAACGCGTCCTGCATCCTGCCGACGTCGCGCCGCATTCGCTGCGGCCCCCAGCGCATTGCCAGGCGATGGCTCAAGGGCTTGTAGCGATAGGCATGAGGCAGACGCCACCAGGGAATTTGCCCGTCTCCCATATCAAAAATATAGAGTGGCTTGCGCATCGAGCAAGCCTCACCCAACATCGACATGGATTCGCCGGTAACCACGAAGGCATCGGCCAGTGCCAACAGGCCGCGGTAGGGGTTATCTCCCGACTCACCCCAACGGTGGTAGCGATGGGTCACAGTGAGCTGGGCCTGCAGCGCATCCCCGGCTGCGCGTGGCGTGCGCGGACTGTCGGTCAGCAATAAGGAGCCACCTGCCGCCGCTGCAAGCTCGTTGCACAGTCGACCCAGACGGGCCCCCTTGTTCGCGGTAAATACGAACTGCCCGCTGTCGCCACCCAGCAACACGGCAATCCATGGCCGCGCCAGGCTGTGCAACTGCGGTTGCAGTGCGACTCCAGCTGCGGACAGTTCCTCACTGGACATACGGTGCAAAGGCAGGGTGTTGTGGTGGATATTCGAATGCTGCGGTAAAAAGTACTGTGGCGTGGTCACGATCAGGTCCCAGCTGGCCAGTGCCGACCAGGGGCGTCCTATATGCACCAACCGGGAATGCCCCCCCGAGCGCTGCCGGATCCAGTGCGCCACCGGTTCGTTGCGCCTTCCCGCACTCAGCACCAGGTCGGGCCAGGGTGCCTGCAGGGGGCTGGAGCCCGTGCGGTCTATGCCCGCCAGGGTGCCCCGGTCGCTGATATGCGTCAGCAGCTCCCAGGGGCGGGCCAGAATATGCTTTTCCACATACCCAAGACCCAGCTCCTGCGCGAGGGCCAGCACTTGCGTATTATCGCCGACCTTCCTGCCCAGAAGACACCAGACCGTGATTTGCCCCTCAGCCACTGCCGCTTTTGCTCCAAAAATTGCCAAAGCCAGCCATTTATGAAAACCCCGACCGACGGTAAACTATCCCACAAATATCCCGCGAGAAGAAACAGTTTGAAACCCACAGTATTCATACACACCAATCACAAGCAAATGCTGGGTGCACTGGTGAGTCGCTACTCCCTGCAGAAAAACTCCCGCCATGCGGATGAGTTCGACGTGCGCTTCATCGAGGTAAAGGATTACCCCTGCATGCTGGAGCGCGAGGGACAACGCTATCGCCGGGATGGTGAAATGCGTCCATGGCTGAACGAGGACCTGCAGTCATTTACCCCGCTGCGCTTTGCTCCTCCGCAGCTGATGAATTACCAGGGGCGCGCAGTGGTGATGGATCCCGATATCTTTGCCATCGGCGACATATGGGAGCTACTGAGCCGAGACATGCAGGGCGCAGCGCTGATGTGCCGACCCAAGTCAGGCCGCAAGGGTCGCAAGGGCGCCTTCGCCAGTAGTGTCATGCTGCTGGATTGCGCCAGGCTGCAGCACTGGAAATTTGAAAACGATTTCGCCGAGATGTTCGCGCCAGTGAAACGCGATTACATGGACTGGGTTTCCCTGAAACTGGAAGACCCCAAGAGCATCGGTTTGCTGGAGAGTGAGTGGAACGACTTCGACACCCTGACGGAAAAGACCAAGTTACTGCACAATACCAAGCGCAAGACCCAGCCCTGGAAGACCGGCCTGAAAATCGATTACCGGCCGGCAGACACCTTCCAGCTATTCCCACCCCGGCACTGGCTGCGCCGGGCCAGGCGCGCCCTGTTCGGGGAATACAAATTTGCCGGTACTTACGGCGCGCACCCTGATCCGGCGCAGGAAAAATTCTTTTTCGGGCTGGTCAGGGATGCACTGCAAGACGGCGTTATCAGCGAAGCCCAGTTGCGCGATGAAATCACCCGGGGGCATTTACGCACGGATGCATTGGCGCTGGTAGCGGCGGCCTGAGCTCGGCAGTATTACTGGGCGCTAATGGTACTGGAACATCGGGTCCAGGGTTTGCGCCAGCTGTGCGTCAATAGCCGCCACTTCCTCATCGGTAAAATAATCGCGGTAGCCACCGACCTTGGCGCGGCGCACCTTGTAACTGTTGGGGTTGTTCTTGTCACGGGGCATCATGCGCCCTCCCGCCAGTCGGAACTGCTGCTTGCTCTCCATCTTTTTCATATTTTCGTAGGCGGAGTACTCAACCGCAGCGTTCAAATGCTCATCACTGGCGTCCACCTGCATGAAGTCCAGTAAGCGCCGCAGCTCCCCATGTGGGTCCGAGCGCAGATCCTCGTAACGCAACAGGTGAAAATTATCCACCTTATCCGCTTCCGCTGCCCACAGGTTGAGGTAATCGCAGACCGCGTGCATGCTGCCGCCGTTATCGCCGGTAATGAAATCAAATAAACTGATGTCAGTACCCATTGGAGGGTAGTTGTTGATCGCCACCTTGGTGGGCTTGATACGGAATTTCCACTGAAAAAACTGCGATACGGCGACATCCCGAGGATCCCGCGCCAGCAACACCACCCGCTTGTTGTAAAAAGGCTGTTTGCTGCTGTGGTCGCCGGTGTAGTCCTTGATATAGTTATCGTGGGTGAAGAATATTTTCGGCACAGCGCGATTCAGGTTGTGAAAGTTATCAAAGCCCAGGATCGCGTTTTCCGGCAGTTGGTACATCACCCGAAACAAATGCGAGATCATCACCCGCAGCCAGGTGCGGCCACTCTTGCCGAAAGATACCACGACGATATCGGCCTTCTGCAATTTATCAAACTGCTCCACACCGCGCAGCTTGCGCTCGGCTATCAGGATATCGGCCTCCGACTCGCCGCGCATACGCCAGTGCAGGATGCGTCGGGACACTTTCTTACGCGCCGTTTGCAGTGCCTGTCGCAGATTTTGCGCGGCCAACTTCATGCCGAGGGCTCCCCGTAGCCAAACATTGGATCCAGCTGGGCAACCATTTGCTCGAGCTGTTCACATTGCTCGTCGGTAAAGTAGTCGCGATAGCCCCCCACCTTGGCCTTGCGCACCTTGAAGGACTGGGGGTTATCCTTGTCGCCGGGTTTTACCCTGGCGCCACTGCCTTTGAAGAACTTGTCCTGCTCCATTTTCTTCATGTTGTCGTACGCAGCGAACTCCACCGCCTCGCGCACCTGTTCTTCACTGACCGAGGTGCCGGTAAACTCCATAATCCGCGATAGCACCGCACCGGGATCGGCCCGCATATCTTCGTAGCGCACTACCAGCACATCACGCAATTCGGGGATTGCCCGCGCCCAGCCATTGAAATAATCCACGATACGCGGCACACCCGCTTCTTTATCCAGGACAAAATCCCAGGTATCGATGGCGGACCCGTGGGGAGGGTAGTCGTTGATGAACTTCTTGTTCGGGCGCATGCGGTACTGCCACTGGAAGAACTGGGATACGGCAACATCCCGCGGGTCGCGCACCAGAAGCACAATACGCTTGCCCCTGAAATGCGTTTTGGATTCCCAGTTTCCAGTGTAGTCACGCAGATAATTATTATGGCTAAAAAATACCGCGGGAAGCGCAGGATCCAGCTTCTTCAGGTTATCGAAGTCCAACAGTTCGCTGGCATCCAGCTTACCCTTGAGCTGGTAGGCGCGGGACAGCATGACACGCAGCCAGGTCCTGCCGGATTTACCCCAGCTCATCAGCACCCAGTCTGCGCGCTGCAGTTTTTTAAACTCCTCCCGCCCACGCAACCAGCGCTCAATGCTCTTGCGCCGATCTGCCGGCAACCAGAAACAAAGCAGCATGATGAGATGGCGGAATGCGACGCGTAGCTTGTCGGCCATGTGCCGTAGATTCCTCGAAAATGTGATGGAAAAGGCGGCAGATAATACAGCAAAACGCCCGCTCCCGCACTAAGGGGCAAGTCTTGATCCGCAGCACTATTAACGACTTTAACG
>Ga0316192_10001218_pt1 | contig 18903 bp, 16 predicted proteins | sample MerIslwburrow_MG_FD_204931 | JGI IMG/M metagenome (GOLD analysis project Ga0316192, IMG submission 204931) | Coastal sediment microbial communities from Maine, United States - Merrow Island worm burrow | ecosystem: Environmental > Aquatic > Marine > Coastal > Sediment | place: USA: Maine...
AAGCACCCCACGTCCCCGACGCCACCTGGATCAACCGACCCGAAGAGGAACCCGCCACCAACTGAGCAACCCGTGTCTCAATCTCCTTGACACGTTCCGCGGTGGTAGTTCGTGTCACACCCATGCCGTACGTTGGATGAATGAATGCAGCAATCACATCAAGCGCCATCATCGGTGTTGAACCACATCCCGTGCGTGTCGAAGCACACATCGGTGGCGGAAGGGCCGGCTTCGTCATCGTCGGGCTCCCGGATGCCGCGGTGCGCGAAGCCAAGGAACGGGTCCGGGCCGCCATCGCATCCACCTCGAACGCCTTCCCATCGAAGCGGGTCGTGGTAAACCTCTCACCGGCGGAGCTTCCGAAGGTCGGATCCGCCTACGACCTGCCGATCGCTCTCGGCGTCCTCGCAGCGAACGGGCAACTCCCACCTGGTGCGACGGACATCGTTGCGCTTGGCGAACTCGCCCTCGACGGTGGGGTGCGTGCCGCCCGAGGGGGGCTCGGGGCGGCGCTTGTGGCACGAGACCTCGGCAAGCCGTGTCTGCTCCCGCTGCGATCGGTGGCGGAGACGGCAGGCCGGCACGACCTTGGAGTGCGTGCGGTGCGTTCCCTTGCCCATGCCATGGAAGTTGCCCGCGGCGTGCACCCGGGTGATGACGTGGATCCGGTCCTGCCCCAAACGCCTGAGATCCCTGACCTCGCCGAGGTTCGGGGCCAATCGGCGGCACGGGCTGCGCTCGAAGTCTCCGCAGCCGGCGGCCACCACCTGCTCTTCCGGGGTCCACCCGGCTCGGGAAAGACAATGCTGGCCAGGACGTTGCCAGGACTCCTTCCGGCGCTCGACGATCGCGAGGCACACGAAGTCGCCCTGGTGTGGGCGGCGGGGGGGCGCCCGCGTCCGGGTCCGTCGACTCCGCCGTTCCGCGCCCCGCACCATTCTGCTTCGATGGCGGCGTTTATTGGTGGGGGATCTGGTGTTCCGACACCCGGAGAAGCTGTGCTGGCCCACCGTGGGGTGTTGTTCCTCGACGAGTTGGGCGAGTTTCCACCGCAGCTCCTCGATGCACTCCGAACCCCGATTGAGGACGGGAGTGTGGTCGTTGCCCGGCAGGGTGCGACGGTCGAGTTCCCCTGTCAAATCCAGGTCGTTGCGGCCACCAACCCATGCCCGTGCGGCTACGACGGAGACCGAACGAAGGAATGCATGTGCACGGAGTCGATGAAGGCGCGCTACAAGCGACGCTTCTCCGGTCCGCTCCTCGACCGTTTCGACCTCCAGGTCGACGTGCCGCGACTGCGTGTCTCGGAGCTGTCGGGGCCGCGCGGCGAAAACTCCGCGAGCGTCCGGGCCCGGGTGTCAGCGGCCCGCCGCCGCCAGTTCGACGAACGGGGACGTCTGAACCGCGAACTGCGACGACAGGACCTCGACGTGTTGGCGTGGACCGATGCAGCTCTTCGCCGTCTGGGAGATGCCGCATCAGGAGATCGACTCACCGCCCGCGGCTGGGACCGTGTTCGACGAGTCGCCCGAACGATTGGAGACCTCGCAGGGTCGGAACCCGTCGATGCGCCACACGTCGACGCGGCGCTCGGCATGAGGGTGACGTTGTGAGCGACGCACACCGCCTTCGGCTGGCGTTCTCGGGACTCCATCCGGAACGCATCCGCGATCTTACCGACCGGTTTGGTGGTTCGGCGGCGGCCATCGCTGCCATCACGCGACGGCGGGTGAAGGCGTCTGAGGCGATCCGCAGCAATCTCGCCGTTCCCGCCGCCCGTCGGGAAGCGGAGCTGGAGTCGCTCGGCATCACCGTTGTTCGGCGCGGGGAGCCGGCCTATCCGGCTCAACTGGATCGATTCGAAGATGCGCCCGACGTGCTGTTCGTGCGCGGTGATCTTCCGACCGTTCCGGGAGTTGGGATCGTCGGCACGCGCCGTTGTACCGCCTATGGCCTCGAACTCGCCGATGCCTACGGTGCGGCAGTCGCAGAGGCAGGGTGGCCCGTCGTCTCCGGGCTTGCCCGGGGCATCGACGGCGCAGCGCACCGCGGCATGGTTGCGGCAGGTGGCCGGGGTATCGTCGTGCTCGGCTGCGGGATCGACGTGACGTACCCGAGGGAGCACCGGCGTCTTGGCGACCGGATCCTCGAACTCGGGGGAGCGATCCTGTCAGAGTATCCCCCGGGGAGCCGGCCGGATGCGTGGCGATTCCCGCCGCGGAACCGGATCATCGCGGGGCTCTCCGCTGCAGTTGTTGTTGTCGAGGCCGGTATCACCGGTGGGGCTCTGATCACCGCCGTGAAGGCAGCCGAATACGGCATTCCCGTCTTCGCCATGCCGGGGGACGTCGATCGGAAGGCATCGGAGGGTACGAATCGACTGATCCGTGATGGTGCGTTCCCGGTCTTCGACCCGGGCGATTTGGTCGAAGAGCTCAGCCTCGTCCATGGTCTTGCTGCAACCAAGGTGGCCTGTGATACGAACGAGGCCGGTAGTTCCGTGCGTTCGGATCGTGCGTGAACCGGTCTCCCTTGGCGGGTTCGGGCCCTGACGGGAAAAGCGTGCCATCACGAGGATGCCAGACACCGGCGCGACTCAGTCGAATACCGCTTGACTCTCCCCCAGGGGGAGGTCGGACAATGGATGGAGAAGGAGGTGCGCACCGTGAATCTGGTCCCAATCGGGCGGTTCTCGAAGATGACGCGGCTGTCGGTGAAGGCACTGCGGGTGTACGACGAGAACGGCCTGCTGCTCCCGGCCTACGTCGACCCGTCGTCCGGATACCGGTACTACGGCCTTGGACAGGCGAATCGCGCGGAGGCGGTCAGGATTCTGCGCTCGGTCGACATGCCGCTCAACGAGATCCGGGCGATCCTCGAGACCGACGATCCTGAACTGGTTCACAAGCAACTGGTCGCCCACCGGGAGCGGTTGGCTGAACGGCTGGCGACCCAAGAGCGCACGCTCGCCTACCTCGAGTCACTCATCCAGCGGAAGGAAGGGATCATGCCCTACGACGTCCACGTCACGGAAACCACGCCGCAGCTGGTGGCCGCCACCAAGGTACACACGAATCTGAGCGAGATCGGCGACGACATCGGCGCCGGATTCGGATCGCTGATGATGGCCCTCGGTCGAGAAGGGATCGCGCCGTCGGGTCCTCCGCTGATCGTGTACCACGACGTGATCGACGAGGAGACCGATGGTGACATCGAGATCTGCGTGCCGGTCAACGCCGCCATCTCCGGCGATGCCGACGTGTACAGCCGCGAGCTGGAAGGAGGGTCGATGGCGACCGCCGTTCATCACGGACCCTACGAGCAGATCGCCCCGGCGTACCACACGCTGACCGGCTGGATCTCCGAGCACGGTCATGACATCGTCGGACCACCCCGGGAGATCTACCTCAACGACCCCCGAATGGTGCCTCCCGAGGAGCTTCTCACGCAGGTCGAGTTTCCGATCTGCTCCGCAGCCGACTGACGGACCGGCTGCGAGCTCAATTCCGGGGCTCGAACCGGATCGCGGTCTCAGTGACGCGGTCTGGATCTCAACGCCTGCGATTTGCCGCCCACGCCATGGCCGCCCGGACAGAGGTTGTTGACCTTCTCCAGCGATGACACAAGCATGGCGCAATGCAAGGTGTGGGCATTGACGCGGCCGTCGAACAGTATCTCCTGCGTCTCGACGCAGAGCGAGGGCTGTCACACAACACAATCGACGCCTATCGCTGCGATCTCAGGCAGTTCACAACGATGTGTCACCGGCTCGGGGTCGAACAGCTCGATGGGGTAGACCGACGCACCGTTCGCCGATTCCTCGCACAACTCACCACCCTGAAGTACTCACGGCGGTCCGTCGCGAGGAAGGCTTCAGCGGTTCGCGCTTTCCTCGAAGACGCCGCGCGGAGGGGGGCCATCAACGCGAACCCGGCAGCGGGCGTCCCTCAGCCGAAACGCCCGGGCACACTGCCCAAGTCGATCCCGGCACCGACGCTGCAACGGTTCCTCGATGACCTCGAAGGCTCCGGCCCCGCGGACCTTCGTGACCGCGCCCTTCTCGAGGTCCTCTACGGCACCGGTCTGCGCGTTTCGGAGCTCGCTGCGATGACGACCGCCGACGTCGACGGCGCCACGTTCATCCGCGTGCGCGGGAAGGGCGACAAGGAACGAGCGGTGCCGATCGGTAGGCAGGCGAGCCAGGCGGCCGCTCGGTATGTCGATGAGGGCAGGCCGGCACTCGCTGGACCTGACAGCGGCGACGCCTTGTGGCTTGGTGTCCGAGGTGGCCGTCTCGACCCGAGAGGCATCCGCCGCGTGGTCCGCGATCGGCTCGGGACGTTCCCGCACGCACTCCGCCATTCGTACGCCACACATCTCCTCGAGCGGGGTGCCGACCTGCGGAGTGTCCAGGATTTACTCGGACACTCGGAACTGGCGACGACTCAGATATACACTGCGGTCACTCGGGAGCATCTGAGAAACACCTACGAGCGGAGTCACCCACGTGCATGAACGAGGCGAAGACGAGCTCGCCGCACTCTGGGAGCGATTCAAGAGTGACGGCGACCAGCGTGCCAGAGAAGGCTTGATCCTTCATTTCTCGCCGCTTGTGAAGTTCGTCGCCGGCCGACTTGGTTCCGGCCTGCCGCGCAACGTAGATCCCGGTGACCTCGTCTCATACGGGACGTTCGGGCTCATCGATGCCATCGACAAGTTCGAGCCGGAACGCGGCTACAAGTTCGAGACCTACGCCGTGAATCGCATCAAGGGCGCGATCCTCGACGAGCTTCGTGCCCTCGACTGGGTACCGCGATCGGTGCGCGCTCGGGCGCGTGAGATCCAGCGCTCGATGTCGGAGCTGGAACACAGCCTCCAGCGGAGCGCGACGGAGCAAGAGCTCGCGGATCACATGGGAATGCCGGTCGAAACACTGCGTGATCAGCTCGGCGAGCTGTCTACGCTCGGATTCGTAGCCCTCGATGAGCTCCTGAACCCAGACGAACGGGATTCGGCCGCCGTCGGCGACGTAGTCCCGGATGTAACGGCGTTCGACCCGAGCGGATCGTTCGAAAAGGAGGAGACGAGATACCTCCTCGCCGATTCGATCAATCGCCTGCCCGAACGAGATCGACTGGTTGTGACGCTCTACTACTTCGAAGGCCTCACGCTGTCCGAGATCGGGACGGTGCTCAACGTCACCGAGTCGCGCGTGTGTCAGATTCACACGAAGGCCGTTCTCAGCCTCCGGAATCGGTTCATCGAACCGTCGTTCTAGGACGGCGCAAGCGGGTTTCCTGCTACCCGGCGACGCTCGGTACACTCACCGCAACTTCGCACGTCCACTACAAGCCCCCGAGGTCGGATCGCGCAGGCGATCTGTGGGGTGTTCCGGGTGGACGGAGGCGTGAACCCGAACACAGGAGGAACCACATGTCAGTGGTGAGCATGCGACAGTTGCTCGAGGCCGGAATGCACTTCGGCCACCAGACCCGCCGTTGGAATCCGAAGATGCGTCCGTACATCTTCACGGAGCGCAACGGGATCCACATCGTCGATCTGCGTCAGACGCTCGAGCAGATCGAGACCGCATACACACTCGTGCGTGATGCCGTCGTCGACGGCGGAACCGTGCTGTTCGTCGGCACGAAGAAGCAGTCACAGGGTGCAATCCAGGAAGCGGCCATCAAGGCCGATATGCCGTACGTCAACAACCGTTGGCTCGGCGGCATGCTCACCAACTTCCAGACCATCCACAAGCGCATCCTCTACATGCTCGAACTCGAGCAGATGGAAAAGTCTGGTGAGATGGAGTCACTTCCCAAGAAGGAACGCCTCCGCCTCCGGCGCGAATTGGAGAAGCTCCACATGGTGCTTGGTGGCGTCCGCGACATGAAACGTCCTCCGGAAGTTGTCTTCGTTATCGACGTGATCGCGGAACACATCGCAGTTGCTGAGGCGAACCGGCTCAGCATCCCGGTGATCGCGATCGTCGACACGAACTGTGATCCAGATCCAGTCGATCTCGTGATCCCCGGCAATGACGACGCGATTCGCACGGCCTATCTCGTGGCGGACGTCATCGCAGAGGCCGCGAAGGATGGTCGCGAGACTCGCGAGGCAGCACGCAAGGATGCGCCCGCGAAGGATGCCGAGGCAAAAGACCCCGCGGCGAAGGGCGCCAAACCCAAGCCGAAACCAGTTCCGGTACCACCGGTCGAGGCCGTCGTCCTGGATGAAATCCAGGCCGAGAATGCGGTCGTCGAGAGCGTGGTGATCGAAGAAATCCAAGACCCGAAGGAGAACGCGTGAGCGATTTCACCGCCAAAGACGTTCAGTCCCTTCGCCAGGCCACCGGCGCAGGGATGATGGATGCAAAACGCGCCCTCACCGAAGCCGGTGGGGACATCGAGAAGGCGCAGGAGCTCCTCAGAGAGCAGGGCCTCGCCGACGCCGCGAAGCGAACCGGCCGAACCCAGACCGAAGGAGCCGTCGGCTCGTACCTCCACCGCCAGGCCGGTCGCCCCGTGATCGGAGCGATGGTCGCACTTGCGTCCGAGACCGATTTCGTCGCCAAGAGTGATGAGTTCCAGCAGGTCGCCAACGACCTCGCGATGCACGTTGCAGCTGCCCGACCGCAGTGGATCAACCGTGATGACGTTCCAGACGACATCGTCGCAGAGGAGAAGCGACTCATCGCTGCACAAGCCGTCAACGAGGGCAAGCCGGAGAACATCGTCGAACGTATCGTCGAAGGTCGCATCAACAGCTTCTACGAAGACAACGTGCTGTACGACCAGGTCTTCATCAAGACCGAGGTCTTCGATGGCACCGTGGACGAGCTGGTGAAGCAACTTGCCTCCAAGATGGGCGAGAACATTGGCATCACCCACATGGCGAGGCTCGCGGTCGGCGAGGAAGGCTGATGCGAAGGGTCGTTCTCAAACTCTCCGGAGAAGCGTTCGCGGATCCAGCGACACGCTACGGGATCGACCCGACCATCGTCGCGCGGGTGGCTGAAGAGATCGCGCTCGTCCACAGCGAGGGCTACGAGATCGGCATCGTCGTGGGCGGAGGCAACATCTTCCGGGGGGTATCGACGGCTGCCGGGGGCATGGACCGGGCGAATGCCGACTACATGGGCATGCTCGCAACGGTGATCAACGCTCTTGCGCTTCGTGATGCCCTCGAGCGGGCCGGATCGCCCGCGCGGGTCCAGACAGCGATCACGATCCAGCAGGTCGCTGAGCCGTACATCAGGCTGAAGGCCATTCGGCACTTCGAGAAGGGGCGCGTGGTCATCTTCGCCGGAGGTACCGGGAATCCGTTCTTCACCACAGACACCACAGCTGCACTGCGCGGCGCCGAGATCGGTGCCGCTGCAGTGCTCAAGGCAACGAAGGTCGATGGGGTGTACGACTCCGACCCGGTCACAAACCCCGACGCCGTGCTTCTCACCGACGTCACCTACATGGATGCGATCCAGCGTCAGCTTGGGGTGATGGACGCCACCGCCATTACGATGTGCATGGACAACAACCTTCCAATCCGCGTGTTCAACATGAACCGCCCAGGCGAGATCGTCAGAGCCGTACGCGGGGAGGATGTCGGAACGCTGGTTCGTTGAGGAGGCGCCGTGATCGACGAAGTGCTCAAAGATGCAGATTACAAAATGGATCAGGCGGTCGTCCACACGACTCAAGAGTTCGGTGGAATCCGCACCGGCCGTGCCAATCCTGGGCTCCTGAATCGAATCACAGTGGATTACTACGGAACACAGACCCAGCTCCAGCAGATCGCAGGGTTCTCCGTGCCGGAGGCTCGGCTCCTGGTGATTCAGCCGTATGACAAGACGGCGATCCCGGCGATCGAACGTGCCATTCAGGAGGCCGATCTCGGTCTCAACCCGTCGAACGACGGGAACCTGATCCGGCTCGCCTTTCCATCCCTCACCGAAGAACGGCGCAAGGAACTGATCCGGCTCGTTCGGCACCTTGCCGAAGACGGTCGCGTTGCGATTCGCAATGTTCGACGGCACTGCAAGGACCATCTCGAATCGGAAGACGTCTCCGAGGACGACATCCGCCGGGCGGAGAAAGTGCTCCAGGAAATGACCGATGAGCACATAGACCGTCTCGACGAGATCCTCCGGGCCAAAGAAGAAGAACTCCTCGAGGTCTGACGGAGGCCGCCTCATGCCCACCGATGATGACCCGATCTCGGAAGACGACGCGACCTCGACGTCGTCGCAGAGTGACGGGGTCTTCGAGGTCGAACCGGCACAGCCAGATGCTGCGCTCGAACCCCATTCCGAAGTACTGTCAGGGGTTATGGACGAACACGATTCCGATTCAACCGGCGAACTCGAGCTTCCGGGATCGAACGACGACCTCCAGCCTCAGCCGGCGAAGTCTGATCCAGGTTTCGATGGATGGCTCGACGATGACCAGGTTGCTGGTGCCGGCGATGATCCGTACGCGGCACTCGCTGACGATGACGACGATGCGGCAGCGGAGATTGCTGATTGGGTTACGTTCACGAGCGGCGGCGGCGACGAGCCTGCCGACACCGGAGAAACCGATGTTGTGGTCGATGTGACCGACGACACGATTGCTGCCACATCTGCCGGGAACGGCGAAGCTGCGACACCAGAGTCCGAGGAGTCCGGCTCCGTGCATGAAGACCCCGCAGACGCGGACGAAGAACCCCACGAGGACACGATCGAGTTGTTCCTCGATGACCCTGAGACGGATGCTCCCGACGACGACGCGGCCGCCACTCCCGATGCCACGGAAGAACCGGAAGAGAGACGTGCCGAAGAACCCGAGGACGCGCCGGAGGAGGAGAGCGACTCGGGCGATGATCCGGACGACGACGGCGACGACAACGAACAGGACGACGTCGTGTCGGACGAATCCGCCGTGGCGACCGCTGAACCGCAAGCCACCGACGTGGACAAGCCGGATGACGCTGGCGAACTCGTCGACCCGGACGAGCTCCTGGTGCTTCCCGCTGTGACGGCGGCCGCGGCAGCCACGCCGTCGGCGTCGAGATCAACCAACGACGGCGCCACATCCAACACGAACGATGATCACGATGACGACGATACGGGTGAGGTCCCGATCGTCGGGGGAGCATCGCCTGCCTCGACAGACGAGTCGAGCGGGGGAGCCTCCGTCTACGACTTCAACGATTTCGCAGACGATCAGTATCTGCAGAAGGCGACACGGGAGCACCAAGACCTTGCGGCCGCAATCGACCAGGCCGACTCTGAAGACACCCAGCAGGTCGCCGTCTCTGCAGCGATACCGGGCCTGGAGTCCGGTGTAGTTGGGTTTGATGATGTAGTTGCAGCGGGCGAAGGCGACGCGGCGGTGCCGGCTCCCCCGAGGCAAGCTTCGGACCTCCTGCTTCGCGTCGGAACCGGATTCGCGCTGGTTGCCGCTTTTCTGTTGTCTCTCCTCTGGAGGCCGGCCATCACCGTGCTGGCGCTGGCCGCCTTCGTTGTTGCGGCCGGTGAGTTCTACAGCGCGCTGATGCACCGCCGGTACAAACCGATGTCGATCTTCGGGTTTGTGGGCATCCTTGCCGCCGGGCTCGGAGCCGTTGTTTGGGGTGTCGTGGCAATTCCGATTGCATTCGGATTGCTGGCAACGGTGATCCTGCTCTACGGAGCCGTCAGTCACCGACGCATGGGAGCCGTGAGCGGCTTCGCCCTCACCGTGCTCGTTGCCGGCTGGATCGGAGGTTTCGGCGCGTTTGCTTTCCCGATCATCGCTGCCGAAGACTTCCAGGTGCTCGTGTTGACCGTCGTCGCGGTCGTTGCCCTGGTCGATATTGCCGCCTACTTCGTCGGATCATCGATCGGGAGGCGCCACTTCGCTCCGACGATCTCACCGAAGAAGACCGTTGAGGGGCTGGTCGGCGGCACCCTCATGGCGCTCCTGGCCGGAGCAGCCGCGAGCTTCTTCGTCGAGGTAATCGACCTCCCGACCGGGCTCGTCCTCGGTGCAGTCATTGCCGTCGTCGCTCCGCTCGGCGATCTTGCGGTATCGGTGATCAAACGCTCTCTCGACATCAAGGACATGGGTTCGATCCTGCCCGGACACGGCGGACTCCTCGACCGAATCGACGCCATCATCGCGGTCGTGCCCGCCGCCTGGGCCGTCTTCGTGTGGACCGGTCTTCTCTGACCCCGGTTGTCGTCCTCGGGGCAACGGGCTCGATCGGCACACAGACACTCGAAGTCGCCGACCGTCTGAAACGTCGCGTTGTCGGCATCGCGACCGGTTCGATCTCTCCCGAGCTTTCGGCCATCGCTGAACGATATCCCGACGCACGGGTCGCCGTCGCCGAAACGCCGTCCCGATCGATCGATCCGGCCCTCGAACGCAGAGTCGAGTTCGGGCCGCAGGCCATCGCCGGGCTCGCCGGGACTGCGGGCACCACGGTCGTCAACGGGATCGTCGGCGCCTCAGGGCTCGAACCATCACTCGCCGCACTCGAGGCAGGGAACCGTCTCGGTCTTGCCAACAAGGAGAGTCTTCTCACCGGCGGACCCCTTGTCATCGAGGCACTTGCGGCGCACGGGGGAGAGTTGATCCCTGTTGACAGCGAGCACTCCGCGATCTGGCAGTGCATCATCGGCGAACCGGATGGTGTCGTCAGCCGTGTTGTCCTCACCGCCTCCGGTGGGCCGTTCCACGCACACCCTGACTTCGACCTTCGCACCGTTTCGGTCGAGGACGCGCTGGCTCATCCGACCTGGGACATGGGTCAACGAATCTCGATCGACTCGGCGACGCTCATGAACAAAGCATTCGAGGTGATCGAAGCCCATTTCCTGTTCGGCCTTGCGTACGACCAGATCGACGTGGTGATCCATCCTAAGAGTTTTGTGCATTCGTTTGTCGAGTTCAGCGACGGTGTGGTCAAAGCGGAACTCGGGCAACCGGACATGAGGAAGCCGATCCAGCATGCAATGACGGCACCGGAGCGGATCCCCGGCCTCGCAGCTCCGTTCGACCCGATCGGTGTCGATTTGACGTTCTCGGCGCCGGATCGAGAGCGTTTCCCCGCCCTCGACATGGGGTACGCAGCCGGACGGAGCGGAGGCAACGCGCCGGCCGTGCTGAACGCTGCCGACGAGGTCGCGGTCGCCGCATTCCTCGCCCGCCGTATCGGCTTCCACGAGATCACCGGAGTTGTCGCCGACGCCCTCGACGCTGTGCCCTCGGCACCGATCCCGACCTTGGCCTCGGCCCTGGCCGCAGATGCGGCGGGTCGTGCCGCCGCGGCGGAGTCGATCGCGTCGCGATCCGCCCGATAGGCGAGTTGTGCGGGTAGTTTTGCGGGTATGAGACCGCCGACGGGGATTCGCTGATGGGGACCGCAGTGATGGTGATCGGGATCGTCGCCATGATCGTGGTGCACGAAGGCGCCCACTTTGTGGCAGCCAAGGGCTTCGGAATGAAGGCCACCGAAGCGTTCTTCGGCTTTGGCCCTCGTATCTGGTCCACCACCCGGGGTGAGACCGAGTACGGCATCAAAGCGGTTCCGCTCGGCGGGTATGTGCGGATCATCGGGATGAATCCGTTCGAAGAGGTCCCACCGGAAGACGAAGGCCGGACCTATCGAAACTCGGTGTTCTGGAAGAAGTCGGTTGTGGTTCTCGCCGGTGTGTTCAGTCACTTCGTGATGGCGACCCTGCTCTTGATCACCATCTTCCTGATCTGGGGTGAAGTAGCGACCGATGAGGCCGGCGACCCCATCCCTACTCTCACACTCGCCACGATCGCAACAACAACTCCATCTGGCGAAGCGGCGCCATCGGTGATCGCCGGATTCCAGGCCGGCGATGTCCTGAAGTCCTATGAGGGTGTTGCCGTCACTTCCTGGGGGGATTTCGTCGATCGGATCGCCCCCGATGGCGGCGAGACCGTCCTGATCGGATACTCACGCGACGGGACGCCCGCCGAGGCACTCACCACTCTTGCGCTCAGGGAACGGGCGGTTGTGGTCGACGACGAAGTTCTCACCGACGCAGCCGGCAACGTGGTGTACGAAGAGGTTGGGTACTTCGGCGCTGCCCCGGCTGTTGCACGCGTGAAGCCGGGCATCATCGGCGTCGTCGGAGCCGCATACCGCGGAATTGCTGAAGCCGCCGTCCAGAGCGTGTACGGCCTCTGGCGGATGGTCATAGGTTTCCCGCAACTGGTGATCTCGGTGTTTGGTGGGGGCGAAGAGGGTATCGAAGAGGTCCGCCCGATCAGCCCGATCGGACTCGTCCGGCTCGCCGGACCCATGGAGAGCACGCTGACATTGCTCGCGCTCGTCAACGTCTTCGTCGGCATCCTGAACTTCATCCCGCTCTACCCGCTCGACGGGGGCCACTTCGCCGTTGCGCTGTATGAGAAGATCCGTGGACGTGTCCCGGACATCCGCAAGCTCATGCCGGTCGCAGCAGTGGTGGTTGTCTTCCTGATCACGGTGGGCCTGATGGGCGTGTACCTCGACATCTTCAAGCCGTTGCAGCTCTGACTCGCGCCGCCGCCGGGATCGGAGCTCAACTCACGCGTACGGAAACCAAGAGTCAAGAGAGAGTCCGCGAGCACGTGCCGACGCGGCTCGGGCTTGATTCTTCATTCTTGGTTCTCGACTCCCAGTTCCCGTCACGGTCGGGAATCCCAATCCCCGCCCACTACTCCAGACTCGTTCTCCCTACCATTGGGGTATGGGATTTGAACGGCGAGCCTCGCGGCAGGTTTTGGTTGGGGACGTGGCAGTTGGGGGAGGCGCACCCATCAGCGTCCAGTCGATGACGACGACGAAAACCGCTGACGTTGATGCCACGTTGTCGCAGGTTTATGCCCTCAGGGGCGCGGGTGCCGACATCGTCCGTATCACGTGCAACGACGCCGAGGCCGCGCAAGGTCTCGCCGAGATCGTTCCACGTTCCCCGGTCCCAATCATTGCCGACATCCACTATCAGTATCGCCTCGCGCTTGCGGCCCTCGAGGCCGGTGTTGCAGGGCTCCGACTGAATCCGGGCAACATCCGGAAAGAGGAGCACATCAAGACTGTCGCACGCGCCGCCGCCGATGCGGGAGTCTCGATCCGGGTTGGGGTGAACGCTGGATCACTCGACAAGGACCTTCTAGAGGAGTTCGGGGCACCGGTGCCGGAGGCCCTCGTTCGGTCGGCTCAGCAGGAGATCCGCTACCTTGAAGATGTCGGGTTCTACGACATCAAGATCTCGGTCAAGCACTCAACGGTGCCCCGGATGGTCGAGTCGTACCGACTGCTCGCCGAGCAGGTCGAATACCCGCTGCACCTCGGAGTGACCGAGGCAGGACCGCCACCGGGAGGCCTCATCAAGTCGGTCGCCGGGATCAGCACCCTCCTCCTCGAGGGAATCGGGGACACCATCCGGTTCTCGCTCACCGCAGATCCCGTGGAGGAAGCCAAGGCAGGCCGGCAGCTGCTCGAGTACCTCGGTCTGCGCGAACGCACCGGCCTGGACCTGATCGCGTGCCCGTCATGCGGGCGTGCTGAGGTCGACGTGATAAAGGTCGCCGAGGAGGCCACCGCAGCGCTCGAAGCCGCCAACCTGCCGATCCAGGTTGCGATCATGGGGTGCATCGTGAACGGGCCGGGCGAGGCGCGCGAAGCCGACATCGGAATTGCGGCCGGACGCGGCAAAGGACACCTGTTCATCAAGGGGCAGGTCGTGCGGGTGGTGCCCGAGGACGAGATGGTTGCCGCGCTCCTCGACGAGGCCGAACGACTGGTCGAAGAAGGTGTCGAAGCGCGGCTTGCTGCCGCAGACGTCTCCGCCGCAGACCTGGCTGAGGAGGCGCGCATCGAACTCCTCGATCTCCAGGGTGACGCCAACCGAGCGGCTGAACGTCGGGCAAATGTCGCAGAGGTTGCTGCCGGTGAACCGGTGTGACAGTGCGCACGGTCGGTTTCGCGATTCTTGCGCTCGCTCTCGTTGGCGCTGCCTGCACTTCATCGAGCGAATCGACCACGACGCTTGGTGCCGAAACGCCAGCTGAGACGTCCACGACCGCCCCACCGGCCATATCGACGGCCGAGCGGGTCTATGCGCAGGTAGCCCCCTCAATTGCGTCGATCGATACCGACATCGCAGGGGGCAGCGGAATCCTTGTGGACGCCTCAACGGTGCTCACGGCTGCTCACGTCGTCTGGCCTTACGAGGCCGTGCGAGTGGTTTTTCCGAACGGCACGGAGATCTGGGACGCTCCGGTCATCGGCACGGACCTATTCGGTGATCTCGCGCTTGTCGACGTGTCGGGGGTCGCGAACGTTCCTGCTCCCGTGGAGATAGGGGACGGCGAGGTGATCCCGCTCGGCCGGCCGGTCTACCTCGTTGGATACCCGGGCGAGTCCGAGGCGTTCCCTCAACCAACCATCACCGAAGGCATTCTCTCGCGGACGCGTGAATGGGAGGGTGAGGCGTGGACGTTCCTTCAGTCGGACACAACCGTGGTCGGCGGACAGAGCGGTGGAGCCCTCGTTGACGAGGACGGGATGGTCATTGGTATCACGAACTTCAGTTTCCTCGAGGAGTTCGGCCTCTCTGGATCACTCACCGACGCGGCCCCTGCAATCGAGCGCATGCGTGCGGGCGCACCGACCGGGGAGCTCTCCGATCGCCTGCCCCCTCAGAGTCGAGGCAAGGACGTCTATCGGCTCGACTTCGAGAACGTCTGGCAGGAGCACATCTTCGTGTTCGAGTCCCCGTTGTACTCGGATGTCAGCTTTGAAGCATCGAGCGACGCAGACGCGTCCCTCACCTTCTCCACGATCGACGGCCTCGAGATCGCCTCAGCGGATGAGACGACCGAGGGCGAGGAACGGATCGACGACCTGGTTTCGTACGCCGGACCCCATGTCCTGCGAGTCGAGAACCTGTCCGGAAGCGGCGAGGTCCGGCTCCGTTCGAACCTCGATCTCACCCCATGGCCCGATCCCGACGACGGGCGGACACTGGTGCGAGAAGCGACGATCTCCGGCAATGCCGACTACCCGGGGGATTTCGACTGGTACCGCGTCGATCTCGGCAAGGGGCAGGCCATCACGATCGACGTCGACGCCATCGCGTTTGATCCAGTGCTGATGATCGATGCCCCCGGCGGACTCGGCTACGTCCAGGCGATCGACGACGACTCCGGCGGAGGTCTCTTCGGCACCAACCCTCGGATCGTCTTCACGGCGGGAGAAGCCGGTTCGTTCTTCGTGATCGTCGGAGACGCGGGAGCGACCGGGCCGGGCGCATACCGTCTGACCGTCGACTGACGGCGGAACTCGCCACTATCCTCCGCAGCCCCCGAGATCACTGGAGTCAGTGCGTGCGTTGGTCACAGGCGTTCATCCCCACCCTTCGAGACGACCCGGCCGATGCCGAGGCCGTGAGTCACCGCCTGCTTGTTCGCGGCGGCTACATCCGCCAGCTGATGTCCGGCGTCTACTCGCTGCTTCCGCTGGGGTACCGAGTGCGTGCGAAGATCATGGCGATCATTCGGGAAGAAATCGACGCGATCGGTGGCCAAGAGCTGCTGTTTCCTGCACTACATCCCCGCGAGATCTGGGAACGGACCGGTCGGATTGAATCGATGGGAGACATCCTCTTCCAACTTCAGGACCTGCGCGGCGGCGCTGCGGTTCTCGGTCCGACGCATGAGGAGATCTTCACAACGATCGCCACGGAACTGACGTCCTATAAGCAGCTTCCGCAACTGTGGTACCAGATCCAGACCAAGTTCCGGGACGAGCCGCGACCGAAAGCCGGCTTGCTGCGCGTGCGCGAGTTCACCATGAAGGACTCATACAGCTTCGATCTCGACACAGCCGGTCTCGACCTTCAATTCGATCGCCACTTCGCTGCATACTCGAAGATCTTCGAACGGATCGGTGTGACCGCGATCCCCGTGGAGGCCTCCTCGGGCGCAATGGGAGGCTCGGATTCGATCGAGTTCATCGTGCCCTCACCTGCCGGCGAGGACGACGTCGCCTACTGCCCGGCCTGTGATTACGCCGCCAACGTCGAGCGAGCGACATCAACGATCCCTCGGGTTGAAGATGACACCGGGCTCGACACGGTGGAGCGTTTCCCAACACCGGGAGTTCGTACGATCGTCGACCTCGTCGAGTTCGAAGGCGGGGCGGAGGCCAACCGCCAGATCAAGACCCTGGTTTACATACTCGATGGCGAGCCAGCGCTGGTGCTGCTGCGCGGCGACCATGACCTGCATGAGCAGAAGCTGCAAGACGGTACGGGCGCCATTGAGATCCGCCCTGCGCACGCGGAGGAGATTCGAGACCTTCTGGGGGCCGACGCCGGGAGTCTCGGGGCGGTAGGCGTCGACGGGCCGCGGATCTTGGCAGATCTGCAACTCGCCGAGCGGGTGAATATGGTGACGGGAGCGAATATCGACGATCACCACCTGCGGGGAGTCGACGTTGGCCGTGACATCGCGATCTCGGAGTGGCTCGACCTCAGAGCGGTAAGTGCCGGTGAGGGCTGTCCCGTGTGCGGTGAGCCACTCGAGCTCTTCCGCGGAATCGAAGCCGGCCATATCTTCAAGCTCGGCACGAAGTTCTCCGAAGCCCTCGGAGCGACCGTCCTTGATGCCGCTGGAACACCGGTCCCGATCGTCATGGGCTCCTACGGCATCGGAGTGGAGCGGAATCTGGCGGCAGCCGTTGAGATGAACCATGACGAGCAAGGGATTGTGTGGCCCGTTGCCATCGCCCCATATGAGGTGGTCATCACCGTCGTCAAGGCCAACGACGAGGACACCATGACCGTTGCCAACCGGCTCTACGACGATCTCGAGGCCGCCGGAGTCGACGTGCTGATCGACGACCGGGCCGAGCGACCTGGCGTGAAGTTCATCGATGCTGAGTTGATCGGGATTCCGTTCCGAGTCACGGTTGGGCCGAGAGGCCTCGCCGAAGGCGTCGTGGAGCTTTCTGTGCGCAGCACGAGTGAGAAGTCAGAACTCGACGTAGAGAACGCGGCAGAAGAGATCACAGCGCTTGTAGCGAGTAGCAAGTAGCGAGACCTGAGACCAGAGACCAGAGACCAGAGACAGTCTCAGGTCTCAGGTCTGCTTTGTCTTGAGCACTTCTTGTCCGGCATCGCGCCGTGCTGCCTATACTCCCTTGCGAAACGGGATGTACGTGTCGAGGTGGGCCAGGCCCACCTCGTTGTGTGATGTACGCAGTTAGGAGCACTGGGCGTGGCGGATGTCGCCGAACAGATTTGGGGCCTCGTGGGCCCATACGTCGCTGCTGAGGGCATCGAACTCGATGACGTCGAGGTCCTCGGAGGTGGCAAACTCCTGCGCGTTGTAGTTGATGCCGATGATCCGATCGGCCTGGACCGAATTGCGGACCTGTCACGCGGCATCTCTCGCCTGATCGAGACCGATGATCCGTTTCCCGGGTCGTACACCCTCGAAGTGACATCCCCGGGGCTCGAACGCAAACTTCGCAGGCCGGAGCACTTCCAGAAGGAGCTCCATAGCGACGTACACATCAAGACGTTTACGAAGATCGAGGACGAGAAACATCACCGCGGTGTGCTGGTGGCGGCCGACGACGACGAGATCGTCGTTGCCGTGGATGGAGCCGAACGCCGAATTGAGATGAGTGACATCTCGTCGGCACGCACCGTGTTCGTGTGGGAAAAGGGCCCAAAGCCCGGCAAGAAGTCGTAGGAAGAGGCAACGATGGACTACAACCTGTTGGACGCGTTGGAGCTCCTCGAGCGTGAGAAGGGTGTCCCAGCCGACACCATTCTCGACGCGCTCGCAAACGCCCTCGTCTCCGCCTACAAACGCACACCAGGCGCCGCCGAAGAAGCCCGAGTCACGATCGATGCCGACACAGGGGAGATCTTGGTCTACGGTCAAGAACTCGATGAAGACGGGAACGTCGTTGAAGAGTGGGAAGACACCCCCGACAACTTCGGGCGGATCGCAGCACAGACGGCGAAGCAAGTCATCCGTCAACGACTTCGCGACGCGAAACGAGAGCAGGTCTACGACATCTACGAAGGCCGGGAAGGCGACCTGATCACGGGCATCGTGCAGCAGTCGGACCACCGCTACGCGATCCTCGATCTTGGTGATGCCGAGGCCATCATGCCGTCGTCCGAGCGAATCCCCTACGAGCGCCTCGAGCGCGGGAATCGCGTCAAGGCCTACATCCTCGAGGTGCGGGGCGAGGGCAAGGGCCCGCAAATCGTTGTGTCACGCAGCCATCCCGAGTTCATTCGCTCGCTGTTCGAACTCGAGGTACCGGAACTCGTCGACGGTGATGTTGAAATCAGGGCTATCGCTCGCGAACCCGGTCATCGTACGAAGATCGCCGTTGCGTCGAATGATCCGAACGTCGACCCGGTGGGGGCCTGCGTCGGAGCCCGAGGTTCTCGTGTCCGCCAGGTTGTGAACGAACTCCGTGGCGAGAAGGTAGACATCGTCGAATGGCGGGCCGATACCGAGGGCTTCATCGCTGAAGCCCTCAGCCCGGCCCGGGTCAAAGACGTGCGCCTCGATGAGGATGAACGAACCGCCGAGGTTGTGGTACCAGACCATCAGTTGTCGCTGGCTATCGGCAAAGAGGGACAAAACGCGCGCCTCGCCGCTCGTCTCTCCGGGTACCGGATCGATATCCGGTCTGAGAGCCAGGACCTCGGTCTCGATATCGAAGACGAGGAAGAGCCGCTGGCCGCCGAGGCCGTGGAAGAAGCGGTGCTTGAGGAGGCCGTGGAGGAAGCGGTGCTTGAGGAGGCCGTGGAGGAAGCGGTGCTTGAGGAGGCCGTGGAGGAAGCGGTGCTTGAGGAGGCCGTGGAGGAAGCGGTGCTTGAGGAGG
>Ga0316192_10001225_pt1 | contig 18870 bp, 19 predicted proteins | sample MerIslwburrow_MG_FD_204931 | JGI IMG/M metagenome (GOLD analysis project Ga0316192, IMG submission 204931) | Coastal sediment microbial communities from Maine, United States - Merrow Island worm burrow | ecosystem: Environmental > Aquatic > Marine > Coastal > Sediment | place: USA: Maine...
GGCGTCGCAGATCGGGTCCGCTTCATCAGGGCCGATTTCGACCACGACATGACCCACTTCCTCGAACCCGTCGACCTGGTGTTCGCTTCGATGTCGCTGCACCACACCGAAGACCCTGGAGCGGCCCTCGGCCGGGCTTGCGCCCTGGCGACCCCGGGCGGTCGCCTCGTAGTGGCCGAGTTCGGCCGACCGCTCAGGGCTTGGCCCGAAGACCACCAGGTCACAACGACCGGTCTGTGGCGCCGCTGGCAGGCAGCTTCCGACGCCGCCCGACTGGACCACCTCGGCGAGGCCGCGCTCAACGTCAACTGGCTCGAACTGCTGCGGGCGGAACGTCTCGACGACGTCAAACAGTTCGAGTGCGACGTCTCGTTCCCGGCCCCCGTCGGCCGTCGTGAACGGGACTGGCTGGTCAATGGTCTCAACCGCGGGCTCCAGCACCATGGCGACGGACTTGCAGCGGCAGATCGGGCGGCACTCGAAGCCCTGCTGAATACTGACGACGCGGTCGGTCTCCCCAACTCCTCCGAGGCCATGATCGACACCAGCCGCATGATCTACACCGGCATCCGCCGCTGACCGACATCAAGGCCCGGATAGCCGGGTTTCCACCAACGCCTCAGCCAGCGTTACAGTGCGTCCACAACCTTCATAGCTGTCCGCGCTCACCACGGCTGTTTGACAGCCGGGCGACTAGCGAGGCTTGGCCCGAGGCCGCAAGAGGAGAACAACGATGAGCGTGACAACCACCGAAGATGCTTTGCCAGCAGGTGAGTACCAGACACCTGAGCAGGAGATGGCGGAACTAGGGGCCGGCGTGCCGTCGGCCGGTGAGTTGTCCATCGAGGAGATCAACCCGCTAAACGCTCACCTGTTCCGTGAGAACCGCTGGCAGGACCACTTCGCGCGGCTACGCAGGGAAGATCCGGTCCACCTCAACGAGATAGAGACCGCGGGCCGGTTCTGGTCGCTCACCAAGTACGACGACGTGAGGGCCGTCGACGGCGACTGGCAGAACTTCTCCTCCGCCCAGGGCATGACCCTCGGCCTACGCGTCGGCAGCGAGCAACAGCAGGCCTTGGCGGGGCGGATCACCCCGTTCATTTCCATGGACCCGCCCGAGCAGACAGCACAGCGCAAGACGGTGCGAGGCGTTTCGGCCCCCAGCAATCTCCGCAACCTGGAACCCCTCATTCGCGAGCGGACCGGGAAAGTGCTCGACTCGTTGCCCGAGGGTGAGACCTTCGATTGGGTTGACACCGTGTCGATCGAGCTCACAACCCTGCTGCTGGCCACCCTTTTCGACTTCCCTCTCGAAGATCGCCGAATGTTGACCCGGTGGTCCGACATTGTGTTCGCCATCCCTCAACCTGGCGGCGTCGTCGAGTCCCAAACGCAGCGGCGCGAGGAACTCATGGAGTGCGTCACCTACTTTGAGCGCCTCTGGGAGGAACGTCGCGTGAACCCGGGCAACGACCTGGTTTCGATGCTGGTGCACGGTGAAGCAACCAAGGACATGCCAACCGCCGCCCACCTCGGCAACCTGTTGCTACTCATCGTCGGTGGCAACGACACCACCCGCAACACCATGTCGGGCAGCGTCTACGGCCTCAACAAGTTCCCCGATCAGTACGACAAGTTGACTGCCAACCCGGATCTCGTCACCAAGTTCGTGCCCGAGATCCTGCGCTGGCAAACACCGCTGTCCTACATGCGGCGCACCGCCACTCGCGATCTCGAGGTCGGCGGGAAACAGATTCTGAAAGACGATCAGGTCCTCATGTGGTATGTCTCGGCCAACCGCGACGAGGAGGTGTTCGACAAAGCTGACGATCTCGACATCGAACGCCCCAACGCCGACCGGCACCTCGCCTTCGGCTACGGCGTGCACTACTGCATGGGCGCCCGTCTGGCCGAGCTCCAGATGCGGGTTCTGTGGGAAGAGATCCTCGGGCGATTCGAGCGGATCGAGATCCAGGCTGAACCCGAGCGCACCTTCTCTTCGTTCGTGAAGGGCTACACCCATCTGCCTGTCCAGGTGACTCGCAAGTAGCGAATCGGATGAGATCCCGAAATCGGGTACTTCTACCACTCCGCGGGCCATAGGACCGTAAGGTAAGGGCCATGTTCTCCTGCAGTACCAAACGGCGTGTCACCGTGTTGGCTATGGCAGCGGCGCTGGGTATCGCCGGGTGCAGCTCAACACCCGATAGCCCGACGACCGAGGCCGGCGCCGACCAATCAGCGGCGTTGCCAACGTTGACCGTGGACACCCTCAGCGGCGGACAGATTGAGCTCAACGCCCTTGCTGGTCAAGACCTGGTGCTGTGGTTCTGGGCTCCGTGGTGACCGACGTGCGCCAGCGAAGCCCCTGCGGTCGCAGAGGTGCAGCAAACCTACGCCGACCAGGTCCAAGTGATCGGCATGACCGGACGATCCGACCTGGCCGCCCAGCAAGCCTTCGTCGATGACTTCGAACTGGAGGCCTTCGACCACATGGTCGACCCCGACGGAGCAATCTGGTCGACCTTCAACGTCAACTCCCAGCCGGCCTTCGTGTTCGTCAACGACGACGGCACAACCTCGACCCACATCGGACCCCTGGGGGTCGAGGGGCTGTCCGCCCAGATGGAACAACTCATCAGCGGATAACAGCGCCCCGCCGGTGGCAACCATGATCCGACACAAGCTCATCTCCGCTAGAACGGTTGCGCTGGCCGTGGCTGGTTGGTGGAGATATCGACATGACCAGTCCGTCGCCGTTGTCGGGTGGCGGCGGCCGACGATACCAATCGCCGAGTCGGTGACCTGAGGTGCGCCCGTCTACCCCAACGGAGTAGCAGTAGGTGTAGCCCTTGCCGACACAGGCCCCATGGCTCGCCTATTTGCTGGCAAGATCTCGCCCGCACCGTTCATGAGCATGGCACCGCGGTTGAAATGATCTGGGGCGAGCACGATTCGATCGGCGATCGAGATTTCGCTCGAACGCGCACTGGAGTCCGGATTCGGATCATGCCGGGCGCTGACCATCATTTGCCGCTCACAGATTCCCAGCCGTGTATCGAGCAATTGCTCGAGGTCTACCTGGGAAGCTCCTTAACACCGCACAATTGACAGAGCGCCCGCCTCGTCAAGAGTTCCGCTGCTGCGGTGACGTTGGCCGCATCTCCAATGTCAACCCGCGGCGCCTTGGTTGGCGTTTGCCTGCTGTTGGGCCCTTGGCCTCTACCACGGAACGACCGGTCCGCCCCCAACATCGCCTTCCATCAGCCACACGACGGCGCGTGACCTTCGGTGCCCTCAAATCGATTCGCCATCTTCCACCGTGTGGTGCTGGCCGCCGTCCACGCCGACCTCATTCTGGGTTGGCACTTCCTCCGCCCCTCCCCCACCGCAGACCGATTCCTGATCAAGCCAATCCTTGGCCCCTGGCCGCAGCCCCTTCTGGGGACGGTGCCTGCGCTAGGGTCTCGCAGGTTGGTCGACGAGAGGTGGCATTGTGGGCTGGTCAGTTGCGAGACCGACGGGGCTGACGTTCCATCGGCCGAACCTGTCGACCAAGGGGTTCACGCTGATCACCCCGGGCTCGGACAACTCGGCCTATCTGCTCGACATGGACGGACGTGTAGTCCACCGCTGGACCTTCGACACCATCGACCCCGGCTACGGTCGACTGCTGGACAACGGCAACCTGTTGATGAGTGGGTCGGACGTCAATCTGGCCGATCCGCCACAGGACGAACCGACCAAGCCTCCCCCACCGTTCGAGCAGCACATCACCCGGCTCGGTGGCTACAAGACCACTTTGCAGGAGGTCGACTGGGACGGCAACGTCGTCTGGCAGTATGAGAACCGCGCCCAGCATCACGATTTTGTTCGTCTCGCCAACGGCAACACCATGTTGCCCGAGTGGGTTGAGCTGTCCGAGGAGCTGCACAAGGCCGTTCGCGGTGGACATCGACTGCCGCGGGAGCGCCTGCCCCGCCTGCTCGGTGATGACATCGTCGAGGTCGACCCATCGGGAACCGAAGTTCGGCGTATCCATCTCTGGGAACTGCTCGACCCGGTCAAGGATCCCATCCATCCGAGCAAGCGCCGCTGGGAGTGGACCCACCTCAACGCCATCGACGTGAACGACCACGGTGACATTGCCTTCTCGGCCCGAACCAACGACCGGGTCGGCGTCATCGACGGAGCCACGGGTGAGCTGAAACTGAAGTTCACTGACACCCACGGCCAACACCACGTGACCTGGGTCGGCGATGACCGCATACAGGTATTCGACAACGGGGCGTCCACCTCACGGGTGATCGAGATCGACGTCAACAGCGGCGAAGTCGTCTGGAGCTACCAGGCAACCCCGGCCCAGCAGTTCTTCAGCAACTACATCTCCGGTGCCGACCGGCTGTGGTCGGGTTCGGTCCTGGTTTGTGAAGGCTCAAGCGGTCGACTGTTCGAGGTCGGCCGCGATCTGCAGGTGGTGTGGGAATGGATCAACCCCTTCGTGAACCACCGCCGCAACGGTGACGTGTCGGTCGGCATCTACCGAGCCCATCGCTATGCACCGGATCATGCCGCCTTTGCCGGGCGCGACCTCGACCCGGCAAGGTTCGGGAATCTGAACCGCCTCAGCGGGCTCCTGTAAGCCGCAGCTCGCCGCTGATCGGGTCGAGATCGTTCGCGGCCTGCAGGGATTCGCTTCAGCCACCCGGTCCTAGTTCGTGGTCTCGACGGTGTTCGGGCTGATCGTGGCCGTTCTCGATGTCGCTGCCCTTTTCGCCCTGGGCATTCCCTTGGCCCTGGTCTGGGGTGTGCTGTCGTTGATCAGCAACTACATACCGAACGTTGGTTTCGTCATTGGTCTGATCCCACCCCCACTCTTGGCCTTTTTCGAGGGGGGCTGGCAGCTCGCCCTGTGGGTAACCGTCATCTACACCGCCATCAATGTCGTCGTGCAGTCAGTCATCCAGCCGCGCTTCGTCGGTGACGCCGTTGGCCTCTCGGCCACGTTGACGTTCATCTCGTTGATCTTCTGGGGTTGGGTTCTGGGACCGCTCGGTGCCTTACTGGCGGTGCCCATGACGCTGCTGGCCAAGGCCCTATTGGTCGACATCGATCCCACGACCCGATGGGCAGGGCCGCTGATCGCGCTCGACCAACCACCCGATCGTCTCGAACCGCCCGACGACTCGTGACGTCGCGTTGTCAGCCGGGTTCACCGTGGTCGGTGGCCAGGTTCAGCTCGAAGTGGCTGGTAGCGACCCGGTGACCGGCGATCTGTAGATCGACGTTGTGTACGCCGGGATGGTAGCGGCGGGTAGAGGCCTGTTTGATCATGCGTCGCTTGGTCAGCTCCACGGTTGAGCCGGGCGCCAAGTCGACCGTCGTCCACTTGAAGACCTTCGAGGAGACCGACCCCGAGGCTGTGAGGTGATGGACCACAAAGTCGACGACGAGCTTCTGATGCTGCGCTGAGGTCGAGGTCAGCGAGGCGCTCAGCTCAATCGGCGACCCAATGTCGATGTGGGTTGGCGCGCAGGTGAAGTGGCCGATCGAGATTTTCGGATCGGTGGTGAAGCCAAGCAGAGCGAGCGCGCCGGGGTTGCCCTGTTTGACCAGGGTGCGCAGGGCGTGGCGAACCATTCGGTCGTCCACCGGATCGGGTTCGGTTGTCCACGAATTCAACACCTCGACCACTAGATCGGGTTGGAACTTGGCGATATCGTTCAGGTGGTTGGCCACTGAACGTCGGACAACTTCGGATGGATCGTGCCTCAGATCGCTGACGAGGTCGACACCGATCTGAGGCGACTCGGTGAGTTTGTGCACCCTTGGGCCCCAGGGCAGCAGAGGCCTGGTTCCCTCCGACGGCAGGCGCCGGACGGCCTCGTCGTCGTCGTGCACCCAGCGCTGCAGATGGGCCAGGGTCAGGTCCAGATGCTGGTCGAGGAAGGGGCGGATGGCGAATTCACACGACCACAGCTTGGTGAGCGTCGGCATGGCCCCAAGCGATGGTTCCGGGTCGTTGGTGCCGTGGCGTTCGACAAACGAACACAGTGGCCAGCCCGCCCAGGCGTTCGTTTCGGCCTTGGCGACCTCAACCACGATGGCCAGGGCGGTGATGTAGTCAGGGGGAAGATTCCCAGCCAGGGTGTCGGCGATGAGGTTGATTCGATCCTTCATTTCGAGGGCATCGAGCCCGCTCGACACCTGGTCCACAAACGAGGTGGTATCGAACGCGGTATGCACGAGCTTGATCGAACTGGCCAAGCTTTCGACCAGCTCAACACTGATCTGATCCTTCAGCGGCGCGGCCACAACCCACCCCCTACCAATCCGATTTCGTACTGTCCCACAGCGTCACTCCCCTGTCGGCGGCATCGTCATCCCCGACCGATCTGCCCCAGGATCACGGCCGACCAGACCATTGAAGGTACCCGACCCTGCCCTCCTCCCACGGCAACCAGAGACCCGGGCCGAGCGGCCCCCCTCTTCCGCCGCCATTCGATCACATGACGGTTTCAGGTCCACCATTTACCCCGGCATCAGTGCTGATGTACTGTTTTTGGCAATGGCCCGAGACGTAACGATCGATGATCTGCGGTTCGTTCGAAACCTCGACTCCGAGTCGGGTGATCTACATGCCCAGTTCGAGCGGCTGGCAGCGGCCGATGACGCCGCGGCGGCTGAACTCTACAATCCTGATCGGGAGACCTACTTTCGCAAGTAGTCTCTCGGAGTGTTTCGCCAGGTCCGCATCCACCCGCTGTTCGATATGCGGCTGCGCCAGGCGTTTCCGCAGCAGGTAGTGCGCGACGAGTTCGTGATCATGCACCTCAAGGGGATCCTCGACGAGTTCGCCGAGTACTTTGAGGAACTCCCGATGTCGAGGCTCGGGCCCGAATGGCGGCGAACCTACGGGTTCGTCGATGAGTTGAGCGTGGCCTTCACTGTTCTCGCCCGCGAGGTTTCACCCGAGATCATCGAACTTCGATCCATCGCCGCCGAGATCGTCTGAGCACATTTCTCCTAAGGTCGCGACGAGCGATCGTTCGCCCGCTCTCATGGTCCAGCACCGGTTGCTGTCGCAAGGTCGTGTCTGCGCCGGACAACCAGTGATTCTTCGGGGTCACAGGTGAATGTGCCCCTGCGGGTCTCGTCATCCAGGAATGCCGCCACTTCGCCGGCGGTGGTGACCCAGGTGATCGAGAAATCCTCGGCTGAGGCGGCGAACACGACGCCAATCAACACGTCATCGATGTAGACGCCGGCCCCGCTGTCTCCCGATGTGGTGGAGGCGTCAAGGCGGTAGCCCGCACGGGTCGAGCGACCGACGGCCCTTACATCATCGATATCGATGCCAACGGCCGCGGCCACGACAGGCGGCCGTCTACCCGGATGGGCCAGGATGGGACCATGAGTGTTGTTCAGCAGATGACTGCATCCGACGGAAGTGGGCCCTTCGGCTCGGGCATGGTGGCGGCCGCCCAACCCGAAGCCGTTGAGGCCGGGGTCAACGCCCTCCAAGCTGGTGGCAACGCCGTGGATGCGGCCATCGCCTGTGCGCTGGTGGCGGGCGTTGTCGACCCCCAGATGTGCGGCATTGCGGGATTTGGCAACGCCCAGCTCTGTTTGCCCCAAGAGGGCGTGCACACCACGGTCGACTTCCACGGCACCTCCCCCGCCGCCACCCGGCCCGATATGTGGGAGCAGCTCATTGCCGGCGAGACCCGTGATGGCTTCGGGTTCATTCTCGACGGCAACGTCAACGACATCGGTTACCAGTCGATCACCACCCCCGGATCGCTGCTGGCCTACCACCAGGCCCAGACCCGCTACGGTCGCCTGCCGTGGGCCAAGGTGGTGGCTCCTGCCATTGCCTGGGCCGAGGAAGGCTTCGCCATCCGCCCCGCCATGTACCACTGGTGGCGGGAGGGGGCGATCATGGGCCGGGTCAGCGCCGTGGATCGCCTGGCCTACACCGAGGCTGGACGCCGCATCTACTTCCACCCCGACGGCACCCTGCGGGGAATCGGCGAGGCCCTACGCAACCCCGAGATGGCCGACACCCTGGCTCTTATTGCCGAAGGTGGAGCCGATGTTTTCTACCATGGGGAGATCGCCGATCGCATTGCGGCCGACATGCAGGCCAACGGCGGTCTGCTCTCAGCGGAGGATCTCGCCTCGTATGAAACCGTGTGGGGTGAACCACTTCGCATTGGTTACCGGGGGCTTGACGTCGCCACCAACCAACCCCCCGGTGGTGGGGTGATGGTGGCGGAGATGCTCAACGTGCTGCAGCACTTCGATTTGGCCGCGCTGGGTCACAACAGCATCGACTACATTCGTGTCGTGAGCGAGGCCATGAAGCTGGCCACCGCCGACAAGGACGCCCACGTTGGCGATCCGGCCTTTGTCGATGTGCCCCTCGATCATCTGTTGTCAGCGGAGTACGGGGCCGATCTGGCCGATCGCATCAGGCGGGGCGAGCGGGCAAAGGTGGAGCGCATGCAGGGTGAGCCGCCCGACACCACCCACGTCTGTGTGATCGATGGTGATGGCAATGCCATGACCATGACCCATTCGCTTGGCATGCCTTCAGGAGTGATCACCAACGGGTTGGGGTTCATGTACAACGGCTGCATGGGGGTGTTCGATCCCCGGCCGGGGCGGGCCGGGTCGCTCGCTCCGGGCAAGCGTCGTTTCAGCTCGCTGTGTCCCACCATGGTGTTCAACGACGGCGCCCTGGAGCTGGTGGTCGGAGCCCCCGGAGGCACCCAGATCGCCATGGGGGTCACCCAGGTGCTGTTGAACTCGATCGATTTCGAGATGCCGATGCTCGACGCCATCGTCGCTCCCCGGTTCTCCGCAACCAGTAACGCCATCGACGTGGCCAATCGCATTCCCCATGCCATCACCGATGCCTTGACCGCCGATGGCCACGAGGTCATCCGCTGGCCGCAGAGCTACGCCTTTGCCCTCGTGCATGGCATTGCCGTGACCCCGAAGGGCCTGGTCGGAGCGGCCGACCCCGGTGGCGACGGCATGGCCCTCAGCGCATGAAGCCGTCCTCCAACGGAAAGAACTTGTCCTGACGCCGCCGCCTCGTTACCCACTTTCGGTTTCTGCTGCGACGGCGGCATATCGCCCCGCTAGGAGGACAAGAACTGCTCCACGTCGCGCTCAGCGTCGGCGATCAGTTCGGGCAGTTGCTCGCCGAGACCGAGTTCGGGACGGGCATCGAGCCAGCCGACCAGGATGAGCGAGCGGACGGTGATGAACATGGGCAACCAGTTGAGTTCGTCGTCGCTGACGGGGTGCACGTTCCGGTAGCCGTCGATCAGGGCTCGGCGTGCGTCGTCAAACCAGGGCTCGTCGACGACGGGTTGCAGGGCCACCGCCATCTCGTAGGGGTACCAGCCAAACCCGGCATCGTCGAAGTCGATCACGACCAACCTGTCGTCGCTGGCCAGGATGTTGGTGAGGTGCAGGTCGGCGTGGATCAGACCGAACACCGAGCGGTCGAGCGGCAGGGCGGCCAGGCGATCGTGCAGCACGCGACGGGCCCGGGAGAACACGTCTCGTTGGCCGTGGGTGAGGGCGCTCACGGCCCAGAAACGACCCCACAACGGATCATCGCCAACCAGACCCTCAGCGTCCCAGCGACGTCGATCGAAACCGGGGGGCGGGTCCCACCGCTCGGCGTGGGCCCGGATCCTGGCCATGATCGATCCCAGCCGACGGTAGTGATCCTCCACCAGCGAGCGGTCCTTCTGCAGCACTGCTTCCAGGGCGACACCATCGACCCAGTCGATCACGCCAACCTGTCGAACGGCACCGCCGACGGCCACGGCCACATAGGCCTCACCATCGACGGTGTGGCGGGGGGCGGGAGCATCGAGGCCGGCGGTGCGCAGCGATTCGAGCCACACCAGCTCCGATTCCATCTGGGCCCTGGTGTTGTAGCCCGGACGGTGCATGCGCAGTACCGCACGATCACCGTCGACGGTGTTGATGCCAAAGACCGCGTTCTCGGTCATCGACAACAGTTCGATCTCGGCAACATCGAGACCCCAGCGACCAGCGACCTGAACCGCCGCCGCCTTCAACGCCTCACGATCAGCCAACGTCGACCACCTCGACGGCCTCGGCGAATGCGGCCAGGAACAGCGCGGCGTGATCGTGGTCGAACACCAGTGGAGGGCGCAGCTTCAGCACATTGCCGTGCTGGCCGGCCTGGCCCATCAGCATGCCTCGCTCCTTCATGGCTTCGACCACCCGCCCCGCCGCCTCGACATCGGGATCGTTGGTCCCGGGGTGGACCCAATCGATGCCGAGGAACAGTCCGTGGCCGCGGACGTCACCCATGGCCGGACAATCGGGTTGCAGCTCTCCAAGTGCGGCCCGCACCCCCGCACCGACCTCCGCCACCTGTTCCACCAGGCCCCTGGTTTCGATCTCCTCAATCACGGCGTTGCCAACAGCGGCCTGGAGCGGACTGGCGGCGAAGGTGTTGAAGTAACGGTGTGTGGCCCGAAACCCGGAAACGAGCTCATGGTCGGCGATCACGCCGGCCAGGGGTAGGCCGTTACCCATGGGCTTGCCCAGGGAGACGATGTCGGGTTCGAAGTCGTTGACCTCATAGCCCCACCAGGAGCCGCTGCGGGCGAATCCAGCCTGCACCTCGTCGGCAATGATCAGACCACCGGCCGCTCGCACCACCTCCGAGGCCCGCTGGAAGAAGCGGCCGGGCGCCGTTGGTAGCCCTTCGTTGGCCAGGATGGAACACAGCATCAGCCCGGCGAAACCGACCCCTTCGTCGTTGAAGGCGGCGATCTGGGCTTCGAGCTGGTTGATGTGGCGATCGCACAGTTCGTCGTCGCTGAGACCGGGCTCGATGGGGCGGTAGGTCTGGGGGGTGGCGATCGAACGTACCCCTGAGCGGTCACCGTCGACGGGAAGCCGGGTGAGCTTGGCCACCTGGGCCGTGTTGCCGTGGTAGGTGGCGTCGGTGCCGATGATGCCGACCTTGCCGGTGGCGGCCCGGGCCATCATGATTGCGACCTCGTTGGCCTCCGATCCGGTGCAGGTGACCACCGCGGCGTTGAGTCCATCGTGATGAAGGCCAAGCAGACGCTCGACATAGTCGACGACGGTCTCGTTCAGGTAGCGGCTGTGCACGTTCAGCGTTGCCGCCTGGGAGGCCATGGCCTCGACCACCGCCGGATTGGCGTGCCCGACACAGGGGACGTTGTTGTAGAGATCGAGGTAGCGCCTGCCTTCGTCGTCATAGAGCCAGACCCCCTCCCCCTTCACCAGGTTCAAGGGTTCCTGGTAGAACAACGGGGCCCCGAGACCCATGACTTGGCGGTGTCGTTCCTGCAGATCGCTCACCGGCTCAGTCTGGTCGCTATCTACCGACAAGACCACCGCCGCTTCAGCTCAATCCCAGCCGGTCAAGCGGCTGTCAGTCGACGATGGCCTCGGCCACGGTTCGGGCCCCGTGGTGACCAACGGTGATGGTGTAGTGATTGCTGTCGTCCACCAACCGGGCGTCGAGATGGGCCAAACGGGCCGTGGCCTGCTCGACATGGGCGGCGGTGTAGAGCCCGGGCTTCTGATCGAGGATGCCCCGCGGCGCCCACAGCAGGGTCGCCGCCGTGGAGATCCGCTCGATCGAGGCCGCCGCCGAGGGGTCGACGATGGCCGCTCCCCCATCAACCAGCACCGCCTCCTTGTTGACGCTGGAGCGGATCATGCCCCCGTCGGTGGTGACGGCGTCATAGCGCACGTAGGCCTCGGCCGCCGTCGTCCACTCGTTGGGCACCACAAAGGCAGGATGGCCCCGAAACAGCTCCAAGTAGGCCTCAACGTCGGGCCACCGCTGGTCCAGCCGGTCGAGGGCAGGGCCGATCACCGAACGCACGACTTCCTCGACATCGACATCGGTCGGCAGTTCGAACGGGAATGGCAGCCCTCCATCGACCAGGATCAGCCGTTCAACTCGTGCCTGGTGACGTTCGGCCGCAGTGGCGACCACGAAGCCCCCCATCGAGTGCCCGACCAGGGGTGCTGAGTCCAGACCGAGATGGTTGAGCACGGCCACCACATCGTCGGCGTGAGTGGCCAGCCCGAAGGGGCCAGCGGCGGCCGCACTACCCGCTCGGCCCCGGTGGTCGATGGCGACCAGGCTGTGAACTCCGCTCAGTTCCCCCAGTTGCTCGCCGACCAGTTGCCACGACAGATGGTTGGCCGTGATCCCGTGGGAGGCAACCGCCACCTGGTCGCCGCTCCCCCACCGGCCACAGACCAACTGCTGACCTTCGACCTCGATCGTGAACCGCTCATAGGGCACCTTCATGGGGCCGGAGTCTAGGTGAGCCGTGGGCGCCACACAGAGGATTCCCGGCGCGCTAAGGTGCGGCCGTCCGCTCGACTACCGGAGGTGTGTTGTGTCCAATCGTCCCCCCAGCCCTTATGAGTTTCTGCCCGCGGCTGCTGCCATCGAGGTGTCCAGCACCGACATCAGCGAGGGCCAGACCCTGCCCATGGCTCAGGTCAGCGGCATCTTCGGTGCTGGTGGCGAGGACATCTCGCCCCAGCTCACGTGGTCGGGAGCGCCCTCGGAGACCAAGAGCTTCGTCGTGACCGGTTTTGATCCCGATGCCCCGACCGGCAGCGGGTTCTGGCACTGGGTCGTCTACGACATCCCGGCCGGGGTCAGCGAGTTGGCGGCCGGGGCCGGAGCCCAGGACGGATCGGGCCTTCCCGCCGGAGCCAAGCAACTCAAGAACGACGCTGGCCTACCCGGCTACCTGGGAGCCGCTCCCCCCGCCGGTCACGGACCGCACCGCTACATGTTCGCCGTGCACGCCCTGAGCGTTGAGGCTCTGCCGATCACCGAAGACTTGTCGGCCGCCATCTGTGGGTTCAACATGTTCGGCACCACCCTGGCCCGCGGTGTACTGAGCGCCGTGTACGAGCAGTAACGCCCGACTACTGGAGCCGAGGAAACTCGGGGGGTCGCTTCTCCAGGAAAGAGGCCGCCCCTTCGGCCACATCGGGTCGACCGAACTGGGTTCGCAGAACCTCCCACATGTCATCGAGGGAGTCGTCTAGGCCCATGCCTGCGTGTTCCCAGACCATGCGCTTGTTGTCGGCCATGGTCTGGGGCGACACCGTCCCGGCCAGGGTCCGGATGTAGTCCTGGGCCGCCACCACCGGGTCGTCGTCCACCAGGTACTCCAGCAGGCCAATTCGCTCGGCCTCGACGGCGTCGACCATGCGGGACGTCCACAGCAGATCCAGGGCCCGCCCGGTCCCGACGAGGCGGGGCGTGGTCCAGGTCACGCCGTGCTCACCGATGATTCCCCGCTTGGAGAACACGGTGGTGAAGCGGGCCTGGGGTCCCCCGAAGCGGATGTCGGCCATGGTGGCCAGCACGTAACCTCCACCGGCGGCCACGCCGTTGACGGCGGCAATGACCGGTTTGGGGATCTGGGTGAGGTAGGAGAACAGACCCTTACGTTCGCCTGGAGGCGGGTCGGCCACCTCTCCCGAGCCTGCCACCGCTCGCAGGGCCTCGGCGTCGAGCCCAGCACAGAAGCCGCGACCGTTCCCGGCGATCACGACTCCCACCACGTCGGGGTCGACAGCGGCCGCGTCAAACGCCGCGCGGAGGTCGACCAGCATGTCCCGTGTAAAGGCGTTGAGCCGTTCGGGCCGGTTGAGGGTGACGGTGGCGACCGGATCGGCAACTTCGTAGATGATCTCGCTCATGATCACAGTCTCTCCTTCGACCGGCGTGCGGTTCCAGTCTCGGATCGCGGTCCCGGATCAGGTTGCCAGTTCGTAGCCGTTCATGGTGACCACGCACTTGCCGACGACGTTGCGCGACTCCAACATCTGCATCGCCGCCACCGCTTCGGACAGGGGGAATCCCCGGCACACGTAAGGATCGATCTTGCCCTCGACCGCCAGGTCGTAGATGGCCTGTTTGTTGGCCGCTCCTCGGTCAGGATAGAGACGTCCGTACTCTCCGGCCCGCACCCCGATGACCGACAGTTGCTTGATAAGGATCAGGTTGACCGCAGCCTGGGGCCAACGGCCGCTGGTGAAACCTATGGTCAGGATGCGGGCGTCGAGGTTGACCGAGCGCATCGACTCGTCGAACACGTCGCCCCCGACGGGGTCGTAGACCACATCGGCCCCCCGCCCGCTGGTCAAGGCCTTGACCTCGTCTCGAAAGCCGCCCAGGGACCCGTCCGGCATCGTGTAGTTGATCACGTGGTCGGCGCCACGCTCGGCTACCACCGCCAGTTTGTCGTCGCGGCCACCGGTACCGATGACGTTCGCCCCCAGGTGTTTACCGAGATCGACCGCAGCAAGGCCGACACCGCCGGTGGCCCCGTGGACCAGGAGATTCTCCCCCGGCTGGAGGTTGCCCCGGCACACCAGCGCCACCCAGGCCGTGAGGTAGGCGGTCTGGAACGACGCCGCGGCGGCGTAGCTCATCCCGGCCGGCATGAGCTGCACCTGGTCGACGGCGACGTTGATGGCCTCGGCGAATCCACCGGTGCGAGTACTGGCGATGACCTGGTCGCCTTCGGCATAGTCCTCGACCCCGGGGCCAACGGCCACCACGTCACCCGCGGCCTCACCTCCGGGGGCGAAGGGCAGATCCGGCTTGTGCTGGTACTTGCCCTGGATCATCAAGATGTCGGGGAAGTTGACCGCACAGGCCTTGACCGCGATCTGGACCTCGCCTCGTTGGGGTGGCTCCAGCGTCACAGTGTCGTTGGTGACGGTGGTGATGTCGTCGTCGATGGTGTGGCAGCGAACGGTGTGGATCTTGGGCATGGCTATTCATTGTGACGTTCGCTCAGCACCGAATCGAACTCGGATCCCGGTCACGCCATTATGGCCGGCATCTCAGCAGCATCGAAGGCCCGGTTGTAGTGTGCTGGCATGTCTCCATCAGAGATCGTGACCGCCTTCATACGTGCCATCGAGGCCAAGGACGTGCCAGCGGCCGCGGCCCTCGCGGCCGAGGACATCTCCTACGAGAACATGCCCATGGCCCCGATCGTCGGCAGAGAGGGTATGTCGGCCACGCTTGAGGGTTTCCTGAAGTCGGCGTCGGAGGTCGACTGGCAGATCGTTGACCAGTGGGAGGTGGGGTCAACCGTGCTCAACGAGCGCCTTGACCGCTTCAAGATCGGTAACGGTTGGCTTGAGCTCCCCATCGCCGGCGTATTCAAGGTCAATGACGAGGGCCTTATCACGCTGTGGCGAGACTACTTCGACATGGGTAGCTACCAGAAGCAGTTCGCCGAGCTGACCGCCTCGTGACCGATCCCATCGTTGACAAGACATTTCCGCTCAGGGAGTACCTGGATTTTTCCATTGAGGGCGGCGACGGCCGGGCCAGCACCTCGTTGAGCCTGGATGACCAGCATCTCAACCCCAACCAGGTGGCCCACGGGGCCGTGGCGTTCACCCTGATGGACACGGCAATGGGCGCGGCGGTGATGTCGGTGGTCGACGAGGGCCAGTTCTGCGCAACGATCGAGGTCCACACCCGCTTTCATCGCGGCGCGAGTAAGGGCACCTTGACGGCCGAGGCGTCGGTGTTGACCGCGGGCCGACGGGTCGTGCATCTCGAGGCCCGAACCGTTGATGACGACGGTCGTCTGATTGCTTCGGCCACCGCCAGCTTCGCCGTGATCAATCCGGAGGCCCCGTGACCGAGACGCTGTTGTTGATCAGCAACGAGGCCGGGGTCCGCCAACTGAGGTTGAACCGGCCCGAGAAGCGCAACGCGCTGTCCCAGGCCCTGCGCGCACAGCTCGTCGCTGCCCTCGGCGATGCCGCCGCTGACGACGGGGTGGCGGCGGTGGTGATCGCCGGGGTAGGCCAACATTTCTGCGCCGGGTTTGATCTGGCCGAACTGGCCGACGCCCCCGACCCGGCAACGGTGTTCGCTGATGCCGGGCACTACCACTATGCGGTGCACACCTTCGCCAAACCCTTGCTGGCAGCAGTCAACGGCAGTGCCATGGCCGGCGGGCTCGATCTGGCCCTGATGTGTGACCTGAGGATCGTTTCCCGCGACGCCACCTTCGGCCAACCCCAGGTCCGTCACGGCATACCCGCCGCCTACGATCTCATGGCAGGTGTCGTCGGCGACGCCCACGCCCGCCGCCTCTCGTTGACCGGACGGATCATCGACGCCGACGAAGCGTTCCGGATCGGCCTTGTCGGCGAAGTCGTCGATGGCGCCGAACTGGATCAGGCAGCGCAGGTCCAGGCGGCGGCCATTGCCTCCTACCCCAACATCGCCTCCATGAAGCGCCGATTCCTCGACGCCCAGCCCACCCTGTTCAGGCCTGCCGATTAGCGGGCCAGGATCGCCCGGCGGCCTGCGACATAGGTGGCGCTGACGCCGAGGTCGTCGTCGAGCGCGACCAGGTCGGCGCGCATGCCAACCGCGATGACACCCCGGTCGTTACAGCCGAGCGCCTTGGCCGGATTGCTGGATGATGCCCAGACAGCGTGTTCGAGCGGCACGCCGATGTCGTTGACGGCATGGCGCAGTGCTCGATCCATCGTCAGGCTGCTACCGGCCAAGGTCCCGTCGGCAAGGCGCGGCGCTCCGTCGACGAGCGAGATACGGCCAGGTCCCAGACGGCCGGTCTGCCACGCCGCGGCGTCGGTGACGAGGATGACACCATCGGGGCCCTTGGCCCGCCACGCTGCCCGAAGCACTGCCGGATGCACGTGAACAAGGTCGGCGATGACGGTGATCGTCAGCCCTTCGGCCGACAGAGCGGCCCCGATCGGTCCCGGTTCACGGTGGTGAAGCGGGGTGCAGGCGTTGAAGCAATGGGTGAACAGTGACGCGCCGGCGTCAACCGCGGCCAAGGTTTGTTCGTAACTGGCAGCGGTGTGGCCAACGGCGACCCTGACCCCCCGCCCGACCAATTGCTCGATGGCCTCCACCGCGTTGGAGCGCTCAGGACCAAGCGTCATGATGGCGACGTTGGTATCGAGTTCGTTCAACCAGTCGAGGTCGATCGGCCCGTCGGGAACGCCGACATGGGCCCCCGGTCGTAGGCCGAGATAGGGGCCCTCCAGGTGGACACCGGCGATGTTGGGGCGAGCAGGTTCCCGGTCGGTGTTCGTGGTGTCGGCCCACCGGCGGAGGAAGGCCAACCGTTCCTGGTAACGATCAAAGGCCATGGTGATGAGGGTCGGACACCAGGTTGTGACCCCTTGGGCCAGCAGCATGGCGTCCATGGCCCCTTGATCAGCGATCGTCATTGTTGCCACATCGATGTTGCGGTGTCCGTTGACCTGCAGATCGACAAAGCCGGGAACCAGCACTTCATGGTCCGGAGTCCGGTCGCTCGGCTCGATCACCGTGATCACACCGTTCTCGACGTGCACGGTGGCGGCGATGATGCCGTCGGGTGTAACGACGCGTCGAGCCGTGATCACACCGTCGGCAACAGTGGACGGTGTGATCACGGCAGCGGAACGGTCGAGGGCTTGCATCGTCCGGCCTTCCAGCGCGCTCAGCGCGAGCCCAGGGGCAGGCTCATGGTGACCCTGGCCCCGCCCAGGGGGCTGTCGGTGATGCCCAACTCGCCGTTGTGCACCCGCATGACCTCGCGGGCGATGGCCAACCCCAGCCCGGCCCCGCCCCGCTGACGGTCGCGGGCCTCGTCCACCCGGGTGAAACGATCGAGTACCCGCTCCCGCTGGTCGGCGGGGATGCCCGGGCCGTCGTCGTCGACGTCGATCACCGCCTGATCGCCGTCACGGTGCAGGGTTACCGTCACCTGACCGGCGGCGTGGCGGGCGGCGTTGTCGACCAGATTGCGTAGGGCTCTGGCCACCAGGGCTCCGTCGGCAACGACGCGCACCGGATTGGCAACGTCGGCGCTGACCGGGGTCAGGTGGGGGCGTGCCGCCTCGGCCGCGACCAGGTCGTCGAGATCAACGTCCTCACGGGTTTCGGCCCCGGTTTCATCGAGCCGACTCAGCGCCAACAACGAATCGATCAGATGGCCAAGGTGCTCCTGCTCGACCAGTACGGTGGCGGCGGTGGCCTCCCAGTCGGTTCGGTTGGGGTTGGCTGCTGCCACTTCGAGCTGGGCCCGACTGGCGGCCACCGGGCTCCGTAGCTCATGGGAGGCGTCGGCGATGAACTGGCGTTGGCGGGTTTGCGCCGCTTCGAGCCGTCCCAACATGTCGTTCATCGTGGCGGCCAGATCATGGATCTCGTCGCGGGCGGCGTGGACCGGCAGCCGATCACCGATGTTGGCGGCGGTAATGGCCCGGGCCTGGCGGGTGATGGCGTGAACCGGGGCCAAGGCCCGACTGGCGGCCAACCAGGTCGTCACCGCGATGACGACGATCAGGGTCGGCACGGCAACAACCAGGAATCGGCGCATCGTGTCGAGACTGTCGGTCACCGGCTGCAACGGGCTCGACACCCCGATGGCCAGCGAGGTGCCGTTGCTCAGGGTGACGGTTTGAGCAATCCCGTAGGCGTCGTTGCCGACGGCAACCTCGTGGGGGTCCCCGGCGGGTTGCGGGCCTTGCGAGAATGTCACGGCGGCTCCACTGGGATCGAGCAACTCGCCGGTCAGAGGATCGATCTGAAGCAACTCCACGCCACTGACCGGACCAAGGTTTGGATCCAGCGCCGGACCGACCACCACCGACCCACCGATGGGTACAGCCTGCAGATCCGAGAACATGCCGTCGAGGAGGCGGGACATCTCCTCATCGAGGGGGGCGAGCAGGGCGTCGAAGTATTCCTGGTCGGATATCTCGTTGCCTTGATCGTCGAGATAGAAGAAG
>Ga0316192_10001226_pt1 | contig 18865 bp, 16 predicted proteins | sample MerIslwburrow_MG_FD_204931 | JGI IMG/M metagenome (GOLD analysis project Ga0316192, IMG submission 204931) | Coastal sediment microbial communities from Maine, United States - Merrow Island worm burrow | ecosystem: Environmental > Aquatic > Marine > Coastal > Sediment | place: USA: Maine...
GACGGGAGAGGGGTCGATACCGCGGGCGGCTTCGTACAAAAACAGAGCACGGGCCCCGAAAGGGATCTGCAACTGTTCCAGGCTCAGGGCGGTGAACTGGAACACCCGGGTGAGGTTAAATTCCCGTAGTCGGCGCAAATCGGCTGCTTCGATGCCCGGCACCAGACTGATGGGTAGCGGTGCCAACAGCGATTTTTCTTCGCCGGCACCGACAATGTACTCCCCATCGGGTTTCACCAGGCGGGTGGCCACCTTGGCCACCAATTTGTTGGGGCCGACCGACCAGATGGGATCCAGGCCGAGATCTTTTTTGACCTGTCGGCGCAATCGCCAGGCGACATCCACGGGGGGCCCGAAAAGACGGGCGGTGCCGGAAACATCCATAAACAGGTGTCCGTCGGCTTCGCCGGTTTCGATGAGCGGGGAGTATGGCAAGGTCTGCTTGAGCAACGCCCCCATGGCGTGTTCATAACGGTCCGGGTGGGGCGGCAGGATTTCGGCATTTTTGCACAAACGAACGGCCCGGCGCAATGCCATACCTTTGCGGATGCCGTTCCGATACGCTTCTTCGCTCATATCGTAAACAGCCGCCCGGGCCGCCCCCTCGGGTGCAATGATCACCGGTCTGTCCTTCAGCCGGCAATCCACCACCCGTTCCACCGCCACGGCGAAGTCGGCGACATTTAGATGGATGATGGAACGGTCATAAGCGTTCACCCTTAACCTTCTTTTCCCATTATTCCTCTTTCTATCAAGAGATTGATGAGTCTTACCGCATTCCGGGGGGCCTGGGCGCGGACATGGTTGTTGAAAAAAATGACGCCGCTGCTTGCCTGCCGGGCCATTTTTGCGATGTGGGTATCCGCCCACCGGCGCAATTCATCATCCCCATAGTCATAGTCGAATTGCTTTTGCATGTTACCGGAGCGCCAACCCTTGGCGTTGCGGCCGTGAAAGCGGATATAGAAAAGCCCGGGATTGGTGACGATATCGAGTCTCGGAAACAGTCCCGGTAAATCCGGTTCATCCACTGTAACCAGGGTGGTGCGGCGTCGCTCGAGTTCGGCAAAGACCCGGTCGGTGGCCCAGGATGCATGGCGAAACTCCACCGCCAGGGGCAGGCCGTCCAGTTCGTCTAAAAGGGCGGCCAGATAGCGGCGGTTTTGGGGTGCGCGCACAAAAGACGGCGGAAATTGCAGCAAAACTGCTGTCAGTTTGCGGGCCTGTATCAGCGGGGCGATGCCGTCGCGGTACTGAACCGCCTGTCCCCGCCACTGGCCGGGGTCGATTTCGTGAGTCAGGGTGCGGGTCAGTTTGGCGGCAAAGCGAAAATCGGCCGGTGCCTGCCGGTGCATTCTTTCGAGTGCACGTGCCTTGGGCATCTGATACCAGGTGAAATTCAGCTCGGTGATCGGAAAATTTTGGGTGTACAAGGGCAGCATATTGCCCGATTTCGTCCCCGGCGGATAAAATCCGGCATCAGCCCACTCCGCATACGAGTAGCCACTCGTGCCGACCCACAGTCGGCAATCGTGTTTGGGTGTTTTCGTGTTCATTTATGTCTTTTCAGAATTCCAAATTGATTTCACCGCAGAGGCGCCGAAGACGCAAAGATAGTTCTCTTATTTGATTTGCCGTTGAGAGGACGGCAAATCAAAAACAATCTGCCGTGCGGACCATTGTAACGATGATTCATTCAATTCGTTTTCGTTAAACTCCCCAAAAGCGGAAGTTTTTTCCTTCCCGTTCTCTCAACGGGAAGGAAAAAAACCTTTTCTTCCTCTGCGCTCTCAGCGTCTCGGCGGTGAGATTTGATTTTTTATCGTGTAGCATAGACCACCAATACTCATTTTATCCCATCCGGCCCGCGCTGAATGCCGATGACCTTACCCTGGAGCAGGATTTCGTCGAAGCCGTAACGCAGGGGCGCGTAGTCGGTATTTTCCGGACGCAATTCGATATATTTTTTGCGCAGGAAGAAACGTTTGACGGTGGCCTCCTCGTTGTTGATGAGTGCCACGACGATCTCACCGTTTTGGGCGTACTGTCGGGGTTCACAAATCGCCAGGTCGCCGTCCAGGATTCCGATATCTTTCATCGACTGGCCATTAACACGCAGGGCAAAGAGATTTTGGCCGCGGAAGACGGCGGCGTCCAGCACCGCGCTGCCGTCCCATTCCGTCTGAGCGTACATCGGCAGACCGGCGGTGACACGGCCGATGACCGGGACCTCCCGCCAGCGTTGCGATGCCGACGTTTCGCGGGCCCGGTTTAAAAGATGGACCGTACGACTGTAGCGTCCCTCCCGTTTCAGGTAACCTTTCTCCTCCAGCGCTTTGAGAATTTGAGCGATGGCGGCATGGCTGACTCCCTGCTTCGCGGCCGCCTGACGCAAACTAGGAACCTGTCCGTTGGTTGTGATTTCATGCTGCAGATAATCCAAAACACGCTGTTGCTTTGCCGTTAATGCCGGTTGCATGGAAACCTCCAATCAGCGACCACCAGCAGAGCTAGGGGGATGAGGATGGCACCTTGAAGGGGCCGTGGCCACCTCTGCTGGTGGCCGCTGATTTTTAAAAAGAATTTTTTGATCTCTGTTTAATTCCCAATATAATCAACCATAATGTAAATGTCAATGTAAAAATAAATGTAAAATTTATGCGGGGAGTGTAAAGTGCAGCAGGTCGATAACATCTGTCAGAAGCTCAATGTCAAAAGTCACCGTGAGGCAGCCGATAAGGCTAGGACGCTTGGATTATTGTGAAGGGGAGACGAAAATGCAGAAGTCAAAGAAAATTATTATTGAGATTACTTCAAAGCCAGGATAGGCCGCGCCAAAAAGAAAGGGCCGGACATCTGAATGCCCGACCCATTTATTACTCCACGAAAACCGCCTATCCTATGTGATTAACGGCGCCATTTGAATTCATCCCGCCGGTTTTCTGCACGGCCCCATTCCGTTTCATTTGTGGCCGCAGGCATGGAATAGCCAAAGGACGAAGCCGCAATTCGATCCCCTGAGATGCCCTGATCGAGCAGGAATTGCTTGGCAGCCATCGCCCGCTTATCGCCGAGTACTTGGTTGTACTTCTCGGTGCCCAGGTTGTCGGTGTGACCTCCAATTTGTACGGTAATGTCGGAATTCTGTTTCATGACGTCCGCAATTAGAACAAGGGAAGCGAAAAATTCGGGCTTGAGATCGGATTTGTCGAAGTCAAAGTAGATGTTGTCAATGAGCCAGCAACCCCTGTCGTTCACCGGCGCTCCCATAGGTGTATTGGGGCACTGATCGATATCATCGGTAACACCATCCCCATCGCTGTCCCCCGGCTTGGGCGGCGGAACAACTTCGGCTTTTTTCTCGACTTTGGTCAAAAAGACGGCCTCAACCCAGTCCGCCAGGTTTTGAGGGGTATCCAGATTTTTGGCAGTCTGGTAAAAACCGCAGCCACCGACATCGGCCATTTCCTTCATTGTTACAACTGATTCGGGGAGGCCACCGCCGACCAGCACCGGATAGACGCAGACGTTTTCTCCATAGTTGTCTTTGATCCCCTTGACGGCAGTTACGGGATCGGTGCCCTTGTATTGTCCGTCGCCCACAAAAATCAGCGCCGTCTTGCCTTGAAGGAGAATCATGCCCTCTTACCTGGCAAAAGGTACCCAGTACTGAGTCATTTCTTTTAACATTTTTTGATTGTCGGCATCTGATAAAAAGCTATTTGCTGATTCTAACAGCTCGGTATCGTCTTTTCTGACACCCCAGGCCAAATTTTCTCTCGTTAAAAGGGCAAACAGGGCCGTCAATCCTTTGTCTTCATTTTCAGAGGCTATATAGAGAATCATGGGGGCATCATAGATAAACATATCAATATCTTTGTCGATCACAGCCTCGGCAGCAGCTTGCGGTGATGAAAATATTTCTTTTTTGACGTTGCTAAAACGTTCGTCTACGAAATATTCACCAAATGTGTTTTTAACAACCCCGATACCCGAGCTTGTAGCTAGAGAAAAAACACCGGTGCTGAAACGAACAGAATCTTCCCTGCGAATTAATGCCATCTGTCCACTTTCCAAATACCTTCTGGTGAATGCAATTCTGACTTCTCTTAGGGGGGTCTGAGTCATCCCGGACATGATGATATCAGTTCTGTTTTCCAGCAAAGCCGGTATCTGATCCTCCCATTCAAGCTCAACAAATCGCAGGGATTTACCTAAATGTTTGGCAAGTTCTTTTGCAAAATCAGCCTCCAGGCCGATGATCTTCTTTCCCTTTTTGAAGATGAGCGGCGGTGCATTCGGCGTAACCCCAACACGCAAAATATTGATGTCAGGTTCAATTTCGGTAGATTCTGCCGCCTTTTGGTCGGTTAATGCACATCCCGTAATGAAAGATAAGCTTGCGACAAAGAAAATCAGAACCCCTAGGTGTTTGATGTTCAATTTCTTTGGCATTCTTTTTGTCCCTCCGATTCGATCTGTTCACCATATCACACACTTTAACCCCAATCGAGTTAAAAAATTATTGGGAGTTATTAGTATAGTTGGCTGGAGGCCGGGAGGCTGGAAAGCCTGGAGGTTCACAAATATTACTTCTCCAGCAACTCCCGGGCATGATCCAGTGTCGTCTGGGTGATTTTCTCGCCGCCCAGCATTCTGGCGATTTCGCGGTAACGATCTTTTTTGCTTAGCGGCTGAATGGCAGTTCGGGTTCGGCCTGCATTAACTTGCTTGGTGATGCTGAAATGACGCTTACCGAATTTTGCGATTTGAGGCAGGTGGGTAATGCAAATAATCTGGTGATGGTGCGCCAGTTCGCGCAGTTTACGGCCGACCACTTCGGCCGTACCACCACCGATACCGGCATCGACTTCATCAAATACGATGGTCTCCACCGCACCGGTCTCAGCCAAAATGGCTTTCAATGCCAGCACCACCCTGGAAAGCTCACCGCCTGAAGCAATGCTCGCCAGTGGCTTTAATTCTTCCCCGGGGTTCGGTGCAATCATAAAAGTGGCACGGTCAACGCCGGTTTCAGTGATGGTATGATGGTCGGATGTCAGATAAATGCTTGCTTTCTCTTTCGGTGCGATGGGCCGCAGGATCACCTTAAAATCGGTATGAGGCATATTAAGGGAGTTTAATTCTGCGACCACCTTCAGTGCGAAATTATCGGCCGCCTTTTCCCTTTTTTTCGAAAGCTGCATCGATCTGTGCTTCAGTTGGGTATGTAATTTAGATAGCTGATCCTCCACATCTTTTATTTGTTCGCTTATATTTTCTACCTTAAATAGCTCCTGATCGATAACTTCCAATCGGGAGAGAACGTCTTCAAGCGAACCGCCGTACTTACGTTTAAGTTTGTTGAGTGTGTCGAGCCGTTCTTCAACAGTTTCAAGCCGCTGTTCATCCATCTCTAGTAGCTGTAGATGCGAACGCAGTTCTTCAACCATGTCCTCGATTTGATAAGCAGCCGTGCCCAGGGAATCGGCCTTGGCGGCCAGCTGGGTATCAATCCGGCCGGCATTTGTCAGATTTTTTTTTACTTCCAATATTCGTTCGATGACAGATCCCGACGATCCGTAAAGTTCTTCAATGCTGGTATATACCGTCTGATAAAGCGTTTCCGCATTTTTCAGACGCAATCGTTCGCTGTCCAACTCGGTGTCTTCTCCCACGATCGGATTGGCTGCGATGATTTCTTTTTTCTGAAATGTAAGCAGCTCGATCTGTTCGGCCCGGCGCTGCCTGATGGTATTCAGACGATCGAGTTTCTCGACTAACGGCAGAATCTGATGATAGTTGTCATAGGTTTGCCGGCGCAACGCCATCAAGCCCCCGAATTGGTCAAGTATCGCTAGGTGTTGATCTTCTTTCAACAGACCCTGGTGGGCATGCTGGCCGGAAATACTGGCCAGATTTTCGGTGATGTTATTTAGCAGCCCGATCGTCGCCAGGCGGCCGTTAATATAGACTCTGTTGCCGTCGGAGCGTGCGATGATTCTTCTGATCAAAAGTCCTTCACCCGGATCATAGCCATGCATGGAAAGGGACTCGGCAATGCTTCCGGATGGTGAAATTTGAAACAGTCCTTCCAACTCGGCGGTTTTGGCACCGGTGCGCACAAGATCGGCCGAGGCCCTGCTTCCGAGCAGCAGATTGACGGCACTGAGGATAATCGATTTGCCGGCACCGGTTTCTCCGCTTAAGATGGTGAGGCCGGCGGAGAAATTGATTTTAAGATCGTCGATGATGGCAAAATTGCGAATGGAAAGTTCTTTAAGCATTATCGATATTTAACGCAAATAAACCCTGATATCAAGCCTGGGTTTCTCTGCGAAATATATTACACAATGCCCCATCCATGTAAACCCTAACATTACAAGCTCAAGTATAAGAAATAGAATTTCAGAACGATTCGCCCGAAATCCATTATTTTTGACGCAACCACAGACATTTGTGTTGCATCAGATTTTACGACACGTCAGTAGTTCTGAAATTTTGCTAACCGCTTTTATCCGCCAGCTTGTTCAGAGCCTCACCGCTTAACCGATATAGGATCCATTCTTTCATGGGGCTGGCGTCAAGATTTTCGTAGGTCCTGATCGCCGGTGTGTTCCAGTTTAAAACCGACCATTCGAAGCGGCCGCAGTCTCTTTCTCTGGCTAACGCGGCAATATGGGCCAGCATCTTGCTACCGAAGCCTTTGCCGCGGTGCGCCGGCTGGACATAGAGATCTTCAAGATATATTCCCGGTTTTCCAACGAAAGTTGAAAAATTATGGAAAAAAAGTGCAAAACTGATCGGAAGGCCCTCATATTCTCCTATCAGGGTTTCGGCGAACGGGCGTTCACCAAAAAGGGTTTTACGGATGTCGTTTTCCGTTGCAGCGACTTCATGAGAAAGATGTTCATATTCGGCCAGCTCCTTTATTAAAGATAGGATGACAGCTGCGTCCTCCTCCATGGCTGGTCTAATTTTAAAGGTCGATGTTGTCGACAAATCCACCTCCTGAATTCATGGTTTAATGCAATAAACCTTCAGCTTCCTTTCCCGCTGGTTTCCAGGCCAGAGACTGGATTCTTAAAACTGCACGGCATCAACGCTGCACACTTGCCACAGATATGGGTGCTTTGCGGAAGTTCGGAAAAATAGTCCATAGTGCGGCGATTTTCATTCAGGCGATCCCAGCAGCTTTTGCGCTCGAAGCTGTCTTCACTGAGCGCTTCCACCGGGCAAGCCTTGATACAATTGCCGCACTCTTTACCGGCTTTATGCAGGCAGGCTTCTTCGGTCTGAATAAGAGGATGTTCTCCCAGTTCAACCTCACTTACCAGACTACCCAGACGGCCGGTGCACCCAACGGGCGTGATCAGCATGTGGTGGATGCCGAAGCGGCCCAGGTTCACTATATGCGCCAGATGCTTATGAGACCAGCGCGCCATCAATTTGGCCTCATCAAAGTTATGGGTGGCCGGTGTCAAACCGGATTTAAATCCTTTCTCTGCCAATAATTCCTCCAGGGCCTGGCTCAATCGATTGATGAGGTCATTGGTCTGAACATAGGCAACCCCCCAATTTCGGCAGGGACGGTCCCCTTCTCGATTTTCTTTTACCAATTCCTTTTTAAATGGAATGTAAAATACAATGACGGACTTCGCCGTGGACAGAAGATCCCGCGGGTGAAGGTGATCGTCTGCCGCAATCTGCGGTAATCGATCGAAGCGTGAATCGATGGGGGCGGTGGCCAACAGGGGTGTCTGCCACCAACCGTCTCTCCCCAGCCGACCGGGTTCCCGCTCCACGAAATTCTCTGCGAATTGGCGCAATGCATCAACCGTGACAGGATGACTCATAGGTGAATTCCTCCCCGTACCCGTACAAAATTTAAAATCCTATTTAATCCAAACGGGTTATCTCTGCAACCTATAAATCAATTTTCTGATGCCGGAAAGACGCGTACTGCTGCTGAGTGGCCCAAGGCAAAGCGGTAACACTACACTGGCGCGTGAACCGGAATCCGGTCAAACAGAATAATGATCGGAGTTTTATCTTGAAATAGCTCCAAAAATAACGTACATTTTTGGAGCTATGTTTAAGAGAGAGATAAATCCCACGAAATCAAAGAGTTATTTTCTATTTGGACCACGGCAGACTGGGAAAAGTACCTTTGTAAAATCATTGATCAGTCACAAAGACTTATATGTCGACCTGTTGCCCCAGCGAAATTTCTTGAACTATGCCAAAAACCCCGGAAGGTTGCGCGAAGAAATCCTTGCCCATTTAAGACGTTATGATGATCCTCTGTGTCGGGGAACAACTTGGAGGCTTGAAGAGCTTTATTAAGGACAATCCAGGCATCCCGGCTTACGTTTTGGGGGCCGGGCAAAGCAGACGGAGGTTGCATGACGATATTACCGTCATAAACTGGGACGAATTTATTCTTGAAGAATTGGAAGTATTTGAATAAAGGAGCAGGGCTTGTAAATCGGAAAAACAATCCGTCCAAACAGGAGCCGGGCTGCTGCAGCACTTCTTACGGCTGTCATTTTCAATTTTATGCATGAATCCTGAAAATCTTTTAAGTTTGGACCGTGGCAACCTTAATAGTTGGAAATTGAGGGGACATTAAAATAGAAGGTATGCGAAGACAAAAAACGATTGCCCGCGTCAAGATATCATTTGAGTATCACTGCGCTTAACCCACTGTTTAAATTAAAGATACATAGCAGATGCATGCAATCCAACCCTATGCAAACTTTTAGCTACGCTCAACTTACCCAAAAAATTCACCATCCATACAAAAATTAGAATTGACAAACAAATTCATCTTCCAATATAGAGTGCTAACTATTTTCGCTTGTTTCGCTTTCAAAAAGCCTCTTCTTATCATTTCATTTCCGGACTCACTTATGATTAAAAGAAATCTCATAATAATTATGGTGCTCGCTGGCGTTGGTCTAATTTATTTCCAAGCGGAAGCTAAAGCCTCGGATTTAGAAAAAATCCCCAGTGGCAGCCCAAATCCTACAGCTGCTTCTGACACGGCGCGCTTAAATCCTAAAGAACCCGCTGGGGAGCGGATAGGAGAATTTTCAAAAGGCTATCAAAAATGGCAGACTTATGTCTCTGCCGCAGGGTTCGATAAGGGCAAAGGGGAGATGTATGCCTTTCATTTAGGCTATGGATACTTTTTTATGGACGACTTTTCGGTCAACATTGATGTGTTGGGTAGCTATATCCGCTCCGGAATCGACGACAACGGTGTTGCGGCCGGCCTGGATCTGATATTGCGACAACATCCGATTAAAGGCCCTGACAACCGGTGGTCTCTTTATTTAGAACTGGGTGCGGGTCTTCAGCAGCAATCCACAAATTTTGCAGGTAATCGCAAGTTTAATTTCCGGCTTCTGGGCGGTGGTGGCGCAACCTTTCGGGTGGCAGAAAACGCTCGACTCATGGCGGGCATGCGTTATTTCCACGTTTCTGACGCCGGTATCGAGGGTGGTGGCGGCGGTTTCGACGGATTACAGTTTTACGCCGGCAGCATGTTTCCTTTCTAACCCCCACCCATTGGATCAATGTCGCCGTTCAAACTTTGTGCTTACTTTTCAGTACCTGCAATTCAGTCATAGCGTATGTACTTTTCATATTAGAAACGGTAACCGATTTCAATCATGTGCAAATTTAAGCCCGGGTTAGAGTCGTAGAAAACGAAATTGGACATGTGCTGAAAACGATAACCAATGACACAATGACGGACAAAATTTAAATCTATGCCGATGTGTGAGGTAAATTGGATGGGTCCTCCGAGATCTTCATCCCCGAATGTGTGCTTGCTGATAACTGTCGGGTTGACACCCATGAGAATGCTGATTTTGTCTTTGAATCCGGTAAAATTGAGGCCGGGCCCTATCGAGCCCACGAAACCCGATTCACCGCCGCCTTTCAACAAACCTGCGTTTGCTTCTATGTATGTGGTCAGTGACCAGTTAGAAGCCAAATTCCAAGACCAGAGCAGATTCCAGGTCGCAAAGCCCTCGTACTGGGTAAAATCCTCTTCATTGCGATGGTCTGATATTCCACCGCGAAGCCCAAGCATTTGCAAGTCCAAGGCCATTGCCTCAGAAGAGAGAAAACCCCAGACAATCAGAATCGTCACTATGGTTGCCCAGAAAAATGTCCTCACCATGCCAACCCATACAAATTATACTCATCAAAGTTATTCATAGAACCGTTGAATTTAAAACTCATTTGAAACCTTATATAACGAGAGGGTATCTTGCCTAAAATTCAAATATAACGGAACTGCTAACGCATTGAGAGACTGTCTATTCGAAAACCGGTCAATAGCCCACAGAGTTTCCCGTATACGCTGCGGGTGGGGAGTTCGTAGGCAAGTCTATTGTTAATAGATAATTTGATGGTTGTGCACTAAATTAGGCTTACCAAGTCCTAATTGAAGTACGACAAGCCCATCTTCATCTATATTGGCGGTTCTAACCCTATCATCTAAAGGCAACTCGGAGATAATTTCATTGACGATTTGATCAACCGTATTTGGATTATGTCTATCTGAGTTATCAATGGTTTAAGATTTGATCAAGACGGATTTTTACTGTCTTTCGTGAAATCCCCAGTTGTCTGCCGATCTCTGTATCAGGCAGGCCTTTTGCTTTGAGTCTTTTAAGATCTTCATAAAACTGCGGTGAAAACATGCGCGCTCGTGCCTGGACATCATAGGGCAGTGCATAATAGGTGGCCAATAATTTTTTTCTGAAACCCGGATTTGATTCAGCGTAATCGAGAACCCTAGACGACGCCGGCAACAGCATTAGGTCAAAAACCAAAAGTACGAATTTGTTGAAACATGTTAGCCCCGGTTATAAATGCTTCGCGATTGACTCATTTGCATCCCTTGAACGGATTTGCCGGAGGTGTCACTCAGCTTTATACGGCAAAGTGCGCGACTGCCAATTGATTCGCCGTTGGTTGTGGGATTCAATTGTTCCGCATATAGCCATAATTGCCGGGTTTGCCACAAGCTACGAGTCTAATTCGAATGAACTTTCTCTATGTTCGCGGGTAATTCAGCTTTCTTCACAAACGAACGCTTTACTTGCCTTTTCAGACCCGCGAGCGTTTTGAGGGGCCAATCCTTCTGCAGATGATTGGTGAGCCAATCGGGAAAGATGCCGTTGGGTTCTGCGTGGGCCTCCACGATCACGCGACAGCGATTTGGCCCCAGCGGGAAGATTGCATAGGTGCCATAGTGAACCGAAGCCCGCACACCAATAGTTCTGGGGCCGCGCTTATCTTTGCCGGAAGCCACGTCGATACGAACGGCGCCTTTATTATCGCTATAGACGCGTCCCTTCAATATGAAATCTCGGTCGCTGACAGGCCAAGGCATATCAAAAGCCTGGTAAGCCACGAAGCGATTGGATTTATTCATTTCGATGATGTCGCATTTGCTGAGATATTTGACCCACTCCGTGCGCCGGTAACATGTGGTGACAACCCACACGAGCTTTTCAATGGGAGCATCGATAATGGTTTCGCCTTTTACAGCGTCGATATCAGAACCCGGCACTTCCCGTGTCCATATGGTAACGCCGTCTTCCTTGACCAAAAATTCCCAGGGCTTGGCCTCGGCAAAGGGTGCGCACATAAAAACGACGAGAAACCCCATCAAGATTTTCGAATTTCGATTTGTTGATTGCCCCATCATCACGATCCGGTCATATAACTTGTGCGCCCAGTTAACACCGACACTCACCTACATTTTAGCTAGTTCTGAATTGGATCTAAACCAAAATATTCTGCAAAAAACGCATTATATAAAATTTAGCGCGAATATTGAACCCCTATCGTTTCTCGGGACCGCAGATTCTGGCACGCGGGATTGGGGCCGGAGATATCTTCTATGAAATCGGAAATTTACTGAAATTTTTACAGATTTCATAGAATAGCGTTTTATCAATAATTGTACTATCACAAAAAAACTTACGTGGCTATAATGCGGTATAGATGAACGCATCAGCAATTTTATATCCGGAAGCAATTATTGATAAAATGGTGAACTGTACCGCGTTTATCGGCAAGTGAGAATGGTTTCGAAATTGGAAATCTCGGGGAAAGGCCGCAACTGTCCTAACTACGAGTATTATATGCTCCTTATAATAGCCGCGCCCGACGTACGCGATCATCTCAGTGATCGTGAAGTTTCAACTGTCCTCTTCCTTCCAGCCAGCATTGGGAGCATGGTTGGCGAACTTCCCCGGGCTCACGATATCTCAGAACAGTGGATACCCATTACCATTCAAGTATACAGCAAGTCAAGTCTAATATTAGGTTCCGCGAAGCGGTTCAGTTCAATTGGAAATCATAAAAATTCGGGCACTTAAAAAGTTAAAATAAATAGCAGATAGCAAATATCCGCATTTTTCAAAAAAGGCTGTATAATTTGAAATTTTTCCCGTTAGATGCGTATTGTGATATCCAATTATATCCTTCATTTCACAATCAGTGGGCGGTACCACTATATATTGTGGTAGCTCGATGGGCGGGAAAATCATAACCCGTTTAAACTTTGTTATGCAATCTATATATTTCCTCTATTTTAGGAGCAGCAATATACACTTGCTACAGAATGTGGATTGGACAAGAGAAATATACAATTCCAGGGAATTATAGGTTTGTTCAGCGAATCCTAACATTTTGATCCTATCGATATAGTTGATTAGTGAGGACAATCTGAATGCGGAATTATTTTAGAAAATAATATCTTTTGAATATTTGACGCAGTTTTCTTGTTACCCCCGCCGGCCATCCCAGAACTTCGAAAATAACTTTTGATCGACATTTATTCAAATCCTGCAGCTTCAGACATTGGGACCCATCTACAGTCAGCTGTTTAGCGGCGTTAATATTCTATGGGTTTGGAACCTTCCAGTCATTTGCAATATGTTATTAAACTGTTTCTGGTATATGACTATGAATAAGGTCCTTTAAAATTGAAAAGATGTTTCATTCCAAATTTTCTCATCATCTTGACCAAATGCCACATTGTGGTTATTGTGATATTATTTATAGACAGGCCACTGTTGTCGTTATAACCACCGATTTCTGTTTTCTTGCCTGATATGTTCAATGCCTGCCGCGGTCTTTCTCATAGACTCTTCATTATCAGTGAAAGCGAAGGGTAAATTTCGGGATGTTTATCTCATTTGCTGATATTTGAGAAAATAATACGTTCATATTAGATCTGACATCGTCTTCGGGTTTCAGGGAATCGGATAACGCCGGATCGGCATTCTTAAGGTTTCCTCCAACCGAAATAATGTGTCAGTGTCTCTCACGAAAGGAGGAAATGACAATGAATCATCTAAATCTGAAAACCAATGGTGGCGGACAAACCACTATCGAAAAAAGTAGAATTGAAGAATTTGAAACCGGCTTTCGAGGCAAGGTGCTTCCTGCCGGTGAGCATGGCTATGATCATGCACGAAAAATATGGAATGGCATGTTCGATAGAAAACCGGGGATTATCGCCCGATGCATCGGCACAAGCGACGTCATAAAGGCCGTTAATTTCGCCCGTGAAAACGATCTGGAAATCTCCGTGAAAGGCGGTGGCCACAACTCTGCAGGAAGCGCCGTGAGTGATGACGGTTTCATGATCGATCTTTCTCTCATGCGTCGGGTTATGGTGAACAAACAGGACAATACCGCCCAGGTGGATGGGGGGTGTCTGCTGGGGGATGTGGATTATGAGACCCAGCTTCATGGACTGGCTGTGTCAGCCGGCATCGTATCCCATACGGGTGTGGGAGGCTTGACATTGGGCGGTGGTTTTGGCTGGATCAGCCGCAAATATGGTTTATCTATCGACAACCTGATTTCAGCCGATCTTGTAACCGCCGATGGAAAAATGATCACAGCGAGTGCAGATGAAAATCAGGACCTTTTTTGGGGCATCCGCGGTGGCGGCGGCAATTTCGGCATCGTCACATCTTTCAAATTCAGGTGTGCAGCCATCGGCACCGAAGTATATTCGGGCTTGATTGTCAAAGATTTCGATAATGCCCGGCAATACATGCGGTTTCACCGTGATTATCTCAGAGAACTTCCAGATGAAATGACGGTATGGATGGCGATTCGGCAGGCTCCGCCCTTGCCCTTCCTGCCCGAGAGGGTGCATGGAAAGATGGTCGTTATCGTACCGTTTGTGTGGCTTGGAGAACCGGCAGAGGGTGAAAAATTGATCAAGCTAGTCCGGGAGACAACCGAGACACTGGGCGAGGGAATCGGCATGAACTCCTGGGTTGGCTGGCAATCCGGTTTCGATGGCCTGCTGGTACACGGCGCGCGGAACTACTGGAAATCTCATCATCTAAAAGATCTTTCCGATCCCTGTATCGATCAAATTATCGAGTTTACCGGTAAGCTGCCTTCTCCGGAATGCGAGGTGTTCATTCCGCATATGGAGGGGGCACCAAGCCGCGTAGCGGAGACCGAAACGGCTTTTGCCCACCGCAACACCCCCTTTGTTCTCAATATTCATACCCGCTGGCAAGACGCCTCCGACGACGAGAAGTGTCTGGACTGGGCACGGGAGTTTCATGAAAATACTCAGGAATTCGCCAGAGGCGTCTACGTGAATTTTCTGAGCCAGGAGGGTGAAGACAGAATCAAAGAGGCATACACCACTGAGGTCTGGGAACGATTGGTAAAGCTAAAAAACAAGTGGGATCCACAGAATCGTTTTCATTTGAACCAGAACATCAAACCTTCAGAAGCGTAGACATACAGAAAGGAAAAGGTCATGGATAAATTCAATTCAATGCCCAACATATCTGAAGATGACCTGCGTGTTGAGGTCAGGAAAGAGTATGCCAATGTGGCCCTTGATCCCCACAAGGGCTACCATTTTCACACCGGTCGGGATGCATTGGGTATTATCGGTTACGATGAATCCCTTCTTGAAGGGCTTCCTGAAGCAAACATCGCTTCTTTTGCCGGGACGGGCAATCCATTGATGCTGGGACCGATCAACACCGGAGACATCGTTGTCGACATCGGTTCGGGTTCAGGCATAGACGCTCTTATTGCCTCGAAACTGGCCGGGCCCGGCGGCCGGGTGGTCGGCATTGATATGACACCCGAGATGTTGAGCAGAGCGCAGGCAGGTGCAAAAGAGATGGGGGCGGCCAATGTTGAATTCCGCAAAGGTCTGGTGGAGGATTTGCCTTTGCCGAATGATTTCGCTGATGTTGTTATCAGCAATGGAGTTCTTAACCTAACGCTCAATAAAGCTGATACCTTGAGGGAGTGGGCACGAATTCTTAAACCTGACGGCCGCCTCTATATCGGTGACATCCTGGTTTCAAAGACGGTCCCCGAATCGGCAATGGATGATATCTCCTTGTGGACGGGTTGAATTGCGGGAGGCCTGCCGGGGGCAGAGCTTCTCAGCGCCGTGAGCGCTTCCGGATTTGAAAAGGCCGAGATTGTGCAAAAACACAATATCTTCGAAGGGGTTGCCAATCCATCCAGTGCGCTTGACTTTGGCACACAAGGTGTCAGCCTGCGGGCAAACAAGCATGGTTAATCAGGTAAAACGTTTATGCCCCATTATCATGGCAAAGATCGTAGAATTCATTCTTTTCAGGAATACCTGAGATACGTCAAAGGAAATGGGATAGATTTAAGAAAGTGGTTTCATTGGCCTGCAGCAAATCACCACGTTAGCAACATCCCAAAACTTAAGGTGAGCCAAACACTATCTGTGTTCGCCTGATAAATAAGTTGCCAATAGCCCGGGACGTGTTGCGCGTTAAGCAGATTAACAGACAATATAACAATGCGAAACGAAGAAATGCCATCTAAAAATTTTTATTGGATAATCACATGGAGGTGATTCACATGAGCTCAGAAGATAAACAAACAGCGTTTGACACCGATAAAGCTGAGGCATTTTCAGAAAAGCTCTTAAAGGCGCTCAATTTTGGTTCATTGTCATTGATGATGTCTATCGGTCATCGCACGGGGATTTTTGATGCCATGAGAGCGCTGCCCCCCTCGACCTCGGAAGAGGTGGCTAAAGCGTGCGGGCTGAACGAACGCTACGTCCGCGAATGGTTGGGAGCGATGGTCACTGCCGGGGTGATCGACGTCGACCCGACGAGCACAAGATATACGCTGCCGCCCGAACACGCCGCATTTTTAACCCGGGCGGCGGGTGCAGACAATTTCGCCGTTTTCACCCAGTATATCGGCCTGATGGGTTCTGTGGAGGATAAAATCGTCGAGTGTTTCAAAAAAGGCGGCGGTGTGCCGTATGACGATTTCCTGAGATTCCACGCCATAATGGCAGAAGACAGCGGGCAGTCGGTGCTTTCGTCGCTCGAGTCCCATGTGCTTCTGCTCGTGTCCGGCCTTACCGACAGGCTCGCTAAAGGCATCAGTGTTCTGGATATCGGTTGTGGTCGGGGACGGATCTTGAACCGGTTGGCCGAACTGTATTCGAATAGCAGATTCACTGGGATGGACATCTCCGTTGAAGCCATCGGCAAAGCGCGCGCCGATGCCTCCCAGAAACATATGGCGAATGTTGAATTCGTCGTCCGCGACCTGAGCGATTTCGGCGAGACAGCCGAAACGGAGGCATTTGATCTTATTACTGCCTTTGACGCCATACATGATCAGATTAAACCACTCAGTGTTCTAAAAGGAATTCAGCGGGCATTAAAATCCGACGGCGTTTTTTTAATGCAGGATATTCGGGGATCGAGCCAGGTTTTTAATAATGTCGGCCACCCGATCGGAACCTTCCTTTACACCATTTCGACCATGCACTGTATGACGGTTTCTCTATCCCAAGGTGGTGAAGGCTTAGGTGCCATGTGGGGTGAAGAAAAGGCGCGGGAGTACCTCGAAAAGGCTGGTTTTAAATCGATTGAGACAAACCAACTGGCCCACGACATACAGAACAACTGGTATGTGGCCAGAAAATGAGCCGATTGCAAACACATTAGAAAACCAAGCCAAGAAGGCATTTGAAGCCCTCAAAGACCAATCGGAAGGAGAACCAATCATGAAAGTAAAAACGTTAGCAGGTCTCGAGATTGAACTGAATCAGAACACACTTGATGGTTTGAAGATGCGCCTCCGAGGGCCAGTACTCTTGCCGGGCGACGTCGGTTACGAGGACTCCCGAACCGTCTGGAACGCTATGATCGATAGGAAGCCCGCGTTTGTCGTGCGCTGCATTGGTGTCGCCGACGTGATCGAATGTGTACAGTTTTCACGGGAATACAACCTTTTGCTCTGTATAAAAGGCGGAGGACACAACATCGCGGGCCTGGCCGCAAGCGACGGCGCCATGATGCTCGACATGTCACTCATGCGCGGCGTGTGGGTGGATTCGCAGAGAAAAGTCGCCCACGCGCAAGTTGGATGCCTGCTGGGTGATGTGGATCGCGAAACGCAGGCGTATGGATTGGCCGCTGTTCTCGGTTTCGTTTCACGCACTGGAATCACAGGTCTCACACTGGGTGGCGGATTCGGATATCTGACAAGGCGTTGGGGCTGGACGTCGGACAATGTTGTCGGGATGGATGTCGTGACCGCCGATTCACGACTTGTGCACGCAAGCAGCGAGGAGAACGAGGACCTCTTTTGGGGCTTGCGCGGAGGAGGTGGGAATTTTGGCGTCGTAACTGGCATTGACTATGCGCTCTACCCAGTCGGCCCCGAGGTCGTCGGTGGTCTCGTCGCCTGGCCCGCAAGCGAAGCGACCAAAGTGCTTGAATTGTACCGGACGCTCGCCGAAAAGGCCCCGCCAGAACTCACGCTTGTCGTGCTTATGCGCCCGGCACCCCCCGCGCCATGGCTGCCGAAGGACAAGCATGGAAAGCCGATTGTAGCTATACTTGCCTGCTTCAGCGGGAATCCCGAGCAAGGCGAAAAGGCCGTCGTCCCCATCAAGTCGTTTGGCAACCCAATCGGCGACGTTCTAGTCCGCCGGCCATACGTACAGTTGCAATCGCTACTCGACGCAACGCAGCCAAAGGGTCGAAGATATTACTGGAAAAGCGAGTACCTCTCACACATTGAGCCGTCCCTGTGCGAGAAAATAATTAAGCATGCCGCAAAGATCCCATCGCCTCACTCTGCCGTGATCTTGTTCCAACTCGACGGTACTCTATCCCGGCTCGAAGAAGATCACTCCCCCGTGGGCAACCGCGACGCGCGCTACGTGCTCAATTTGGCAGGTTCCTGGGAACACGCTGATGAGGACAAGGTAAACGTCCAATGGGCACGTGAGGCGTGGGCCGACATGAAGCAATTTTCGACCGGCGGCACGTACATTAACTTTCTGACCAAGGACGAAGGCCCTGAGCGCATCGAGGCGGCTCTTGGCAATGGACTGCAGCGACTCGCCGAGGTAAAGGCAAGATGGGATCCCGAGAACGTTTTCCGCACAAACCGTAACATCAAGCCTGTCTGAAAGATAGGAGCGTAGCTAACAGTTATTCGACATCCACAAAACTCCAATTGTTACCTTGCTTCTGCCAATATATAATAACGTGGAAGACCAAAGCTGTATATTAGCCACACCACGCCACAATTTTGAGCTTGTCCCAAGAGTGGATATTCCGGCAATTTGCAAACAAATTCGGATAGCCGATTTTTTTCGGGTTTGCACAGCTTTTATGAAATTTGGCGAATTGAAGATTGCTCCGCCTAATACACAACCCACATGAACCTTTCCCTATGTTTTAAACAGCACTTAGTCTACAATAAATTAAGGCCCAAAAAAGTGTGTATTGGGCATATTGGCCCACTTTTAAAACCTGGA
>Ga0316192_10001227_pt1 | contig 18864 bp, 13 predicted proteins | sample MerIslwburrow_MG_FD_204931 | JGI IMG/M metagenome (GOLD analysis project Ga0316192, IMG submission 204931) | Coastal sediment microbial communities from Maine, United States - Merrow Island worm burrow | ecosystem: Environmental > Aquatic > Marine > Coastal > Sediment | place: USA: Maine...
TTACATACCAGTTGAGGAAGTTTAAAACAATTTCATAATGCAATAAGGAAACTTTGCAAATAAGGATAAACCAAAGCAGTCATTATTGGGGATATAGCAGAAAGAAAGTGCCTTTTTTCTAATTAGCGCTAGTATTTTCCTTGATTCTTAATTTGTATATTTGTCCAAATTTCAATATCATTTGACCTTTAACAGCCCTAATCATGCATGCAATTCGGGATTCCCTTACGAAAATCATTGCGACTATAGGCCCGTCGTGTAATAACAAAGAGACGTTACAGAAAATGATCCTGGAAGGGCTTGATGTCTGCAGGCTTAATTTTTCCCATGGATCTTATGATGATCACGAACAATCCATCAAGATCATCAAACAGCTGAATAAGGAGATGGGGGCGAACATTGCCATTCTGGCCGATCTTCAGGGGCCAAAATTGCGGATTGGTGAGGTAGAGAATGACCAGGTGATTTTGAAAGAAGGAAATACCATTCGCTTTGTTACTGAAAGTTGCCTAGGTACATCTGATCAGGTCTATATGGGTTATCAGCAATTCCCCATGGATGTGATGCCGGGAGAGACCGTATTAGTGGATGATGGGAAGATTAAACTGGAGGTAGTTGAAACCGACAGGAAAGATTCAGTATCACTCAAAGTGATAAGTGGGGGAGTATTATCATCAAGGAAAGGAGTGAATCTACCAAATACAAAAATATCACTGCCCAGCTTGACTGAAAAAGATATTGATGATGTAAATTTTATATTAAAACATGAGGTACATTGGATTGCTCTATCATTTGTGAGGAAAGTAAAGGATATATTAGATCTGAAAGAAATCATCAAAGAATCGGGTAAAAATGTAAAGGTGGTGGCAAAAATAGAAAAGCCGGAGGCCGTCGAAAATATTGATGAAATCCTCACACAAACAGATGCCGTGATGGTGGCCAGGGGTGATTTAGGTGTAGAAACACCCTTTGATAAAGTTCCGGTTTTACAGAAGGATCTGGTACGGAAATGCATTATCAAAGGCAAACCGGTAATCATTGCTACGCAGATGATGGAAGGTATGATCACTAATTTGATGCCTACAAGAGCGGAGGCCACTGATGTAGCTAATGCAGTGCTCGATGGTGCTGATGCTGTGATGTTAAGTGGTGAGACTTCGGTGGGCAAATACCCTGTGGAGGTGATCCGAAATATGCAAAAGGTGATTACTGCGACAGAATCCAGCGGATTTTATTTGAAACACGATCATGCACCAGAGAAAACAAATCCTTTTTATCTACCTGAATCTGTTTCCTATAATGCCTGTAAAATGGCGGATGTTATCGATGCAGCTGGGATTGTGGTTTTTACATATTTTGGCGGAACCGCCATTAATATATCGAGCTATCGACCAAATACTAAAATTTATGCTTTCACAGTGGATGATCTGGTGATGAAGCAATTATCGCTGATCAGAGGTATGGATAGTTTCCCTGTTGACCAAAAAATCAATATCAATGATGCCATTGGCTATACAATTAAAATATTGAAAAAACACGGTTTGGCAAAGCAAGGAGACAAGTTGGTTTATGTCGCCGGGATACCCATGAAAGATCGGGAGCCAGTAAACACCATTCATATTAAAACTGTTGATTAGTATTGTTTAGATCAATAATCAGGTTTTACCAGATCATTTCCCGAATTATGAGACTAATCACTTTTAATAAGTGAATTCACCGCCAAGTTTGAAATTTAGCTAACTTAAAAATTGATAAGCAAAAGCTGCTAAAAATTACCGGTATTATTTTTCATTAATTGTATCTGCAGCAATATTGTTCTGGATATACAGCCCTCCAGCTGGCGTGAGGATTATGGTTATCTACCTCATTCCCCTGCATCGGCACAAGTTTTTAAATTGTGTCTCTCGGCATTTAAATTCAACAATTTTTGAATCCATTTTAAGATTACAGTGGAGGAAAGGGCACCTTGGATATTGACTTTGTTTGATGTGTATTGCTGTAATTTTAGTGAGTAAGGTATGAGCTACAAGCTCGCGCCAGCGGCAGGATTAAAGATGTTATTGGTGATCCAAAAGGATATTTAGAATTGCAAAATCTTAACTCGCATAATTGGCTTCATGACGAGATAAAAGTATCTTCAAATTTCATGACAAATACTGGTACATTGAAGATCGTCATTAAAAAATGATCTGGTAAATACACAACTTTTTTCTGATAGTAATTCAATCATTTTTTTCTTTTTGATCCTCACCTCGTTTAAGCTTCAATTTGAATAGGTAATTACCACATTCAACAGAAGATATTGATTTATTCTTCTTAAAAACATATAGAACTTTAAGTGAGGTTAGAGCAATAATTAAGATGATAATTACTAGTGCCCAAGGAAACTTCGAGATTAGAGCAAGCCACTGATTAAAATCTGACATAATTGTACATTTAAATACTTTTATGTCCACCGCCTCTCAAATCTACTGATAAAAATTGGAAACTAACCAAATTATTTTTTTCCCCAAATAATTATCAAAAAAAGCAGCGAACAGAATTATAAATTAGATCGTCTGTGAACTGCACCTGCTGGTACGGATCTATAACTCATGCCATTCCCTATCCCAGCCACCCCTCACGGTCCAGGCTGCGGTATTGAATGGCCTCGGGCAGATAGATACCCGATTTTGATATCTTCCGTACCTTCCAAGTCTGCTTATAACCTCTTGTCTACCTAATGGTCTGGCCTCCGTCAATGACAAGTACATGACCAGTGATGAAAGAGGCGGTATTGTCACAAAGCCATACCACAGCGTCCGCAATATTTTGTGATTGGCCCATATGTCCCATTGGTATTTGATCGATCAGCTGCTTTGCTAAATCGGGATAATGGTCCAAACCAGCTGTCATCCCGGATTCAGTAAGACCCGGGCAAATGGCATTGATCCTGATGCCTTCTTTTGCATACTCAAGAGCAGCCGTTTTCGTCATTCCGATTACACCATGCTTGCTGGCAGTATAGGCCAGGGTGCCTTCCTTTCCTCGGATGCCTGCCAGGGAGGATATATTAATAATAACACCTCCACCTATTTTTTGCATGTGAGGTATCTCATACTTCATACATAGCCAGACACTTTTCAAATTGATGCCGATAACGCGATCCCACTCAGCTTCATCGATCTCAACTGTTGAAGCTGGACGCATTGATACTCCTGCATTATTCACAGCGTAATCCAGATGACCAAATGTTTGGATGGTTGTTTTAATCAAATTTTCAACCTGCGCAGATTGAGACACGTCACACTGAAAAAAATGAGCGCTCCCCTTTAACTCCTGGATCATTTGAACTGTTTCTTCACCTCCTTGTGGGTTAATATCAGATACAAGTACGTTTGCTCCTTCCTGAGCAAAGGCAAGGGCCGAAGATCGACCTATACCTGATCCTGCGCCAGTCACTAAAGCTATTTTGTTTTGAAATTTTTTTCCCATATCCTTTTGTTAATTATACTTTGAAGATACAAAAATCCTTATCTATGCTTTCCCAGGATTCCTAATAATTCGAAGATTTGCATTTTGTTCACCAGCTTTTCTGATAAATATAAGACCTTACGGTAACCTGTGGCACGAATTGATCCAGACCATTTAATTAGAAATGGGAAACATATTTGATATTGATACGTTTCGTATTATATTCGTAGTACGATTCGTATTATTATGAAAGAAAGCAAAAGCCCTAAGCCCACGTTGATTGATTTTGTGATATTGGGATTAATTCAGAATCACCCACACACGGGGTACCAAATCCGTAAAGTATTTGAAACAACCGCTCTGGGGAGTCAGAGCAAGAGCCCCGGAACTATTTATCCTGCACTTAAAAGGTTACAAAAGCTTGAATTAGTAGAAATTGTTCAGGAGGCAGAAAATCGGAAAACAAAATATCAAATCACAAAAAAGGGAATTGAAAGTTTAAAAAATTGGTTAATAAAGCCTTTAAATATTCAGGATGTTGAAGGAAAAAGAGACGAACTGTTTCTGCGGTTTGCTTTTATGGGACCATTGGTTGAAAAATCGCAAATCATCCTTTTCCTGAAATCATATCACGATTTATTAATCAAGTATATAGACAAACGCCAAATTACTATTGCCAAGGACGAATTCAATATGCCGCTAACTGCCAGGTTGGCTTTTGAATATGGTACTGATTGTCAAAAATCAGCTCTCAAATGGTGTAAAAATGCAATTAAAGAATTTAATAACTAGGATGATGGAAATTAAACAGAACAAAATCGGAGTCATATTAATACTTATGTTGGCTATTATAACTTTTGATTGCAACACATCAAAACAACCTCTATCCAAGCATTCAAAAATAGCCGAAACCTCTCTAAAGGATATTGTCCCCATTTATATGGATACAACTTATTCATTTGAAGAAAGAGCAACAGATTTGGTATCTCGCATGACGCTGGAAGAAAAGCAATCACAGTTAATCAATACAATGCCAGCCATACCAAGATTGGCAATAAATGCGTATCAGGTTTGGGGAGAGGCGCTACATGGCATTACGAGTTTTTTTAAGCCAATATCTGCAACCTCCTTTCCAAATAGTGTTGCCCTGGGTGCAGCCTGGGATCCAGAGCTGGCCCAAAAAGAAACCAGCGCTATATCCGATGAGGCCAGAGGCAGCAATTATGGAACAATTTCAGGATTAACATACTGGTCGCCTGTGGTAGAACCGGCACGAGACCCAAGGTGGGGAAGAAATGGAGAATCTTTTAGTGAAGATCCATTCTTAGTTTCAAAAATAGCCTCTGGTTTTGTGAAAGGATTTATGGGAGATGATCCGAAATATTACAAATCAGTCCCAACAGCAAAGCACTTTACAGCCAACAATTCAGAATTTAATCGTCATGATGGTGATTCAAAGATGGATGATCGTGACCTGCATGAATACTATCTTGATCCCTATAGGAATCTAATCTTAAAGGACAAGATTCCCAGTATTATGACTGCCTACAATAGAGTAAATGGAATTCCCGTCACAGCCAATACTTATTTGGTGGATCAGATTGTGAGAAAAAACTGGGGGATGGATGGATACATCACAAGTGATTGTGGTGGTGTGAACGATCTTTATGCAGAGCATAAGTATGTGAAATCTCCGGCAGAGGCTACAGCAGCAGGATTGATTGCTGGTGTTGATTGTAATTGCGGATCGGTCTATAGCGAAAACGCAATAGAAGCGATCAAAGAAAACCTGATGACGGAAGCTCATATCGACAAAGCTCTAGTTCATCTTTTTACCATAAGAATGAAGACCGGTGAGTTTGATCCTCTGTCAGCTGTGCCTTATTCTAATATCAATTCATCCGTTATTGAATCGAAAAAGCATATAGATCTGGCTTTGGAAATCGCGGAGAAAACGCCTGTTTTATTAAAGAACGAGGACAATATACTTCCACTAAATAGCACCAATCTAAACCAAATTGCATTAATAGGTCCAAAAGCCAATGTGGTGGAACTAGGGCCATATTCCGGTCAACCGAACGAATCAAATAAAATTACCCCATTAGCTGGTATTCAAAACTATATTAAAAATATTGGAGCTGATATAGAAGTCCTTCATAGTGTTGGGGCCGGCACAGCAAGTTCAAGTAATTTATGTCAATTCACTTCATTTACAATAGAAAAGGAAGATGGCACTTCTCAAACATACACAGCTGAAGAATTTGCTGAAGGCTCTAGCACACTAATGCTAAACACAGCCAGCGTTGGCCCATTCGCTGTTACTTCAATAAAGAATGTGAATAACAATGATTGGGCGGCTTTTGAAAATATTGACCTTACCGAAGCGAAAAACATACAAGCTTATATCAATGTTCCGGGTGATGGAGGATTAATTGAAATAAGAACAGGTTCTGTAAGCGGGAATTTGCTCGCAACACTGGACTTCACAGGTATGCATACAGGCATTGTCCGTGGAACAAATATTTCATCTGGAATTAATCAAATTGGCGTTTCTGGACATCAAAAATTATTCTTCATTTTTAAAGCGCCATTATTCCAACCAATTGATGAAGAAACAATCAGCATGGCAAAATCTGCAGATGTAGCCCTGGTATTTATTGGCACTGATGACAGGACCTCATCTGAGGAAGCAGATAGGGGATCCCTGGCAATTCCCGGCAATCAGTTGGAATTGATAAAAGCAGTTGCAAAGGTAAATCCTAATACAGTTGTGGTAATGCAAACAGTCGGTATGGTAGAGATAGAATCCTTCAAAGACCAGACAAACATTCCGGGAATTATTTGGTATGGGTATAACGGACAGGCTCAGGGAACAGCAATCGCGAATATACTTTTTGGTGAGGTAAACCCAGGAGGAAAGTTGCATTTCACCTGGTATGAAACTGATGATAATTTGGCTCCGATCACTGAATATCATCTACGAGGGCAAAAAGGGAATAAGAAACGCACGTACTGGTACTATGATGGTCCGGTGACTTATGAGTTTGGATTTGGAATGTCCTATACGTCTTTTGAGTATAGTAACTTTAAGATCGACAAAGATCAAATTACTCCAAATGATAAAGTAGTAATTAGTGTGGATGTAGAAAATACTGGAGACTTAGAAGGAGACGAAATTGTGCAGGTATATGTTTCCATACCGGAGAGTCTCCCAGAATTGGAAAGGCCGATTAAAAGATTAAAGGGATTTCAAAGAGTGACATTAGAATCTGGAAAGAAGAAGACTGTAACCATAGAAATAGATATTGCTGATTTGTGGTTCTGGGATTCAGAAAATAAAAGAATCACATTTGATCAGGGTAAATATGTTTTTGAAATAGGGGCCTCTTCCAAGGCAATTAAAGGAACTGTGCATGCCAGATTACATGGTGAGTTTAAGCCGGAATTAAGAACAGTTGTAGCTGAAAGGTCTGATATAATGCTTGAGATTGGTGAACAAACGCAAACAAATGTCACTGCTGCATTGACGGACGATAGTTTTTATGAAATACAGGAATCGCAAATCTCATATGAAAGTAGTAATATAGGTGTTGCCTCTATTGATGACAATGGATTGGTAACTGCAGTTGGTTCAGGGACCACCATTGTAATGACCAGTGTGACCATTGATGGTATCACAAAATCTGATACCTACCCAATAAAGGTAATACCGAACCTAAACTTGAAAAGCATTGCCTTAGATAATATTCCATTAGAAAATTTCTCTGCACACCAGCACGGATATAGTTTTCTTTACTCAAGCAATCAAACAGCCATTCCAGCAACTAAGGCAGAGCCGGAAGGCGAAGATATTGTCATTTCAATTGAGCAGGCGGAAGCTGTTCCAGGAACAACCTTAATCAATTTAGCAGACAGCAGAACAGGAGAAACAGCCAATTATGCTATCTATTTTGGCACGAAAGGAATAAATGATGATTTTAGTAGTAATAGTTTGGGTACACACTGGCAGTGGAAAAATCATCAGCAGGAAGCTGTTAATTTGGATGCTGATAAAAAAGTATTAACAATAGATACCGAGTCAGGTGATATTGAAGGCGGTGATAATGATGCGAAGAATATATTGTACCAAAATGCCAATACAGACTGGACTATTGAAACAAAAATTACCTTGTCCAGGGCACCCGCTATCTTAGGGGAACAAGCTGGAATAGTTGCATTTTCTGATGAGGACAATTTTGTAAAAGTAGTTTGTAAATACTCCATGGGTGGATTTATGGGGATGACTCAAATCCCTAGGCTTGAAATAATTTCAGAAGTAGATGGTTCAGGAAGCACCATTGCAAGTATACCTGTTGCGTTTGAGTTGGGAGATAATAGTCCTTTTATCCTAAAGGTAGAAAAAGAAGGAAGCCTCTATACAACCTACTATTCAACAGATGGAGAAAATTATAGCATTCTTGGAACTGTAGATCTAGTTTTAAAGGATGTTAATGTTGGATTATTGGCAGTAAAAGGACAAAAACCAAGTCGTCTGAGAAGGTCTTCGACATCAGGGAATGAACCTGAGCCATCATTTGCTTGTAGTTTTGATTATTTCAATATAGAGAGCAGATAATACATAATCAAAGCTAAAAGTTATTAGACGATTATTGGTTAAATATGGATGATGTGGTTAGTTACCCATCCAACCCTCTCTATCCAAACTTCGATATTGAATTGCTTCGGCGATGTGTTCGAACTTGATATCTTCTGTGCCAGCAAGATCGGCAATGGTTCGGGATACTTTTAAGATTCGGTCATAAGCTCTAGCCGAAAGGCCTAGTTTTCCACGGCTGTTTTTAAAAGCGTCATTCCCGCTTCATTGATTTTACATATTTTTTTCACCATCTGAGATGGCATCATTGCATTGGAGTACACATCGCTCAAATCATTGAAACGATCTGATTGGATTTCCCTAGCTTTTATCACGCGCTCCCGGATTACGCTGCTTGTCTCTGCTTTACGGTCTGCAGTCATTTGATCAAAGGATACCGGAGTAACTTCGATATGCAGATCAACACGATCCAACAAGAGGCCACTGATCTTGCGTAAATACCTTCGTACATCCATCGGTGAATCCGGATGATTGCCATCATCAGTATAGAACTCACCGGATGGGCTTGGATTCATGCTCGCCACCAACATAAAATTGGCAGGAAACTGTACCGATGCTTTGGTTCTTGAAATATTTACCATACGTTCCTCCAGTGGTTGTCGCATGACTTCCAGAGCCGTTCGTTTAAATTCCGGAAGCTCATCAAGAAAAAGCACTCCATTGTGCGCAAGCGAAATTTCTCCAGGCTGTGGATTTCCCCCACCGCCGACCAACGCCACATCTTAAATTGTGGGATGAGGACTACGATAAGGTTGTTTTGAAATTAGATTTGCCTCTGGTCCAAGCTTTCCGGCGACAGAATGAATCTTCGTGGTTTCTAATGCCTCTTGTAAGGTCAGTGGAGGCAAAATACCAGGAAGTCGTTTGGCGAGTATCGTTTTCCCGGAACCCGGAGGACCTATCATAATAATATTATGACCTCCTGCTGCCGCAATCACAAGTGCACGCTTGATATTTTCCTGGCCCTGTACATCCGAAAAATCAAGATCAAATTCATTAATCTCATGATAGAAAAAATCCCGAGTATCTACTTTGGTAGGTTGGATACTTGAAGGATCTTCAAAAAACTTGATTGCCTCCTTAAAAGTTTCTACGCCGATGATGTCCAGGTTATTGACTATAGCGGCTTCTACAGCATTTTCTTTTGGCAGAATAGAATCCTTTGAAACCTTGCTTCAATTACAAGCGCTCCTTTAATCGGACGTACGATGCCATCAAGAGATAATTCTCCCGCAATCACATATTGCTCCAGGGTTTCTGCAAGTATCTGATTTGAAGCTTTCAATACGCAAAGGCCAATAGGAAGGTCATAGGCGGAGCCGTCCTTTCGGATATCTGCCGGGGCAAGATTGACTACCACTTTTTGCCTTGGCATGGAAAACCCAAAATGCTTAATTGAGGATTCAACTCTTTGTTCACTTTCCTTCACAGCACTATCCGGTAATCCGACTAAAAAAAATTTGTGCCCTGCAACACATTTACTTCTACAGTAATGGTTGTTGCATCAATACCATAAACTGCACTTCCAAAAGTTTTGGAAAGCATTATTTTACCACTTTTTGTTCGATGAGAAGAATAATAATATGAATTATTTTAATATGTATTTCCTGTATTCGATCTGAAAACCCAAAATGGGGCACTCTAATTTCAATGTCGGCTAACTCTGCCAGTTTTCCTCCGCTTTTGCCAGTTAGTGCTATGACAGTGATACCCTTTTTCTTTGCTGCAAGAGCTGCATTAATGATATTTGTTGAATTACCACTGGTACTAATTCCAAGTAATGTATCCTCGGATTTCCCTAAGCCATCCACATACCTGGAAAATATATAGTCAAATCCAAAATCATTGGCAACACAGGTTATGTGTGAAGGATCCACCATTGCAAAGGCAGGAAGCGCTCCTCGCTCACCACGGAATTTACCAGTAAGCTCTTCAGCAAAGTGCATTGCATCGCAAAGAGATCCGCCGTTTCCACAAGTCATTATTTTACCACCGCTTAAAATTGAATTGGCCATCAGGTTGGCAGCAGATTCTATCTTTTTTATCGATTGATCGTCGGCTAAAAAATTATTTAACACATTTGCAGATTCATGCAATTGCTCAATTATCGTTTCTTTCACGAGCTGTTTCTTCTTTTTCCTCTTTCAATTCGTTTAGTTGTCGTCTTAAATCATTCACCCGTATGATTAAATCCTCACGTTCATTTTCTGCATATTTTGCACGTCGCTTTAAAAACCAAATATGAATATTTTCAGTAATTAACAACAAGACAAAGAACAGATTTCCGTAGGTAAGCCAATTTTGGAAGAATGAGAAAAAACTCAACAATCCAAATCGGCTGATCATTTTATCAACATTTAGCCCCATATAGAGAGTAATGCCCATATATGACAAAAACACGATATAAAGGACTATTCTGATTTTTTTCATTCTAGGTTATCTGCAGAAAAATCAAAGACGGTTTTCAAGATATGAAAATAATCGTGATTTACGATTCCTAAATTTAAAAACTAATCTACAAACCTTGCATGGCTGTTAATTTCTGATATATACCATCCAACTTCATGAGCTCGGTGTGTTTACCGCGTTCAACTATCTTACCTTCATTGATCACTAAAATCTCATCCGCATTCTGTATTGTACTCAATCGATGTGCTATTACTACGGAAGTTCTGCTCTTCATTAAGCTATTTATTGCATCCTGTACAAGCATTTCTGATTCTGAATCCAATGCTGATGTCGCTTCATCTAAAATTAATATCGATGGATTTTTCAGTAAGGCCCGGGCAATGGTTAAACGTTGCTTCTGTCCACCGGAAAGCTTCGATCCTCGGTCACCGATTGTTTGCTGATATCCCTCAGAATCCTGGATAATGAATTCATGAGCATGCGCAATTTCAGCAGCTTTATGTACGTCTTCTTCATTAAAAGCCTCAAGACCAAAGGCAATGTTATTGACAACTGAATCATTAAATAGTATTGATTCCTGGGTAACAATCCCCATATGGTTCCTGATGGATTTATAATCGTAATCTTTCAAAGAAATACCATCAATTAATAATTCTCCTTCATTTGGATCATAGAACCGGGGGATTAAATTGGCAAGGGTACTTTTCCCTCCTCCAGAAGGCCCAACTAGAGCCACTGTTTTTCCCTTACCCACGGTAAAACTGATATTATCCAATATTTTTTTAGTTCCATAAGAAAAAGAAACGTTTTTGAATTCAATTTCACGATCGAAACTTTCTAATATTATTGGGTTGGGTTTGTTTACGATGGTTGGTTTTGTATCAATAATCTCAAAAACCCGTTCACCTGAAGCTATACCTCTTTGAAAATGCGTGATTGCTCCTGCAATAGCTTTGGTTGGCTGAAGTATTTGTGTAAACACTGCCATAAACATGATGAATGCACTCGCATCTAAAGTACCTTTATTAAGCACCAAATCTCCACCATAAATTAAAATCCCAGCAATCGATACTGCTCCAAGGATTTCTGAAATAGGACTTGAAAGCTCATATCTTTTAGAAAACCCATAATCGATATTGGCATATTTTTTTACCTCCCTGGAAAAGATTCGGTTAATATACTCAACTGCGTTGAATGCCTTGATCACGCGCATACCCCCAATTGTTTCATCGAGAATGTTTAATTGTCTACCCAGGGATTCCTGGCTTTGAGTTGCTCTTTTCTTTAATCTTTTGGCGATTTCAGAAATAATGCCGCCAGCTACAGGTAGTAGAATCAGGGTAAATAATGTAAGACTGGGAGAAGTAACAATCAGCAGCCAAAAATACACAATAACAGTCAATGGCTCGCGGAATACTATTTTAAGATTATGCGTAATCGAACTTTCTATCTGCTGAATATCATTGGTAATTCTTGAAATTATATCTCCCTTTCTCTGTTCAGTAAAATATCCGATGTGTAGGTGGCTTACACTTTTGTAAATATCAATTCTCATGTTTTCAATAGTTACTGCTTTTGCTTTTGCCATGATTATTGCTGACAGGTATTTAAAAACGTTGGACATCAAAAATGAAAAAATGATAACTATACAGACATATATGAGTGCCCCAAATTTCCCATATTTTTCAACCGTTTGAAGCATGTAATAATTGAATGTACCTACAAAGTAATCCTTTGAAAAAGCGAATTCTGGTTTACTCGTGAATTGAGATAACTCATCAATATTTTTCTGGTCAAAAATTACGTCCAGTAAAGGTGCTAAAAGGGCAAGGTTCATTAATCCAAATCCAACTGCAAGCAGAGAGAAGGTTAGGTAGGATGGAATAAATCTTCGCCAAGGCTTGGCATATGAAAGTATTCGTAAATAGGTATTCATCTGATTGATTTCAAAAACATCGGCTAAAAACGGAAGATTAATCCAGATTAAAAAATAGTCTTAATCTCATAAGCTAAAAGTCATGGATTTTTTTGCCAATATTCCATCGCATGCTACCGGAGAAATATGCTGTATTACTATCTCTGTCATCAAGTTCACTATTGAGTTTTCGATACACCCCCCGTAAATCAAAAAATAGATTATGTTTCCACATATATGTAATTGTCAAATCTCCATACAGCAATTTAGTTGCAACACCCTGTCCAATCGTATTTCCATATTCTTGTTCACGTGTATTATAGCTTTTCATAACATTTTTCCCCCAATTGGTATCTTCTGTTTCGTCATCGCCATAATTTGAAATATTTAGTTGCCCGGTGATAAATATCCGGTTCATTGGTTGATACCGCAAAATGCCTACAACTTCATTAAAGTTTCCTCCTAACGTGTGCCCAAGCGGTTGTCTATAATGAGCGTAGTTGGTATAAATATCTTGATGTGCGTGCATATACGGCCTGGCAACGTTGTATTCGAGTTGTAAATCCAGGTTGTCGATCCCCAGAGCATTAATATATTTCATTCCCAATTGTCCTGCATATTTATTGGCCCACCATCCATCTCCTGCCCGAACCTCTTTCAGATAAAACTCATCCAAAGCTAATTGCCCGTACAACGAGATTGAATGACCAATAATCCATTTAAAATCCATCCCCACGATTACATTTTCACTACTGCCACCCTGGTGTTCAAGAGCGCGGTAAAAAATTATTGGATTAAGGTAGCTGATGTTGAATCTTTCAGTTGAATCACCAATTATTACTGACTCAAATAAGCCAAGATTAAAATTTTTAGTAATATTTATACTTAAATGATGTGATGCGATAAACTTTTTTGGGTATTTGGTGGCAATGCTTCCTGTAGGATTAAATGATTGATCAGCTATTGCTTGGGCAAAAAGGTTTGAATAATTGATTCTCCAAATTTTGGTATTGAATCTTAAATAGGTGTATCCTGGACTAAAATCTGAGAGGACAAGTGATCTGTGCCCTGATCCTGTAAATGATTTGTCATACCCGAATTGGGCATTGACATAATTCTTTACTAGCTCAAAAGAAATGTAGCCACTTGCAGTAAAGTAATCTACCCCATTCTCTTTAAAATCTTTCCAAAAACCTTCATTGGGTACCACACCATTATCCAAAGTCCATTGTCTAACATAGTTTGGATAGACAGCCTGAGTTGTTGATAAAAATGAATAAAAACCCAATCGCTTTGAAATCGATCCTCTCATATCTATACCCCTGGTATTTATATACGTGGTTACATCACTATCTGACTCCTTCCCTGCACTGAAATATAAAACAGGATTTATGTGAAGATCAAAGTCACCTTCATCAACATTCAGAAAATCTGATTTTTTTCTATATATGTATTTAAGAAAAGGTTTCTTGCTATTACTGGTATCACTTTTAGCCCATTCCCAATTATCATTGGCTAGGTATTGCAGGTTAAATCGGTCTCTTTCGTTGAGATCCTTTGTGAGAGATTCATTAGCATACAAACTATCAACAAAAGCAGCTACATATAGTCGCTGAAGAGGTTTTACATGGCTATGATACGTTTCGGAAAATTTACCATTTAAAACTTCATATCGATCAAGTATATGGTAATAATCTCTGTTTATTGGAATATTTGCACTTTGCGGATATACTTTGAAAGGAAGAATTAAAAGGAAAAAAAGTAAAATTTTATTCATAAAAAAGTGATTGATTTGGAGGGCTTAATATATCCCACAGAATTTACGGTAGTAATTTAATCCTTTTTTAACTCCTAAATTATGGGCTTGTAGAAAATCACGACAAGCCTGGGCATTATTTCCCATCAGGTTTAGGCAATGACCTCGAAGAAGGTAAGTTTCTCCTAGTGTGCTTTTTATTAAATCTTTATCAGAAGAACTGCCTAGTTGTATACTCAATAGATCAATGGATTTTGAAAAGTCCTTAAAAGCGTCGCTATGGTTATCCAGATTATTATAACACAATCCCCGATATCGATAATTTCGTTCATCAGTAGGGTTTATAATTATTGATTTTGTAAAGTCCAGCGCTGCACTTCTATAATCGTAATTATTCATTTTTATCACACCGCGCTCAGTATATGCTTCTTCTTTTTTTGGGGATAATTTTATCACAGTATTATAATCACTAAGTGCAGCTTCAACTTCTCCCATGGAATTCAAAAAATTACTTCTGATTAAATAATACTCATGACTGTCAGGTGACAATGCAATTGCAACATTTATATCACCAAGAATGCTTTGATAATCTTCTGAAGTGGGGACAGGATTGGTAAAATGAATTTTAATTTTTGCTCTTAAGGCATAGTAATCAGGGTTGTCAGCCTCATAATTAATGGCAATATCGATGGCCTCAATAGCCTCTTTATAGTTTAGTGTTGCAAACCCTAAAAGTGCTTTATAATAATGAACTGCAGAATTATCATTTAGTAACGTAAGTGATTTTTCAAAATCAATTGACGCATTAGAGAAATCATCTAAAGCTAAAAATGATTTTCCTCTTGTCAGGTAGTAATATCCATCATATGGCGAGGGAGATTTTTCAGTTTTAAAAATTTTATTAATATCTAGGATAGAATTATAAAACTGTCCTATTTCATAAAAAGTCTGGGCTCTAAGATAATAGGCATTAATGTATAATGAATCTTTTTCGATCGCTTGATTTAAAAATCCTACTGCTTCTGTATATTCCTGATTATCAAAATTAAACTTGCCAAACTTAAAGAGTTCTTGAGCATCTTGAGCCTGCAAAGTGCAGCTGAGGCAGACTGATAAAATTATTGCGATTGAAACTCTTCTCATCGATATTGGAATAACACAATTTTTAGAAATGAACTTCAAATTTATCAATTAATACTTTAAAAACCATAACGAAAAACTACAGGCACAATTTTGTGGAAAATTAAAAACTTAAATTTTATTTATATAAGATTTTTTAAATCCGTACATCTATGTAATTTTGGCCGGCAAATAAGATTAGAAATTTATTTGCCATGTCTATAGATAATAAAAGATTCAATTCGGAGGCGTTAACATACGATGACGTTTTACTTGTTCCGGGTTATTCAGAAGTTCTTCCAAGAGATACTCAAACCAAAACTTTACTCACCAAAAATATTTCTCTTAATATTCCATTGATATCCGCTGCAATGGATACGGTTACAGAAGCAGATTTGGCTATAGCCATGGCGCTGGAGGGGGGTCTTGGGTTTATTCACAAAAATATGTCAATCGAACGTCAGGCAATACAGGTAAGAAAGGTTAAACGATCCCAAAGCGGGTTGATTTTGGATCCCATTACTCTAGATATTGCTTCAACTGCAGGAGACGCGGTTAAAATAATGAGAGACTACAAAATTGGTGGGATACCAGTTGTAGATTCGGGAGGCAGGCTCCTGGGAATTATTACCAATAGAGACTTGAGATTTCAAAAAGACTTATCTATTCCTGTAGAAGAGATGATGACTAAGGATAATCTGATCACCGCAATTGATGAAGTATCTCTGGATGAAGCAGAGGAAATCCTGCAGATACACCGCATTGAAAAGCTACCAATTGTAGATAAAAACGAAAAGCTAATAGGCCTAATTACCTATAAAGATATTCTCAAAAATAAGGATCGCCCAAATGCTTGCAAAGATGAATTTGGAAGATTACGGGTTGGTGCAGCGGTTGGTGTGACTAATGATATAATTGATCGCATATCAGCATTGGTAAAGGCTGGGGTTGATGTAATAAGTATCGATACTGCTCATGGTCATTCAAAAGGAGTCATTGATGCACTTATAATGGTAAAGAAAGAGTTTCCAAACCTGGATGTGATTGTTGGAAATATTGCTACTTATGAGGCGGCAATTGACTTGGCAAATGCAGGTGCTGATGCTTTGAAGGTAGGAGTAGGTCCTGGAAGTATCTGTACGACCAGAGTTATTGCTGGAGTTGGTGTACCTCAATTAACCGCAGTATCAGAAGTTTGCAGGGCTGTGAAGAATAAAGGTGTTCCTATCATAGCAGATGGTGGGATTCGTTTTTCTGGAGATATCGTGAAAGCCATTGCAGGAGGAGCAGATAGTGTGATGATAGGTTCCTTATTAGCCGGTACAGATGAAGCTCCTGGTGAAATGATCATTTACGAAGGAAGAAAGTTTAAGACATATCGAGGTATGGGTTCTGTAGAGGCCATGGAAGATGGATCAAAAGATCGATATTTTCAGGATACAGAAGATGATGTTAAAAAATTAGTACCAGAAGGAATAAGTGGTAGGGTTCCTTATAAAGGGCTGGTTTCGGAAGTGCTTTATCAATTAGTGGGCGGATTGAAAGCAGGAATGGGATATTGTGGAGCAAAGACAATAGCTGACATGAAAACTGCCAAATTTGTAAGAATTACTGCTGCAGGTGTCAGAGAAAGCCATCCTCATGATGTATATATTACGAGAGAAGCCCCAAATTATAGCAGGTAGTAAAATTACCGTTCATGTAGGAATTTCTTGTCATTAAAATTCGGCTGTTTTGATAGTCGGTAATTTGCCTTATATTCGTTTTAATAACAAAAATGAAGCTGGATGTCCTCCAAAAATTATATCCTCAGACTAATTACACTGCTAGCAATTGTCTTGTGGCTTGTCATGTTGGGCGCGGGATATTTAGATCGTTTTGGCCAGTTACATAATACTTCTTCGGATACCTATTTATTCTTATCAAAAATAGTATTAATAGCTTTTATAGTTACTATTTATTACTTCTATAGAAGAAATATTGGAAGTCAGGAAGGATTTAATATCATCGATTTGTTATGGAAAGTATTTGTTACAGGACTTATTGCTACAGTTGTTTCCTTATCTTCAAATTTTTTGTTAACAGCGCTTAAAGATCAAGAGCATGGTAGAAATCCCTATTTTCTTGATACACTCTACCTAATAAACGTTGGGCTTATAATCACTTTTTTGGTAGCCACTTTTACAGTGTGGAAGAGGCTAATACTTTATCAAAAAAGCAAGTGGCTAATTAGAACGTGGAATATCTTTGAATATACCTTACTTGGAAGTGCTGTTCTTTTTTTTACAAATCTTGATATTTTCTCTGGCTTAGGAATAGTAGTTCAAGGTTTGCTCGCTATTTTGGCTATTGTTCTTGGAGTTAATTTAAAATGGGTTGCCTATCTTAACTTTAAGCAAAAGTGGAAGAGTATTTTATTAATTATTTTAATAGGACTCTACATTGTATACTTCTATATTACTTTCGACAGATTCGCTCTGAATAATGGATTTGAAACAGTTTTTAAAGCACGTGATGTTATCACAATATATGCTTTATATTTTTTCACTTTGATCTATTGTTTATTTTCTGTCTTGGTTCTATTGTTTAACCTGCCGACCTCATCTGTGTTTGAGCAGAAATTAGTGGAAGCAATTAATTTTCAAAAATTAAGTCAATCCAGAAATACAGGTCAAAATGAAGATCAGGTCTATGAGATTTTGTTAGATAGCGCAGCCAGTGTTGCCATTGCTAATGTGGCTTGGATTGATATTATGGATGAAAATGAGGCTATAAAAAAGACGATTTATTTCAAAACAAATACAATTGAAAAAGAAGAAATACTCAAAGGCATAAAAAATAATAAAATTAAAAACCTTCAAAGTTCAATCCCTTCAAGAAATAATAGTCAAAATAGATTTACCGCGGAGCTAAAACATGAAATATATAAATCAATTTTTGTTATTCCATTATTCATTCAAGACAAGCAAATAGCCAAAATAGTTTTGGTAAAGGATGTAAATGAAGGATTTAGTAAAGAAATGATTGAGATTATCCGGACTTTCATAAATCAGGCAAGTATTTCTATTGAGAATTTTCGATTGATGGAAGAAGCGATTATCAATGAACGGTACAAAGAGGAGCTCAAAATTGCCAAGCGCGTACAGGATAGTCTATTACCTAAACATTTGTGTTCCAATGAGGATTTGGAAATAAGTGCTTTTTCTAAAGCAGCAGCTGAAGTTGGTGGCGATTATTTTGATACGTATAAAATGAATGATGATCGAATTGCGATTATTGTTGGGGATGTCTCAGGCAAAGGAACTTCTGCAGCTTTTCATATGTCGCAAATGAAAGGAATTTTCCAAAGTCTTGTGCAGATGGATTTATCAGCAAGAGATTTTATTATTAAGGCCAATAATGCTTTGAGTGGTTGTCTTGATAGAACCTCGTTTATTACTACCACTTATTTCATAATTGATAGTAAAAAGAAAAAATTTGAGTTTTCAAGGGCTGGTCATTGCCCAACCTTGTATTATTCGGCAAAAGACAAAAAAGTAAGTTTTTTAGAAGATAATG